>Ga0114994_10001916_pt1 | contig 15088 bp, 7 predicted proteins | sample ArcticOcean_MG_C_9_FD_87043 | JGI IMG/M metagenome (GOLD analysis project Ga0114994, IMG submission 87043) | Marine microbial communities from western Arctic Ocean - ArcticOcean_MG_CB2_152 | ecosystem: Environmental > Aquatic > Marine > Oceanic | place: Arctic Ocean: Canada Basin | collected... | reverse complement strand
GCGCCTGCTTCACGTCATCTTTATCTTCGAAGGTCGAGGCGAAGAGCGGCGTCGGCAGGGGCCGGAACTGCGTCACCGCGACGCTCACCGGCGCCCGACGTCCGGTCAGGCGCGCCGCGCTCGTGTCATCTAATAACCGGTCCGCCTCCTGCGCCACGGCGTCGTAGTACTGGCCCCGCATGCCGCCCCGGTCCCTACAGTAGCCGTTGACGCGCAATGCGGCTTGCATGGACTCGTCGAGCGACGGGCCGCCCGTCTCGGAGAGCGCGCTGACGACCGCGACGATGCCGCCGGACGAGGCCCCGGCGAGCGGCGTCGTCGGCGACGCCAGGCCGGCCGCGTACAAGGCCTTCGCCGCCCCGAGCTGGTACGGGAAGCAGAGGCCGCCGGCCGTGAAGGAGATGCCTACTTCCGGCAGCGGGTCGTTTGCTTGCGCAGCGGCGGCGCGACGCGCTGTCGTCGTCGCGGCTCGGACGCGTCCGATGCGGCCAGCGCGGGGCGCCAGCGCCGCGGCCACGCATATGCGCATGAGGAGCAGAGTGGGCATTCAGAGCAGTGCGCGGTACGCGACGCGTAGTGGGAGATGCTCTGCAGAGCAGTGCGGTACGCGTCGCGAGCGATGCTCCGCTTACGCACAGCGACGCACGGATGCAAAAGAACGAGCTGTGCCTCTTCGGAGTATCTGTGGCACTTTTTTTGCGGCTTGGCAGTACAGCAAAAAACTGCGAGAAAACCCGTTTCTAAAAAATTGGCGTAAAACAAAACCTAAAACCCGCATGCCATGCAGCCGCATTACGGACGCAGCGCTGCGTTTAACAGAGCTAAGACGCGGCACAGGTTAGCTATTCATCGCAGCAGTCGGGCGAGCAAGTTGCAAGCCGCAAATCAGCAAGAGCACACAAGCTCAGGGTGCGCCCAGAGAGAAGGGCGTACGGCTCGACAGTGATCGTCAAAAAGTAACCACCCAACGCGAGGATGGGTTCGGTCCGGGGCCGCGCTCTGCTCGACCTGGTGCGCCACCGCTTCGGCTGGACGGCGCGCGGCGGGTTCGACACCAAACAGTTCTGGGAGCACACGTACGGGAAGTCGGGGGGCGTCCTGCCCCACGAGTGGGCCCTGCCGCCCGCGGCGCTCCTCAAGTACGCCTTCGCCGACGCGTCGCCCCACCGTCAAACGACGCGCGGCCGCGCGACGACGTCGCTCGAGGCCGACTGCCCCCTTTCCATGAAGACACTCGTGCTCGGCGGGGGCACGTCGGCCCTCGCCCAGATGTTAAAGGATGCGGGTTGGAATGATGTGGCCGCTTTAGATTTTTCGGAAGTGGCCGTGAGTAGGGGGAAGGAGGTCGAGCCCGATGTAAACTGGCGCTTGGGCGACGCGCGTACACTGGACGAGGTGTACGACGAGGGCGCATTTGGTTCTGTTGTGGACAAAGGAACTATTGACGCCATCTACCTCAGCGCCGGGGCCGAGTACGCGGCGGATGTCGGAAAAGTCGCGGCGGGCGTCGCGCGGCTTTTGCAACCGCGCGGCGCGTTCTTGGTCGTGTCCCTGAGCGCGCCGGAGTACCTGTGGCCCCTCCTGCAACACGGGGCCTGGGACGTCACTCAGAGTGAAGTGCGGCGCCTCGACGGCGCGTTCCTGTACGTGCTGCGCCGGGGGCGCCGGCCCCGGGGCGCGTCGGTGGCGTCTGGGTTTATGCCGGTCGGGGTCTCCGACGCGGACCGCATACCCCCCGCGGACGGTATATGAGGGAGTGTAAGCTCACTGTGTGTTTTTGTGTTTTTGATCAATAAATATATTACAATTGGTGCGAGGTGGCTCCATTAGATGTCCAGAGAAAGGGGAATCGCCAAAGTCGTGGTGAGTCTACACCTCCTCGAGTGCCGGCGAAACATCTGGTCCGCCGGGGAAAAAATGTGTGGGCGGCGTCACGCCGCCGGTAGGCGTCGTCTGCGTCGCTGCTTCCTCGAGCTCCGCGACAAGGCCCTCGATCGCCAGGTACGTGCAGCGCGTCGTCGAGCAGGCCAGCGTTTCCGGGGCGTACGCCTCGCGCACAGTTAGGCACTGCGGACAAGCAGGTAAGCCGTAGGCCTGTTGGGCGTCGCCGTCGTGCTCCCAAACGTTCGGGCCCCGCGTCTGGCCCACATTTTCGGGGACCTTTTGCGCCTCGACGCGCGGCGTTGTGCCGCGTTCGACGTCCACTTGCACCTCCGCGGCGGCCAACGCGATGGGCTTCGCGTTAATTACTAGGCGCCCTCGCTCCCTCGGAGCCCATCCGTCGGGCTATTAGGACCGCATAAGGCATTCGAACATTTGGCGAGGAGATATCAACGAACCGCGACAGTCTCCGAGTCTCGGCACAAAGATAACACAACCACTATAGCTTACCTATCTAGACCCGCGAGACCGCCGCATCTCTAATGCCATCTTGCGCCGCTCCGCGCCAAATCGCGTCTGCTCCCGTCTTTCGGAAAGTCCCCGTCGCGGAGGCCCCGCCTCGGCTCGGCGCATTTTCGCTTCAACCTCCCTTCTGACCAACTCCAGCAAAGGGCGGGCCCCGCAAAGAGACGCCTCGTCCATCCTCGGGAACTCGGGCTCGACCGGAGCCGGAGGGTGCAACACCTCTTCCGGAACGACCCAGCCCTCTACCGCCCGCTCGACGAGCTTGGCGACCTCCGCCTGGCGCTGCCGCACGGCGTGGTCGTCAAAAAGCTCGGAGACGGGGAACGCTTGTTTCCGCATCAGGCGTCCCAGCGCACTTGTTGCCGCGTCTGTCCGCCGATAAGTCTCCCGCACGAGCTGGCTGCACGCCCTCTCCACGAGCCAGGGATGCAAGGGTTCCCGCGCGGCGCCGATCTTCGCCGCCCAGACGCGCCCCCACTGCGTCACGGTGAGCCGTAGTGCAGCCCGCATCTTGCGCGCCCGCCGCCGCCAGGCGCTCTGGATCGCCCGCACTGCAATGAATAACCGTCGGCAGGCCCTCCGGCACTTCTCCATCAACTTGAGCCGCGCGCAGAACCAGCGGACCTTCTTCGCCGCCGCCCAGGCGCGCCACGCCGGCAAAAACTTGCGGAAGCGAATTCTGAGCACGATCGTCGCCCGCCGCTGCTCGCGCTCGTTTCGAATATCTTGCACGACTTTTAAGCCCCGCCGCAACTTCTCGGTGCGCGTCGCCAGCACGACCGCCTCAAGCCAGCCTCCTAACAACCTTCTCTTTTTTAAGCGCGCCTCTTTCCTCTCGCGCTTGACGCGTTCGTCCCGCCGCCCCTTCTGCGTCGCCTGCGCCTTCCGCGCCGTCGCTTGAACCACGAGCGTGTCGTGCTTCCGCCGCACCTCCTCCCGCTTTACTTGCTCACGCTCCCACGCCTCCTCGCGCACGTCCGCGACCTGCTCGGCGTTCGTCCCGAGGGCCAGCGTCTGTTGCCGCAGCTTGCCCAGTTTCCAACCGGTCTCCCTGGCTTTGTGGAGCTCGTGCTGCTTCAGCCCTCGGAGGAGCGCGTCGATCTCCTTTTGAGCGGCGGCCTGATCGGCGTGGGGATCGAAGGCCGCCTCGTCCCCGTCCTCGGGCGCCGCCGCCACGGGCATCTCGCCCGCGCCAAATTGTGCGGACTGGGCGCTGCGCAGCCGCTGGAGTCGCTCCCGCAGCTCGCGGTGCTCCTTTCCACCGGGCAATTGGACAGAATGGGCCACCTTGGCGGCCGCCAGCGCGCCCCGCGCGACGACGACGCCCGACCCCGCGAAGATGGCCCGGTCCGCGCGCTTGGCGCCTGATGGTCTAGTGCGAACCGCTCTCGCACCTTTAAGATCGCTCGACTCGAGGAGTGCCGCGATGCGCTCATCTAGATCAGTTGAGTCCATCTTAAACGGCCCGAACTCGTCGTCCAGCCCCTCCTCGCCCTCTCTTTCAGGAGCCAAGCGTGGCCGCCTTCGTACTTGGTTCTTCGCACGCTCCGCGTCCCTCAAACCCTTGCCGCTCATTCTGCCCACTTGCGCGCGGCGGCTCAGGGCGCTGCCCTGTGTTATGTTCGCATGTCGCAGGGCGTGGCCCAGCGCGGCGCGGTGCGCTTCTTGCTTCTCCTGGGTTTCCTGATCCCGGATCGCCTCCAGCGACGCCAACCGGGTGTTCTGCTGGCGCTCCTCTACACTAAGGCGATCGGGGGACGACGCCCGGCGCAGATCGAGGGCCTCGCGCCGCGTCAGGCGCCGGCCCGTCCACTTTTCTATGGGTTCGGGCCCGTTTGGTTCGCGCAGCCCCGCAATAAGCGTCTCTTCGACGCCGACCGGAAGCGCCAACGCCTCGAGGGCGCTGGCCGAGTAGAGGTGCGGCCGCAATGCAGCGTCGCGCTGCGTGGGCGAGAGGCCGCCGCTCGCGTCAATGGGCATATCTAGTGAGACCTCCAGCACGGACCCGTCGCGGCCGGGCACGAGGAGGGCGCCGCGCGGCGCGACCAAGGCCTCGGGCACCCATGTCGGCGCGAGCGCGGGCGCCGTTGCGGGCTCCTCGAGTACATCCTCGTCGCACATGGCGGCGCGTTCCGACGCCTCCTTTGCGCGTTGCGCCCGCTCGAGCTGCTGGCGCTTTCGTTTCTCGGCCTCGGCCTCCTCCCAGTAGGGGCGCGTCGGCGCCTCGAACCGCCGCCCGTGCTCGTCGATGCCGCTGCGCTCCTCCCTTACTGTATTCTCGGCGAGGTCGAGGAGGGCCGCCATCTTGCGGGCGCGGCCCTCGCGCAGCTCGCGTAATAACCGCTGCTCCTTCTTGAGGTCGCGCTCTTCGTAGAACTTGCAGTTCATCGCGTCGACGGCGTCTGCCTTGGTCTGAGTGGTCTGAGGGGGGGAGCGGCTCGCGTGGGCTCTCGACTAGCTCACGGGAAGGGCTGCAATTTTTGGCTGCCCGCCTAGTCACGGCGACGGCTTTTGCGTCGAGACTGCTCCACGCCTTTGAGACCGCCGCGGCAGCGTGCCGAGACCGTGTCGCGTGGGGCTTTTTACCGCAGCCTCCGGCGCTACCAAGCAACCCGCGTCGGAGCCGGGCCGTTGTTAGAGACGTCCCCCAGCCCCCCGAGGCGTGCCGCGACCCCCCGGCGGTCCATCGGGCCGATTTTTTCTGAGAGACGTAGGTGTCGGGTTTAGGTGGTTGGTGTAGCGTTAATGCTGTAGCTGCGCCTGCCCAGAAGGGCTGCCCGAACGTCTGGCCAGCGACGAGCGGCGCGCAGCGGGCGGACGACTGCTCCGCGAGCGGCGGGCGCATCGTTCGCAGTCCCCGCCGCCGGGGCAGCCTAGCTGTGAGCCGAGCGCTGCCCTCATCACCAGGCGCCGCGATGGCGGACCTCGCCTGGTTCAAGGGCTGGCTCGCGGACGCGCCCGTGCGCGTCTTAGACACGGTCACGCTCGATCAGAAGGGGAAGCCGATGACGTGGTTTTATACCTCGTCAAAAACGGGGAAAGTTGCCACCAAGGAACCGCACCAGCTGACCTGGCCTAAAATAGGAAGACGCTTCGCGAAGTTCGCCCTGGCCTCCGAGGAGAACGCCAAGGGACCCCGACGCGTCGCGGTGTTACTGCGGCACGACGGCGCGCGCGCGATCCTGGGGGAGCAGGAGCTCTCGGCGGTCGCGCGCGCCGACGATAGTACAAGAGCCACGATGCTGGAAGGTGTTGGTGGTGTCCAAGTCTACCTCGGCGCCGAGGACGACTACTGGTGCCGCTGCGAAGCCGTTGATACGATCGACGGTGACGCCGCCGTCACGTCCGGTTTAGGGGCGTCCCCCGCACCGCTCGCGCCGCACGTCCACGACGCCCTGGACACGTACACCCGAGCTCTAAGGCAGAAGGCCCGGGAGCCGAGCGTGGAGGCCAAGTACGTCGCCGACGCGCACGGCCAGTTCTGGCTGAGCGATATCCAACGAACGGGCTGGGCCGGGCCCGCCGCCCAGAAGCCGAAGAAGCACGTTAAGAAGCGGCCCGGGACATCTTCTGCTCCGAATAGTCGGGGCGGTAAGCTCCGTCCTCTAAGTAAAGAAACGCGGAAGCAGGAACTGCCCGTGGAAGCGTCCCGGCCCCTCTTCGACGTCCACGCGGCCGCTCGGAGCCAGGCCATCGCCAAAGCGTCTCCGCGGACCAAGGCGTCTCTGAGTTTGCCGACGCCCTGGGAGCAGGAAATTCAAGCCGCGAAAAGGAAACAGTACGAACTCCTCGCTTCCGCCTCCGACGAGCCCTCGCTCTTCCAGAACGAGGCCACGGTCATGACCGAGGCGCCTCCGCTCCATACGCCGGCGCCGCCGCCGCCCGGGTCGGCGCGGGCGTTCGCCCAACAGGCCATGGCGGATCGTATTGTAGCGCTCGAGGCCCAGATCGCCTCGTGTGAAGAACGCGCGTCACGTGCGGAGGAACTACGGGACAAGACCCTGCAGAAGTGTAGGGAGCTGGGTTCGGAGCTCTCCTCTCGCACGGAAGCGCTGGAGGGAGAGTTGCGGGATTCTCAAGTGCAGCTGGAAATCGCCCAGTTGCAAGCCGAAACCTATAAGAACGCGGCGCCCGTCGTGCAAGCAGCACCGATCATCAAAGGTGACGACGAAAACGTGAACACGCTACTGGAGAAGCTGCAACAAAAGGAGCAAGCTTTACTGGACGCCAAGCAGAACTGGGCGCTGGAAAGGCAGTCCATGATCACCAAGACCCAGCGGACGAACACGGGTTCCGCGTACCAGGCGCATGTGCAGGCGAATGAGTTGCGCGCGCTACTCGCCGAGGCCGAGGATAAGGCGCAACAGCTGACGACGGAAACCGCGGAGGCCAAGGCTTCTTTAAAAATAGTGGAGCAGGACAACCAAGAATTGCGAGACGAGGTGGAAAGTTTCCGAGCATCTCAAAGAGAACTGGGCGAAGGGAGTTCCACAGCCGGTCAAACAAACAGGGCCGCCATGTCCCTCGAGTTCGGCAGCGTCAAGCAGACCTTCGACCCCGCGACGGAATCCTTGATGACGGCGCACGCGGACAAGGCCGAGACCCAACGAGCGGCGGATACGGCGAGGAGCGAGGCCCGCGTGCGCCAGCTGCACAACAAGGTCGTTTTCCTCAAGAGTTCGCTGGAGATGGAGATGGACTCTCGGGCGGCGCTGGAGAAGGACTTGAGGCAGGCCAGAAATATGCTGCAGCAGGAGCGCGAGGAGCACGAGAGCCGCCTGGCCGACGCCACGGAGGGCCTGAACGCCGCGGTCGAGTCAGCGGAGGCGCGGGCGCATTCGGCTGTGGCCGAGGCGCACGACCGAGCGTCCCACCTCGAGACGAAGCTGGCTTCGGCCCAAGCCGCGTACTCCGACGCGGTGCACGACGCCGGCGCGGCTCGAAGGAGGGAAGAGCAGATCAAGGGCGAGCTTAGAAGAGCCAAGGCCCAGGAGGAGCTCAAGGCCAAAACCATCAAAGAACAAACGGAGAAATTAGCATTATTACGGAGCCAGGAGATGGGCGAGCTCTCGCAGGAGGATCGGCAGCGGCAGGAAGAAAGAGCCCTCATTCGTAGATTGGAGAACGAGAAGCAGTACTTGGCCGCGCAATTAAAGTCCGAGGCCACTTGCAAAGGAGAATTGCAAGGCGCATTAGACAAAGCGGAGGAGCGCCTCGTGGAAACGGAGGCCCAGGGCCACAAGGCCCTGCAGAACTCGCTGGAGTCCGTCCGGAAGAGCGCGGACCGCGCCAACGCCGCCGAGAAGGAGTTAAGGGGTGTGAAGACGGAGAAGGAGGCGCAATCTATTGCGTTGACCAAGCAGATTGAAATGCTGCAGGATGGGTACACGAAGACCCGGGACGCCCTCAGGATCGAACAGCACCATCGGGGCCGGGAAAAGATCCAGGCCTCGGAATTGATAGACGGGGCCGGCAGTTTGAGAGAGCAGATTGAACGGTTGGAGCAAGATAGATTAGACGATCAGAAGCGGAGCCAGGAAGACAAGGAGATCCACTTGATCGCTTTAAGAGATCAAGAAAGGGCCATGAAGGCGGAGGGCGAGGCCGCGCGCAAGGAGTTACGGGACCACCACGTCCATTTGCAGGAGGTCCGGGCCAAAGAATTGGAACTCAGGCAGGACTTCATCGAGTTGCAGAAGAGCGTCTCCACCGCCGGGAAGCTGGGCCTGGCTTTGGGAGCGGCCGGCGTGGGCGCGAACAAGCGCCAGAAGCGGCTCGATGCGTTAGAACAGAAAGTAAGTGGGGACGAGCAGTTCTTCGGGGACAAGTATAGTGTGCCCTGGTTGAGACGGGAGGGCGCGTCCGCCTTCGCGACGTGGCGCGTCTTTACTTTAAGGACGAAGGCGTCCGAAGAGAATAAAGCGAACGTCGCCGCCGCGGTGCACGAGGCGCTCACGCGATCTAGGGACGCCCACGAGGAGTCCGTCGAGAAGCTGGTGGGGCGGTTGAAGGAAGAACGGGACGCGGCCGTGGCCTGCTCCAATGCTTCAAGTCTGCTGGAGGGGATAGAGGTGCTCGACAGTAGGATGAAGGAGCGCGACGAGGAGCGGGACACGGCGCGCGAGTTCGCGAGCGGCGCCGTGGCCAACCTCAAGGAGATGCTCACCAAGCAGAAAGAGAAGGCTGCGCAAATAGACAAGGCGCGCCTGGACCTGAAGCACGAGGCGTCCGAGGCGCGGGAAGAGGCCAAAGTCGCGCTCGCCGAAGCCGAGCGCCGGGCCCTCGTCGCCTCGCGGGCGGCTGCCGCGGACTACGACTTCTCGGCCGCGCTGCTCGCGGCGCGCACGGCGCGCTGCAAGACGACGGTCGCGGCGACGAAGTTCGACCTGGAGCGGGCACCTTCGGAACTAAAGGAGGAGGTCCAGCGTTTAGTGGAGGAAGTGGACACGTGCGACCAATTTGCGACGCACGCCGTGAGAGAAGCGGTCAAGGCCGCCGGGGCCTTCGAGGCGCTGGAGAGCATCCCCGGCGACCTCGCGTCGTACCGTCGGACGGCGGACCTCGCCGCGGACCGGGCCGGCGCCGCGATCGCGTGCGCGGGCGCCGCCGCGCGGAAGGCGGAGAACTGCGCCATGGCCCGCATCGTCTCGGTGCGGCGGGACGCGGTCTCATACGAAAGGAGAGAGGTGCAGAAGGGCGCCGCGACCGCCGCCCAGGAACTGGCCCAGGTGCAGGACGAGGCCTCCCAGGCGCTCCTTGGAAAACAGGAGCAGCTGGAGACGGCGATCCGCGCCATCCACGCCGCGGAGGTGGCCGGCGCCGCGGCTTTGGAATTGGTGCCGCCCCTGGAACAAGCTGTGCGAGAAGCGGTCCGGGAGAAGGACGGCATCACGAAGAAGTGGGCGCGGGACTGGGCGCGGAGTACGGATCGGCACAAAGCGGCGGACGTGGCCTGCTGCGCGGTGCGCGAGGATCTACGGAGAATCGAGCTGGAGGCCTCCGAAGACTTGGAGGCCACGGACAAGGCCGCGGACGCGTGCGCGCGCGCGGCCATTGCCAGTGCGCGCGTGGAGGTGGCGGAGCAGTGGCGCAAATCCGTCGCGAATGCGGAGGAGCGCGGCACCGCCAAAGAGGCCACGGCCTGGCGGCGGGGCATGGAGGAGCGCGACGCGCTGGCGCAGAAGGAGATGGAGAAGCTCAAGCGGGCCGCCGAACGCGCGTTGAGCGACGTCAAGCGGAGCGCGGCCGCTTCATTGAATGAAGTGCGCGTCACCACCAAGGCTGCCCTGGAGAAGGCGGCGCTCGCGGCGCAGGAGCGGGAGGAGGAGGCCGTCGCTCGGACGGAGGCCAGAGCGAGGCGGGAGGAGCGGTTCCTTAGGAACGACAGCGAAGCGGCGATGCACACCTCCGCAAGTGCCCGGTTAGTGTTGGACGTGGCGGCGCTCCAATCAAAACACCGCCGGTCGCAGCGCGAACGGGACGTCCGGGACGAGCGGGCGCTCGAGGAGTTCGCGACGGAGAAGGAGCGGTTGCGCAAGGACCTCCAGGCGGAGCGCGAGTCTGGGAAGCGCGAGCTCGAGATCACGGAGCGGCTGCAGAAGCAGCACTCGGCGGCCCTCGGCCTGGCCGAGGCCAAGGTCCAGCAGGAAGTTTCTTTGATTGTGAAGCGCGAGGCCGAAAAGACGGACGCTGTGCGAGCGTTCGACGCGTCCCACGGCGCCAAATTACATCTAGAGGTCCTTGCTTTGCGGGACATGGAGCACCTCAAGCGCGAGGTGGCCGCGGCCGCGCGCGCCAAGGCCAAGGCCGAGGCCTACGCCCAAGATGTGCTGATCCCGCCTTTGGTCGTGGCGCTGGACGGCTCCCAGGCGTTGAGTGCGGCGTACGAGGCGCAATTGGCGGCGGCCGGGCGGCAGTGGGACGACGAGCGAGATAGGGTGGTGGATCTTCGGGGCGAGGTGGCTTTTCAAAGGAGACAACACGCGCTGCGCGAGTGGCGGACGGCCGCGAAGGCCGTCGTGCTCGAGAAGAAGGCCGAGTTGCGGGAGAAGAACGCCAATCGAGCCGCGCAGGAGGTCGAGCGGGCCCTGTCGCTGCAGCTCCGGCGGGCGGAGCGGAAGGCTCTGGCGATCCGCGACCAGCTCGAGGAGAGATTGGAGGACGGCGAGCAGTTCCGGGGGCGCATGCACGATACGCTGGTGAACCACGAGCGCGCGACGCTGGTGGCCCATAAACGGAGGAGTACCGAACTAGGCATGGAGCTTGAGGTCATTGTTCGGGATCGGGACGAGTTGGAAGCGGAACGGGACAAGATCCTCGAGTACGTGGACGAGATGCAAGAAAGTGTTAGAGCCATTGAACAGGCTATTCATGCGCACTCGAAGAACTCCGCCATCTCGTCAGACGGGCGCGTCAACGTCGCCCACGCAAAGAAGAAGAAGCGCATGGACGACGACCACGAGATGCTCTTATTAGGCGTGGAGAAGCAGCGGAACGCTTTAAGTGAGACGGACGCGCGCCTCCAGCGGCTCAACGACGCCCGGGAGCGGAAGGAGGACGATATGAAGGAGCTCGAAAGACGGCTCGTGGAGTTATTGGTCTCGCAGCAGAAGAAGCTGCTCGCCATCCTGCAGGAGGCGGCGCACGCGACCCAGGAGCTGGACGAGCGGACGCCGCGCGAGGAGGAGGAGGAGCTCGGGGAGCCGTCGGCCTTCTCGGAGTTTTCTCGGAGTAGCGCGCGGGGGGTCTACGCGAGCTAATATCGGGGGTCTGTGAGTTTCTTTTGGGCGTGGGGGCGCGAGCGACTGAAACCCGTTTTGGGTCCTGTTTTTGCAGGCGCCGCGCTCGATAAATAACGCCGTGCATACGGCGTCATTCGCGCATTTTGCAAGCGGGTAATAACCCGGAGGCAAACCATGAACAGTGACTGCGTCGAGAGGTCTAGTCACCAGTCCTTGATCATGGCGCCCAGACGCCCCTCAAAACAGACCATCAAGAATAAGAGGCAGGGATCGAACGCGGTCCGGCGCGCCGTCAACCGCCAAATCCCAGCGCTCAAGCTCATAGCGAAGTCGAGTTTTAAATTGAGTGAAGGTTGGGAAGAATCAGGTGGCGATCCATTGCAGTGGCGTTTGGCCCACGACCACGGCGAGACAGTGTACACTAAAGTGTGTGAGATAGACTAGACGGGCATTGTTACCATCATGTTCGGCCAATGCGATTTTGTGGATGGGAGCATGCCTGACGCCATCGGCGAGCTCCGCTCCTTGCGTAAAATATCACTCACCGGTTGCTATAGCCTCGTCTCGCTGCCGCATGCCTTCACGCGGTTGTATATGTTACACCTCCTGGACTTAAGCCATTGCTCGAGCCTGGCCACCCTGCCAGACGCTTTCGGCTTGTTAATCGCGTTGGAGTCGCTAGATCTGGCGTGGTGTAAGATTCTCGAGCTACCGGATTCGTTGACTCGGTTGTCTTCGTTACGACGCCTTGTGATGGTTGGCTGCTCGATGGTCGCGCTGCCCGAAGATATGGGCTCGCTCACCGCGTTGACCATTCTCGATCTGGGAAGACGATATCAACCCCCACAGAGGGATGTGCTCCGATTTTCGACGGAGGCGGTGACAGACGTGCGACGTCTGCAGCGAGGTCGCGGGAAAGGACCAACCCCCCCTCCCCGTCTGCGACGGCTGCGGCGCGCGGCGCTACTGCGGCGAGGCGTGCCAGATCGCCGACTGGGCAACCGGCCACAAGCAGACATGCGCCGCGCTGCTCCCCCTCCCGGCCATCTTCAGTGGAGACCGGCCGATCGAGATCCGGTCGCGCCACTGGGCGTCCTTTCCGTGGCGCCGCTTCGCGAACGTCGAGGCCGCCGCCCTAGCGTTCCCGGGCGTGGCGGCGCGCGAAATCGGGGAGCTCGTGGCGTTCCCTGGCGTGTCGCACACGGCCATCGATGCGCGCCACGCGGCCGCCTCGCTGGCGCTCTAGATTAACAAAATTTTACCAGCCCCTACAACTCCCCCTGCCGCCGCTTCTCCCGCGCCGTGACCTGCTCTTTGTAGGCCCCGACCTCCGACGGGTCCAGGTGGCACAGCTCCGGCAGGTCGAAGGGCACGTCGCTCGAGGCCTGGAGCCACTTCATCATGGGCTGGACCTTGCCGAGCCCCGAGTAGAAGCGGAAGGGCGGCCTCTTGTCTCGAGCCGGGAGTAACACGATCACCGGTAAAGGTCCCGCGATGAGGCCGTCCAGCGGCGGCGTAGCCCGCGTCACGTCGAAGCGCGCGATGACCAACGAAGGAATTTGCAGCGCCCGGAACCGCTCGGCCATTTTCTTGTAGTAGACCGTCAACGCGGCGCACTTCTCGCAGCCCTCCGCGTGGAAGATGATCAGGACGTCCTTCTCCGCTAAAGCTTCTTCATCAAAGTTCTCCGGCGTCAGCACTTGCACATCATCCACCCGCCCGATCTGCCGCGCGCGCACGGAATGCGCCCCGAAGTGCTCGAGCCGGCCCATCACTTCGACGGGCGCTTTCTTCCGCGGCTTCCGCTTCAGGAGCCACTTCGGATCAAACACATCGTCCTTTCGCTGGAGAGCGAAGGCGTCGGCGTCCTCCTTGGAGAGCAGGCGCCTTGATAAAAAGGCCCCGAGGAAGTCGCGCAGGTGCGCTCGGTCCAGAGGTAGTGACTCGGGGAACGGCGCGATGACGCCGTCCTCCTTGGCGTTCACGGCCACCGCCGGCAGCCGCCGCGCACCGCCGAAGAGCCCCAAACTCTTCATGCGATCCTCTTGGGCCACGCCGTCGACGTACGCGAAGGCGACGCGGTCCCGAAACGACTCGTCCCGGCGCAGTTGCCTAAACTCCTCCACCAGGTCCCGGTTGGGCACGCCGCCCGACAGCCCGCCCAGTTCTGCGTTCCGGTCGTGGCCCCTTAAGTCCAGAAAGAGCAGGAGCATGGGCCTGTTCAGTACCTCGTACCTTGCAAAAGTCTGGGGCGTCAGCTCCCCGACCCCGGGCAGTGTCTCGGCGTCGACCCAGGGGCCCAGTCCAACGTCCGGGGCGTCGTCCAGCACGTGCGATACGACGTCGTCGTTCGCCACGAGGACCGACGGCGTGCGGTCCGCGAAGCCGCCGTCGACCAGGGCGCGGGCGACCTGTTCATCATCGATACGGGCGAAGTAGACGTCGTGCCTTGACCTCCGCTCGCTGGCGGCGGTGTCGAACTCCGCACTCTCGTCCGCCTCGACGCCCGCGGCGTCGGCGAAGAGGCCCAGCACGCGGGCCGCGTTGGGCGGGACGGTATCGTTCACGTCGCCTTCTACGACGCCCGTCTCGGCTCGCAGCGACAGCCGCGCTTTGAGCGCTCGCGCGTCCTCCGCCGCGCCGAGAAAACGTAAAGCTGCGTTCAACGTCGCGAGCCGCGGCGCCGCCGGCGCCTTCAACTTCCGCGCGAAGGCCACGAGCGCGTCCGGCGCGTGGACGCCCGCGAACGGCGCCGCGTGCGACCGCCTGTAGGCCACGACTTGGGGCATACTTCCGAGCTGGAGCTCCTGCAGTAGCTCGCGGAAGAAGGGGACGTCAGCGTCGGCTCTAGCGAGCGGCACGCCCAGGGCCTTGAGCCCGGGCGCCGCGGCCGCGTAGGCTTGTTCCGCGCCGACGCAGCGCAGACATGCCCGGCTGCCGAACGCGACGAGTGCGACGTCGAATTTCTTGAGCAGTTTCGAGAAGTTCTTGGCAGTGACGTTGAAGTGGCCCGCGGTCAGTGTGTGCACTGTGGAATTGCCGCCGATGAGGCTGTGCGAGCAGTCGTCGCCGTGCCAGCCCGGGTCGCACGTACAAATGAAATTGCTGCAGGCGCCGTGGCCGGAGCAGCCGTTGAAGCAGACCTTGCCTTCTTCGAGGGCCCGCGTGACGGTTAGCAAGAGCAGCGCAGAGATGATGCGTGCTCGCCGCATGGCTGCAAAACAACAAGGCGTGCCAAGGTGAGCCGTTCTCGGGCTCTCGGCGGCTCTTGCAGCGCTTTTTGCGGCTGAACCCTGGGACCTTAAAGTAATGACGAGGAATGCGGACTGCTGGCCTGCAGATCGCGCCTGATAGCGCGTTCACGGCCTGTTTTAAGCCGGGGCAAAACCCATCACGGGCCAAAACGGGTTCGCCACCAGGAAAACGGACGACACAGGGGCGACGGAACAGTCGTGCCGTCTGTCGAACAGAAAAAAGTCATGAGATTGGTTACACAGCCCCCCAAAAGCGCCCGCGTATTCATGCGGTCGCGTCATCGGGAAGCGAGGGGTTCTGGTTGGCGCGGCTTCGCGGGTGTGGTCGCCGGAGATGCCACAGGGCCCACCTTGGTGCGACCTGTCTCCACAACGCCGAGCCGCTTAGAAGCACTTGCGGTGGACGATGGCCGGGCCGGACTCGTCGTACTCGGCCTTGGAGATCCACATGTTCTGGAAGGTGGACAGCGACGATAGGATGGAGCCGCCGATCCAGACGGAGTACTTGCGCTCCGGCGGCGCGACGACCTTGATCTTCATCGTCGACGGCGCTAACGCGGTCAACTCCTTGGTCATGCGCTCGCCGACGCCGGGGAACATGGTCGTGCCGCCCGAGAGCACGATGTTGGCGTAGAGGTCCCGGCGGATGTCGACGTCGCACTTCATGATGGTCTGGAAGGTGCAGTC
>Ga0114994_10001915_pt1 | contig 15088 bp, 14 predicted proteins | sample ArcticOcean_MG_C_9_FD_87043 | JGI IMG/M metagenome (GOLD analysis project Ga0114994, IMG submission 87043) | Marine microbial communities from western Arctic Ocean - ArcticOcean_MG_CB2_152 | ecosystem: Environmental > Aquatic > Marine > Oceanic | place: Arctic Ocean: Canada Basin | collected... | reverse complement strand
GTCGGCACGGTGTCGCAGACCTTTCTCGGGCTCACCGTCAATTGCGCACGCTGTCACGATCACAAATTCGATCCGATCACCCAGATCGAATATTTCCAGATCGCCTCCTCCCTCGCCGGCGTCCACCGCGGTGATCGAAACGTGCCCGCCGGTGGCGACCCAAGCGCGTTAAAAAAGCAAATCGAGGCGCTGGCCAAACAACTCAATCAACAAGACGCAAGAATCCGTACCACGATCCTAGCCAGGCAACCCGACGAGTCGGCAAAGCCAGCCGCGCCACCGAAACCAGTCTCGCGTTGGACCTTTGACAGCGATTTCCGAGATCAGATCGGCACGGCTCACGGAGAAGCCAAAGGCGACGCGAAAATCGTCAACGGCGCGCTCGTCCTCGACGGAAAAACCGCTTTTGTCTCCACCGCGAAACGCCAATCTGATCTCAAAGCGAAGACATTGGAAGCCTGGGTCCAACTCGACAACATCGGCCAGCGCGGCGGCGGCGTGGTCAGCGTGCAGAACCTCGACGCAGGTCAATTTGACGCGATCATCATCGGCGAAAAAGAACCCGGCCACTGGATGGCTGGCAGCAATGGCTACGCGCGCTGGCAGAGTTTCCACGCGAAACCAGAGAACGAGGCAATTGGCAAATTTGTGCACGTCGCGATCACCTACACCGAAGACGGCACCATCACCGCCTACCGCAACGGACTCCCATATGGAAAAACCTACAAGACCGGTAGCTCGAAATACCTCAGCAACAACCACCAAGTGATCTTCGGATTGCGACACGGGACCACGGCGGGTGACGGGAGAATGTTGGCCGGGAAGATCGACCGCGCCCAGCTCTACGATCGCGCCCTGAGCGCCGACGAAATCGCCATTTCGGCAAATATTAGAATTGTCACCGAAGCGCAGATCGTGTCGAAACTGAACGAGAAACAGAAGGCGGACCGGGAGAGTTGGAAAAATGAGATCGCGCAACTCAATGGCGAGTTTGTTAAGATCAAAGAGAAGAAAGTCTACGCGGTGACGCCAAAAAAACCCGGCATCACCCGACTACTGGTGCGCGGTAGCCCGTTCGAGCCAGCCGGTGAAGTCGCGCCCGGGGGGATCGCCTCAGTCGCTTCCGCACTATCGGCAGACTTTGGTCTCAAACCGGATGCACCGGATGACCAGCGCCGCACGAAACTAGCCGAGTGGATCACGCACCCAGACAACCCGCTCTTCGCGCGCGTGATGATGAACCGTCTGTGGCACTACCACTTCGGCCAGGGGTTGGTAAAAACACCCAACGATCTCGGTTTGAGCGGCGGCAAGGCATCGCACCCCGAGCTACTCGACTGGCTGGCAGCGGAATTCCGCGCCAGCGGCTGGAGCCTGAAGAAGATGCACCGCCTGATTTGCGATTCCGCGACCTACCGGCAGTCGTCGCAGGCAAATTCACAAGCGCAGCAGATCGACGCTGGCAACGTGCTTTTGTGGCGGCATACCCCGGCGCGACTCGAGGCCGAAGTAATCCGCGATTCCATCTTGAAAGTTTCCGGCCAGCTCAACCTGAAGATGAGCGGTCCGGGCTACCGCGATTTTAAAATGTATCAGCACAAGGGCTCGTGGGTCTACGATCCGATCGATCCCGAGGGACCCGAGTTCAACCGGAGAAGCATCTACCGCACGTGGGCGCGCGGCAACGTGCACCCCTTGCTGACACCACTGGATTGCCCCGACCCGAGCGCCGCCACGCCCGTTCGCAGCGTGACGACGACACCGCTAAGCGCACTCGCTTTGATGAACACCTCGTTCTCCTTGCGTATGGCCGACACTTTTGCGCAACGCCTCAAAACCGAAACAAGTGACGGCATCCACACCCAAATTAAGCGCGCCTACCTGCTGGCCTTCGCGCGCGAACCGAGCGAGGCGGAGCTCGTGCTAACAAGCGATTTTGTCAAAAAGAACGGTCTTCCCGCCTTCTGCCGCGTGCTCTTTAATTTAAATGAGTTTATCTATCTCAACTGACCCACGATAGACAGACAAGAATCTCCCCTCCCCGAATCCCATGATCACCCGACGCAACTTCCTCGACTGGACTTCCACCGGACTTGGCACCGCCGCAGTCTCCTCGCTCATGCTTCGCGACAGCTTCGCCGCCGCTCCGACACCGTCACACCGTGCGCCAAAGGCCAAACGCGTCATCCACATCTGCCTGTGTGGAGGCTTGAGCCAGGTCGACTCCTTCGACTACAAACCAAAGCTCAAAGAGCTGCACGGGAAATCTCTCACCACCGATGAGAAACCCGATGTATTTTTTGGCAAAGTCGGCCTACTGCGGCAGAGCGACTGGGAATTCAAACAGCGCGGCCAGAGCGGGCTGTGGATCTCCGAACTTTTCCCTCACATTGCCAGCGTCGCCGACGAGCTCGCGGTGATCAACTCAATGGTCGCCGAGTCGTCGAGCCACACCCCAGCGACCTTCCAGGAGAGCAGCGGCTTCCGCCTCAACGGATTTCCCGTGATGGGTTCTTGGGTCTCTTACGGGCTCGGCAACATGACCGACGACCTACCGACCTACGTCGTTCTACCCGATGCGCGCGGCCTGCCCGCCGGTTCGACCAGCAACTGGACGAACGGTTTTCTCCCCGCCGTCCACCAGGGCGTCCCGTTTCGCACCAGCGGCGAAGGTGATGTGATCAGCAACCTGTTCCCCGCTCGAAAAATCGACGCGCGCATCGAGAAAGAGAGCCGCACCCTCTTGGAAAAAATCAACCGTCTGCATATCGAAGAAAACGGTAGCGAAGACGCCTTCTCCGCCCGCATCTCCAGCTACGAACTCGCCGCGCGCATGCAGCTTGCGGTTCCCGAGGTCACCGACATAAACGCGGAATCCGAGGCGACGCGCGAGCTCTACGGACTGAACGGCAAGGAGACCAAAGACTTCGGGCGCAGTTGCTTGTTAGCACGACGTATGCTCGAACGCGGAGTGCGGCACGTGCAACTTTTCTCCGGTGGCTCGTTCGGCTCGCCGCGTATCAACTGGGACGGGCACGAGGACATGAAGCGCAACCACGGCCGCGAGGCCGCGCGTATCGACCAGCCGGTCGCCGCCTTGCTTAAGGACCTGCGCCAGCGCGGCATGCTCGACGACACCCTTGTCTTGTTCACCTCCGAGTTCGGACGGACACCCTTCACCCAGAGCGGCGCCGACCAGGTCGGTACCGGTCGCGACCACAACCATGTCGGCTTCAGCGTGTGGATGGCCGGCGGAGGCGTAAAGGGAGGCATCAGCTACGGCGCGACGGATGAGGTCGGCTACAAATCGGACCTCAATCCGGTGCCGTGGCACGATTTTCACGCCACCGTCCTGCACCTGTTAGGAATTGACCACACCAAACTCACCCACTACCACAACGGAATACAACGCCGCCTGACCAACATACACGGTGAGGTGCTGAACAGCATCATCGCCTAGCCGGAACTCTCCTGCGGCAAGATGCGTCCTTCTGATAGAGACTGCAGTGGGCCGTGGTAGGCGGCAGGTTTTACATGATCGACCGGCTTGCGGTACAACTCCCTCAGACGCCAGCCCATCATAGCGAGCGGCGGAGATAGATCGCTAGTAACTTACGCTCCGAATCAGTCAGAGGCCGACTCTCATTGTAAACGTCAAGAAATACTTGTGCCAGATCTGGCCTCCAATCTTCCGCCGGAAAACAGAATCCATGGATGGTCATGGTGACATTGAACAGAAAAACGTCCTCGCAGGCATCTTCGAAATCAAGGATCGCCACCACCTCTCCGTCCCGGAAAAGGGTGTTGTCGGTAAAAACATCACTGTGGATCAAGCCTCTAGGAAGTGGCTCATCCAAGCGGAGCCTCGATCGTTTGAACTCTTCGAGAAAAAACTGAAAGTGAACAGAATCATCGGGCTTGATGCTTTTCACCAATCGGGCGACGGCTTCCCGACCGTTCGGGTTCTCACGCCGCCCCCATCCACCGGACGGGGTGGCAACTGATGGAGATCGCTGAGCGCACGGGCGATCGGCTCTATCATATTAATTGACCCTGGCATATCGCAGTGATCGCCACGCCGCGGACGCTGGTTTTTTAAGATCAGATGGCGATGGAGTTTAATCGACGGAGATGACTTTGGTTTTGGACCAATTGTCTCCGAATCGCAACCCAGCTTCTCGTTTGCCACTACGTGTCAGAATGATGAAGCATTCGGCGAAGCCCGCCAATGGGATCGCTAATAAGATGTTGCGAGTCGCACCAGTGATCCAGTCTTCGGAAAGGGACGAGCCGTCTTCTTTCACTGCTTTGGTCTTCATGACCTTTTTCCCGATGCTTTGCCCCTCAAGGATAGGGAGGCTGTCCCTGGTGAGGATGACCAGGCCCCAAGCAAGATACGGCAGAAAGGCTGACCCCGTGATGGTCCCAACGATGAAGGCGACAGTCCCGGCTACGAGGGCATCAATGAGTGCGCCAAGAAAACGTTTCACCAGATCGGTTTCAACGACTTTGGGCGCTGATGTTGGAGATCCCTCTTTTTTGACCCCGGGAACCTTTGGTCTCTCGATGTCGACGGAAGTCACCGGAGGTTTTACAGGTGGGGTAGTTCTAATTGTGGGTTTTGGAATGAAATCTCCTTTCTCGCTCATACCTCCATCAGAACACGATGGCATGGGGCTGGTCGAGTTTTGATAACGGGCAGATCCACTTTCACGATCGGAGCTGGTTCACCCAAAAAATATTTTACGACATCCCGATTGTTCCACCACACATCGTATCATGATTGGCCTCAGGTGGCGCAGCGGCATCACTGATCATTCTTGGGATAGGGTCGCAGCCCGAGGAGTATCTCAGCCCTCTCGGTGAGCGGCTTGGCCGCAAGTTCTTTGTCGGTGTATTCGGCCAGGTTTTGCGACACCAGATCGTAAACCGCCTGGCGATCGTGACTTGTATCTACCGCGAGGCACTTGTTCTTGCTCTTGAAGAATTCAACGGTGGGAAGAGTTTCCGTCTTAAATGTTTCGAATCTCTTTTTGATACTCTCCACATTGTCATCACTTCTGCCGGAGTATTTGGCCCGTCCTAGAATTCGCTTTTCCAGCACCTCGAAGGGACACTCGAAGTATAACATTTTGGGCAGGTCGGCTTCCTCTCCGAAGACTTCCCACCAACCTTCGAGGTTCTCCATGGAGCGAGGGAACCCATCCAAAAGAAAATTCACCTTCCCGGTGGTTCGTGTAATGATCTCCATCGTGTTTTCGAGAATCGACACCATGATGGCATTGGGAACTAATTTCCCTGCATTCATAAACTCCTCAATCGTCGCCGCGTTAGGTCCACTCGCTTTTCGTTCGGCGCGCAGAAGTTCACCCATCGACAAATGCGTCCAACCCAGTTGGCATTCGGCAAGCTCACACATCGTCCCCTTTCCCGCTCCGGGGCCTCCCAAGACAAAAACAACATTAGGCTTGGGGCAGGCTTCTCTCGGATCAAAATGATAAAGGAAGACCTCAGGAGCGGGTGTCACGCCCTTTTTGTAGACGTGCCATTCCCGGTCTGTGGGTGGGAGATCATCCTCGGAGGTTACATCATAGGCAAGATGACCATCGAGACGACAGATTCTCCACGACGTGTAGCTGTTAGAATAGGAAAGAGCCGGGGTTCGAGCTGACTTTCCATCCGCTCGATCCCACGCCATCTTCCCATTCCAATAGCCCAAACTAGATACGGTCCCGGACTCGGATTCGGCAGGTGGCGCGGCGGATGGAACAAAAAGACCATCGACCTCGGGAATGCCGGATCCGGTCACTTCGAGGTAGAAGGTATTTGGTGGGAGCGCTTTAATTTCTGCCATGATCGATTATGTGAAAAATTCAACTCAAGGATTGCCGACACGCTCTTTTTTGCAAGATCTCCTAGATTTTTCTCTAGGCCGAGCCTCCAGTAATGGATGCCACGAGATCATCGCTCAACAGAATGAGGGAATAATTTGCCGAGCATACTACGCCCCCCACTATCCCTTGAGGAGTCTGGGGTAGAAACCACTCTTTTGGGTGTTTTTCGGGGGAGGTTGGCAACTCCTTTCACCCCTGCAAGGCGGACGTTAAGGGACACGCTTGAGAGGCTTCTCCATTTCGGACCTGGTAACGTCCAAGAAGTTTCCGTGATCTCTCGGCCAGCATCCTCCTCACCTCTCGGCGGGCTCCTTTTTCACGTGGGATCGTCATATGATCATAGGCCGTCGTTTGATGGCGCATCCATGCAACGACTGCAGCTTCAGCACGTCGCTCAATGGGGATTCTCTGTGTGCGGGCGACTGTTCCACTTCCGACTGGAATGGCGTGCTCAGTCACCGTTTTGGCGAGCTTATTCGCGAGGTTGATGTGATCCTCATGGAAGTCAAGAAACTGAAAGACCACTTGCTCGAACTCCTCGGCATAAACTTGCTCTGCTTTCGCACGACGCGCGCGTCCAGCCACCAGCTTTTTTTGATATTTCGGGTCATCTTTCTCCGCCTCCCGATCAGCTTTAAGCATCGCGATACGCTCAGCAGGCGCGAGAACTCCATGAGAGAATCGCTTTCGGCGCTTGATCTCGATGACGGTCCAACTGGGACCCTCTTGTTTCACCCGACGACTCAAAGCGGCATCCCCCGGAGTCAACACTTCCCATCCAGCTGGAATTTGCATGGGCTTCCCCGCGAGATTAAAAACGTAGCCTTCTTTCTCGCCGAGGCGGACCTCGATCGCTTCAGGATTTGACTTGCTCATTAAGACTGGAAATTACTTCCTGAAGGAGTTCATCGTCCATCTTGAGAAGATTTCCTTCACTTGGAAAACTCCCGTCTTTCACATCTGCGATGTATTCACCGAAAGCCGCTATTCGTTCCTCCTGAAGCCGCCGATGCTCGGCGGCGAAGTCCCGATAGGCCCTCGCATGGCGAGGCAATCGTTCGTCGTAGTCGCCCAGGATATCGTCCGAGAATAAGAACTGGGTATCACATCCCTTTCCCGAACCAAGGGACATCAAAATCATGGGAGTTTGCGATGCCATAAAGCTTGCGAGATTTTCCGGTACGCATTCCAGTTCTGCCGCATAGGCCCCCGCTGACTCCAAGTCTTTCATCTGCCGACAAAGTGCCTTCGCCTCTTCAGCCGTCTTCCCAATCGCGCGGTAATTGGTCCATGTCACATGCCGAGGAATCATCCCCAGGTGACCAACCACAGGAATTCGCTCCCGCGCCATTCCTTCGATGATAAAGGGACTGGCAGAGCAATAAAGTGAACTCGCTCCCATTTCCAAAGCCTTGAACCCGATCCGAATTGCCTCCTCCTGCGTCGCCAATCCATGTGGTGTGGCACAGGAAAAGAAACTCCTCGGCGCAGCTTCCACCAGTCTTGGCAATCGCTTCTGGGCCTCCGGCGAGTCAAAGCTACAACTCATGATGTCGATTCCAGCCTCCTCTGCTGCGGCTGCTTCTTCGGGAGACTTTACGTGAATATGAGTTAAGCAGCGCTTCCCCTTCAACTTCTGTAAATCATAAACTGTGTATTTTTTCCGAGGTCGCAACATGACAAAGAGAGAATGGCAAAGGCCGATTGGGAAAGAAAGAATTAGGAAGACAAAATACAACCCTCTCCCACAGCCCCAAAAAACTTAATAACGATCAAGAGGCACGCCTTGTCGCTGTCTTAGCTTGTCTGAGCCATGACCTACACTTTCAGATCCAGTAGCCCTTTCCAGATGTTCACATTCCTCCGATAGAACACCAAAATCTGATCTGTAGTAAGTCCAATGGTGTTACGCCGGATCATCGGATGCCTGGGATTGGCAACAGGGTTCCTTTGGGGAGCCGAGGATTACTGGGCCTTTGCTCCGGTGAGCAATTCGACGCCTCCCGCAGTCGGCAACAGCAATTGGGCACGCGAAGATCTGGACCGCTTTGTCTTGGCTGGAATTGAAAAAGGAGGCTACCTCCCGACCAAAACCGCCGAAAAGAGAACCCTCGTGAGACGAGCTTACCTCGACCTCCACGGCCTCCCTCCCACGGCCGCGCAGATCACGACCTTTCTTCAGGACGAACGAGAGGATGCCTGGGAAAAACTCATCGGCGAATTACTGGAATCTCCCCGCTATGGCGAACGATGGGGACGCCACTGGCTTGATGTCGCCCGGTATGCCGACACGAACGGCATGGACGAAGATATCGCTCACCCTTCTGCCTGGCGATATCGAGATTATGTCATCGCCGCCTTTAATGAAGACAAACCATTTGATCAATTCATCATCGAACAACTGGCTGGCGATCTCCTCCCCGCAAAAGACCTTGAAGAAAAACGGGCCCGAACCGTGGGCTTGGGCTTCCTGTCCGTCGGTCCGAAGATGTTGGCATGCGACGATCCCGACAAGATGCGGCGCGACATCGTCGATGAGCAAATGGACACAATGGGACGAGCCTTCCTTGGCATGACCATTGGCTGTGCCCGTTGCCACGACCACAAGATCGATCCCATCTCAATCAAGGACTACTACGGACTCGCCGGGATCTTCATGTCTACCAAGACGCTTACAAAATATTCCGTTGTGGCGGAATTCCACGAGCATAATCTCACTGAGGAACACCACAAAAAAAGGTGGCAGGAAGTGAATCGCCTCGAAGCCGTGAGGAAGAAAAAGGAAACATCCAAGGAAGAGAAGAAACGCCTCGGCAAAGAAATCGCAACCCTCAAAAAAGACCTCCCCGTGCCCTTCATGGTCATGGGCGTGAGCGAATATCCCACTCAGAATATCAAAGTCCACCTTCGCGGCGACTACCTTACGCTGGGCGAAGAAGTTTCCCGTGGTGTCCCCTCCGCTTGGACCGATGGAAAAAAAATCATTATGCCCGAAAAACAAAGTGGCCGACTTGAGCTCGCCCGCTGGATTGCTTCCGCTGAAAACCCCCTCACCTCCCGGGTCATCGTAAATCGACTGTGGCGCTGGCACTTCGGTCGAGGCATCGTTCCCACCCCGGATAACTTTGGCGGCTTGGGCGAGCGCCCCACCCATCCAGCACTTCTCGATCATCTCGCGCACAAATTCGTGAAATCAGGTTGGTCGGTCAAAGCGATGCATCGGCTCATGATGAACTCAGCGATTTATCGCCAATCAACTCAGGCAGACCCCGCTCTCTTGAAAGATGATCCGGAAAACAAACTCTTCGCCCGCTGGCAACGCCGACGGGTGGAATCAGAAGTCATCCGCGATAGCATTCTCATGAAATCAAATCGCCTCGATCCCACGGTGGGGGGATCGATGTTGGTCGTTCAACCTTCAAAGTATGCCGATCGCGGCCATCTCAAAGCCCACTCCCTCGTCCCGAGACGAACCGTCTACCTCCCGGTTTATCGAAGCTCCGGATACGATGGGCAAAAAGCGTTTGATTCCGCCGACTCAGCCGTCTCCGACGGAAACCGCCGCAGCTCCACCGTCGCCGGACAAGCCCTCTATTTAATGAACAGCGAGTTGATGCACGAGTCGTCAAAATCTCTGGCCGAAATCGTGATCAGCCAAGACTCACCAAATCCCACTTCCTGGTTGATCAATCACCTCTTGGGCCGCGAAGCCACTGAGAAGGAATGCCTTCAGGGCGAGAAGTTTGTGAATGACTACGGCGATGAAAAGGAAGCTTGGTCAGCCTTTGCGCGAGTGCTATTTTCCAGCAACGAATTTTTATATATAGAGTAAATTATTGTGAGCTTATTTGGTCATCAAGCGGGACTCCCACTTTCCCGTCGGGAAATGTTATTGCGATCTGGAACCGGATTCGGCGCTCTCGCACTCCAGGCGATGCTTGCCCAAGAAGCTGCCGGAAAAAGCAACGCTCCCCCGCTCCCCGGCACCGCCAAGCGCGTCATCTTTCTCTTCATGCACGGTGGACCATCAACCGTGGATTTATTTGACCCAAAGCCACTCCTCTCACGCGACACCGGAAAGCCCTTCCCTCTCAAAGCTCCCCGCATCACTTCCCACAAGTCAAAAAACCTCCTCCTAAAATCTCCCTGGTCCTGTCAACAACACGGCGCTAGCGGAGCCCAAGTCTGCGACTTGCTCCCAAATATTGCCTCCATCACGGATGACCTGTGCTTCGTAAAATCGATGCATTGTTCCAACTCGCGACACGGCGGGGCGCTCCTGGAATTACACACTGGATCCGACACCTTCACCCGCCCGTCAATGGGGTCGTGGATCAACTACGGCCTCGGCAGTGAAAACGAAAACCTCCCCGGCTTCATCACGATCAATCCCAGTGGCAGCCACGGCGGCGCAGGCGCCTGGTCCTCGGCATTTTTACCTGCTAAATATACCGGCACCCACATCAGCGGAAAAGGGACGGAAATGAAAGTGCCCTTCATCGACAACCCTCTTCACGACCAAAGCAAACAACGTAAAGAACTGGATCTCCTCGCATCCTTTAATAAAGAACACCTTACCCAGAGAGGCGCGAACAGCGAACTGGAATCGCGTATCGCCTCCTACGAGCTCGCTTTCAAAATGCAGATGGAAGTGCCCGGCGTGCAAGACATCTCCAGCGAACCAGCGCACATCAAAAAACTCTACGGCGCTGACGCCGACCCCACCAAATCTTTCGGCGAACAATGTCTCATGGCCCGCCGCTTTAGCGAGGCCGGCGTGCGCTTTGTGCAAGTCACCCACCGCTACTGGGATTCCCATGGCAACCTCAAGAAGGAGCACGAAAAGCTCAGCGCGGAAATGGACAAACCGGTCGCCGGTCTCATCACGGATTTAAAACAGCGGGGCCTCCTCGATGAAACCCTCGTCCTTTGGGGCGGCGAATTCGGACGCACCCCCACCGCTCAGGGAAATGACGGTCGCGATCACAACCCGCACGGTTTTACCATGTTCATGGCCGGTGGCGGGATCAAACCGGGCACGGTTTACGGATCGACTGACGACTACGGCTACTACGCTGAAGACAAACCCGTTCACTTTCACGACCTCCATGCCACCATTCTCCACCTCATGGGAATCGATCACGAGGAATTCACCCACCGATACGCCGGCCGGGATTTCCGACTCACCGATGTCGAAGGGAAGGTTGTTCACGGAATCATCGCATAAGCAACATCGCGACCTCGAAATCTCTGCAGGACTAGGGCGGACAAAGCCCTCGTCGAGTTGTTGATTCAGCTGAGCGGCCACACCGTCGCCAACAATATTTCGATGAGCTCCATCCTACCGTTTTTTGGAGGAAGCGACAGGGTCTTTACACAAGGACGAGGACTTCTTCGAGGTAGCTCTCGCCGTGGGCGGCGCAGAGTTGTTTTTTTGTGAGGCTGCTGGGATCGATCGCTTGCTTCAGCAAGCGTTGAAGGAAATTCTGCGTAAAGTTGAGAGATTTTTTGCGGCATTTTTTTGCCAACTTAATTATGATCTTCTTGAAAGAGGGTATCCAAGACCCAATGCCAGCTATTCTCTACGCGCCAATGGGAGCGAATATATTTCTGCATTTTCTATGCCTTCGGTTTTTTCAAACTACTTATATAATAGTAAATTTCACTCCGACATTCTTTCCCTTTTTCTAGCACCTGACATTCTTCCAAGGTGACGCTTTCCAGGCCTTTCCAAGCCGCTCTAATTTTCGAGTCCATCCAATTTACGGTGTGGCAAACAATGGTCGCACGCTTTCCCAAACGTCCTCGATTCTTTCCTTCTTCGGTGTGGATGCTCTAGTTCTTTGGGGTGCTCTTTGTCAGATTCAAATGACGAGATGTGAATTAAAATTGATCAATGAGTTGCTTGTGAAGTGGTCCTTCGTTGCCTTTCACGCAGAAAAGATAATCTGCTCCGGTATCCATAATTTGAGCAGCGATCTCGCTCTGTGTTCTCATCGCATCGATGCTGACCACCGCACCTTCAGGGTTGAGAATTTTGAGTAACTCGGGGATCGTGGTGATCTCGTTACTTTCCTCTTCAACAAAGCATTGGGCAAGGATCAGACCTTTTTCGCGGGCCAACGCGCTGACGACATGGAGGTGTCTATCTTCAGCATCGCGATTTTCTCGTAAAGCCTCGCCATCGATGGCGAATTCCTCGTCCTCAACTTCAATTCCAGCCAGTTCCAAATGGGTGATGAGACATTGCGCAAAGAGCTGGGGAAGCAAAGGCCCTAGGCAGCAAATGGCGCGGAAATTGAAGGCATTTTTCCGACTTCGGATCAGTCAGAAAATTTAACCAACCCCCACAAGGGAAACCTTCGCTTCACAGCAGAGTTCCTCAACTTCATCGCGTCCAAGAATAAGCGTGCGCCCCGCTTCTACCGCAATCGTCTTCACGCCAGCTTCACAGCAACTTTCAATCGTCCTAGGCCCAATCACAGGGACATCAAAACGCATATCTTGATCAGGCTTGGAGACCTTCACGAGGGTGACATCCTTTCCGTTTCCGAGTTTACCTCCACGCTGAATACAGGCATCGGTGCCTTCAAAGGCCTCCACCGCAAGGACGGTGCCATGTCGCACCACGATACTCTGCCCAATATCGAGCGCGCTTGTCTGCTTCACGATGGAATAGCCGAAAGCGACATCCTCCCGACCCCGTTCTGAGAGCTTGGGGCCAAAGATATCTCCTTCCGTCGCGAGCTGATTCTCCAGAAAGGTCGTTGCTTTTAACAACTCGATACCATCCTTGCTGAATTCCGCAGCAATTCCTCCAAAGAGCGATTCGGCATTTCGCCGCTTCACCGAATGAAGAACTTTCAAGGTCCGCATATCAGGCCAAAGATCAAAAAGGTTTCGAGGGGCAATCTGCCCAACCATGATCGCCTCCTCGACTCCGTGTTTTTTGAAAAACTTAATAATCCCCCCCAGTTGCCCCACCCGAAACCAATCGAAGACATCGACTTGCTCGGCGAGATTGTCCTTCGTCTCTCCTTTAAAAGCCGCAACAACGAGCCTCACCCCTCGCTTACGAGCTGCCACGATAAAGGTTTCCGGATAAATTCCGCTTCCTGCGATGACGCCAATCGTCCTTTGCCCAGTGCTCACGCCGTGAGTTTCCTCTCCTCCACGAGAAATTCAAACTTCAATTTGCATCAAAGCTCCTAACAGTTATGCTCAGACAATGAATTCGCTCATTCAAGGTAATCCCCTCCCTCTCATTATTGGTGTTATTGGAATCCTCCTCCTCCTCTTCGTCGTCCTTGTCTTCATCAATTTCTTCGGGCTCTGGATCCAAGCAAAAGCAGCAAGTGCCCCGGTGAGTATCGTTAATCTCATTATGATGCGCTTCCGGAAGGTAAATCCCTCCATCATCGTAAACAGCAAGATCACGGCTGCCAAAGCAGGCCTCATATACAGCACCGATGAGTTGGAGGCTCACTTTCTTGCGGGAGGTGACATCATCAACGTCGTTTTAGCTCTTGTTGCTGCCGAAAAAGCGGGAATCACCCTTCCCTTTAATCGCGCTTGCGCCATCGACCTCGCAACCAAGGATACTGGAAAAACGGTTTTGGAAGCTGTGCGAACCTCGATCAACCCAAAGGTGATCGATTGCCCTAACCCTTCCGGTGGTATCACCAAGATCACCGCCGTGGCCAAGGATGGTATTGGCGTCAACGTCCGGGCTCGTGTCACTGTTCGCACCAACCTCGACCGCTTCGTAGGCGGCGCCACCGAGGAAACGATCGTTGCCCGGGTTGGAGAGGGTATTGTTACCTCTGTCGGATCCGCAGCCTCATACAAGAGCGTTCTTGAAAACCCTGATTCTATCTCCCGCCTCGTTCTCGAAAAAGGAGTCGATGCCGCCACCGCCTTTGAAATTCTCTCCATCGATATTGCCGATGTCGATATCGCCGACAACGTCGGAGCGCGTCTCCAAACGGAACAGGCCGAGGCCGACAAACAAGTCGCTCAGGCAAAAGCGGAGATGCGTCGCGCAGCAGCAGTCGCCACCGAACAGGAAATGTCAGCCCGGACGCAGGAAATGCGGGCCAAGCTTGTTGAGGCAGAAGCCACCGTGCCACTCGCCATTGCAGAAGCCTTTCGCAATGGAAATCTTGGTGTAATGGATTATGCCAAATATGAAAATGTTGTCGCCGATACTAAGATGCGCGATTCCATCGGTGAAGAGGATTCCGAATCCCACTAATCAGAGTTCTTCATGTTTTTAGCCGAATTTCCAGACGGGCAGGTCATTGTGGTGATCTTGATGGTCCTCTTTGCGGGGATCAAATCCTTGATGGAAAAAATCAAGAGCCAACAAGGAGAAAGTAGTGACTCGGAAGAGACTGACTACGATCCCATGGCGGAGTTCTACGAAGAAACTTCGCGCCAGCTCCGTGAGCAACGAGAGACAGTCTTATTGCGACAACAAGGTTTTGTGGAGGCTAGTCCACCACCTCTTCCTCCTGTCTACGTGGCCCCGGCCCCGGTTAAGAGGCCTCAGATTAAAAAACCAACTCTATCTGCTCTCGAACAAGAAGCGTTGAAAAATCTTCAAAAACAGAAGGTTAAGGAGCCTCTCAGGAAGAGACCAAGATTAGGGACGGCCAGAGCACGTGCGCTCCGTGTCCTTTCCAGTCCTTCCGCGGCGAGAGATGCTGTCGTTCTCTCCGAGATTCTTGGCCCACCAAAGGGACAGCAAAGCTAGCGCTTCTGTCGCGCATCTTACCTCCTTCCCAATCAATAGGGTGATGGAGATGCCCAAAAAATAGGCAACTCCTTACTTAGTTTGGGCTTTCGCCAATTTTCACCTCACTAAATTTAATTACGTGATGGTGTGTCACGACAGAAACTTTTCCACGTTAATCAAAGTACGCTTACTTACTAGAGAGTTTAACTTCTCCTTAAAATCGCGCCTCTTTTCAGACCATGAAACCCAGTAAGCTTACAGCATGCATTTCTCTTAGCTTTTACGCTAGGAGTCTATCGGACTGAAGAAGGAGCTGGGATTGAGTTTTTTGGGGAAACTGCTGCGATGATATTTCTGCTCCCCTGAATCGCGACATTAATCAGTAGACCTTACAAATCAGCAATCCTGAGACAGGGCTCAACAAGAATTTCTTCCGAATTGAAATGTCGCTGTCCTC
>Ga0114994_10001910_pt1 | contig 15105 bp, 13 predicted proteins | sample ArcticOcean_MG_C_9_FD_87043 | JGI IMG/M metagenome (GOLD analysis project Ga0114994, IMG submission 87043) | Marine microbial communities from western Arctic Ocean - ArcticOcean_MG_CB2_152 | ecosystem: Environmental > Aquatic > Marine > Oceanic | place: Arctic Ocean: Canada Basin | collected... | reverse complement strand
TCTAGTATCCACACGTCAATGCTCCATAACTTTTTATTTTTAACTCTATTAGTCCTATTTGATTTGCAATCATAGGTCTCCAAGAATCAAAAAATCAGGTTTTACAGAAAGAATTCTTTCATTAAATCCATGGATTAAAGCTACTCCAGTTTTAATAAATGTCCCAAATAAAACAATTTCAACACAATTAATAATCTCGTAAGCAATACTATATGGTATTGTTAAATCTAAATTTTCAAGCCAAGTTTCTATACTTTTAATATTCATAAGATTTATTTTTATAACCTGGTCCACGCACAACTCTACCTGGAGTCATTCCAGTATGTTTACCAAAATTAAGTACCTGAACTCCATTTACAAATACATGCTGCATTCCTGTAGCTAATTGGTGAGGCTTTTTAAAAGTTGCATGATCAGAAACAGTATTTGGATCAAATATTAGCACATCTGCGAAGTGGCCTTCTTTTAAAAATCCTCTTTTCTTCAATTTTAATTTTGTAGCAGATAATCCAGAAAGTTTATATATAGCATTTTCCAGAGAAATAACTTTTTCTTCACGTACATATTTACCTAATAATCTTGCAAAATTACCATAAGCCCTTGGATGAGGATTTGAATTTAAAAATTCTCCTTCAGCTGCTATTGAACCGGCATCTGAACCAAAACTCATATAAGGTAATTGAATTTGCTTTTTTATATTCTCTTCCGACATTAAAAAATAAACCACTTCAACTCTACTTCCATCTTCAATAACAAAATCTATAGCAACATCCGCATAATGTTTTTTTAATTTATCCGATACTTCTTTTAAAGTCATTCCAATATATTTTCTAAGTTTAGGATTCTTAAAATCAGAAAATAAAACTCCATCAGGGCCAGAAAGGAAACCTAGGTTCTCCCAATCATCGGTATCTTTGATCATTTCTTGTTTTACTCTAGCTCTAATTAATGGATTTTTTAACCTTTTAACCCATTTATCATATCCTCCTTCTTGAACCCAAGGTGGCATATGAGCATCTAAACCAGTAGCTCCAGCAATATAATTATACATGTTCGTAGTTATGTTTAATCCTTGATCTCTAGCCTTATTTATCTTTTCAATAACTAGATCTATTTTATAATGATTTGGAAGCCCTCCTGCTTTCAAATGATATACTTCAGCAGAAATATTAGCCTCCTTAGATATTTTAATTAATTCATCCAGTGCTTCTAATAACTTATTACTTTCACTTCTCATATGAGAGATGTACATGCCACCATATTCCGAGGCAACTTTACAAAGCTCAATTAATTCTTCGGTAGAAGAATAGAATGCTGGAGCATAGATTAAAGACGAACCTATACCCATGGCACCTTCTTCCATTGCTTCTCTCACCAATTCCCGCATATTATTCATTTCTTGATCTGTAGGCTTACGGTCTTCAAAACCAATTTCATGAATTCTTAAAGTAGTAGCTCCAAGGAATGAAGCTACATTTGTTGATACGCCTCTTTTTTCTAGTGACTCTAAATATTGCCCAAGGGAATTCCAATCAATTTCAAAGTCTTTTGCCTCTGCTTGCTGTTCTTCTTTCATCTCTTCATTTAACGGTCCCATTGACCAACCTTCACCAAAGACTTCTAAAGTCACACCCTGTTTAATATCACTTAAAGAACGACCATCTTTTATAAGTGATGTCGTAGCCCAACTAAGCATATTAATAAATCCAGGAGAGACAGCTAATCCAGAAGCATTTATCTCTTTTTTACCTTTACCATTAATTGATTTTGAAACTTTAACTATCTTATCATTAATAATTGCAACATCACCGGTATAGGGCTCTTCCCCCGTTCCATCATAAACCATTCCATTTCGAATGACCACATCATAATCTGCACAACTGATTAACAGAAAAAATGCTATAGAGATGATATATGTTTTTCTCATTTTGATCGCCTGATAATATTTAATTATATAATACTATATTGCATCTAAAGCTTGTTTCATATCATCAATTAGATCATCTACAGCTTCTATTCCAACTGATATTCTTATAAGAGCTTTATCAATTCCAGCAAAGTTTAATTCATCATCATTTAATAAAGAATGTGAAGTTTGTACCGGACGTGTAATTAAGGATTCTACCCCACCTAAGCTAGCAGTACTAATAGGAATATCTAATTTCCCAATAAAAAGATCTGCAGCTTCAACACCTCCTTCGACAATAAAACTTAACATTCCTCCAAATCCACAAAGTAATTCTTTTGCTCTATTATGACTAGGACTTGAAATAAGCCCAGGATAATTAACTAATTTTACTTTATTGTGCTGTTCAAGAAACTTAGCAATTAATAATGCTGATTTGCATTGCCTCTCCATACGAATAGAAAGAGTTTTTATTCCACGATGGAGCAAATAACATGCATGAGGATCTAAACTCCCGCCTAAATGATTCAACTTAGAAGTAATCATTGATATATGTTTCTCATTCCCAATTATGGCACCCGCAACAATATCTGTGTGCCCATTTAAATATTTTGTAGCAGAATGAAGTGAAATATTAAACCCATGTTGAATAGGACAGAATAATGCTGGACTTGCCAGCGTATTATCAATCATAGAGATCAAATTATTTTCTTTTGCAAACTCAACTACTTTATCTAATGCGCCAATTTCCATAAGAGGATTAGTAATTGTTTCAACATAAATAACTTTAGTATTTGGTCTCATTTTATCCATCCAACCCGAAGGATCTCCAGAGTCAATAAAATCAACCTCGATACCATATTCAGGTAAATCATTTTTAATGTAATCTGCCGTACCACCATAAAGAGTATTATTAGCAATTATATGATCACCATTTTTCAAAAAAGTAAGCAAGGTAGTTGTAATTGCACTCATCCCTGAAGAAGTAACCAAAGCTTTTTCAGCACCCTCTAATATCGCTAATTTTTTATGTAATGCGATGTGATTAGGTGTATTATTAAGACGAATATATTTTAAATCATTATAATCAGTTTGTCCTTCAAATTCAAAAGTTGAACTTTGAAATATTGGAACATTTACGGCACCTTCAATTCGAGGATCAGGTTCTCCAGCATGGATTACTTTTGTATTAAACGCTTGCTTTTTCTTATCCATAATTAATCCTTATTATATTATCTTTTAGTTTTATTCTTCATTTTAATTACTCCATTTCATGTTGTTTTCAGGAAAAGTCTGTAGGATTCCTTTTTCACGAACTAATGCTTCTAGGTCATCCAATTCTGATGGTAAAAATTCTGTAAAATTTTCATTTCCATTATTAGTAACAACAATAGTATCCTCATATCTAAGATATAAATTTTCTTCTGGAACCCACATCTGAGGATCGACTGAAAAGACATGTCCTACTTTTAAAGGACCGTTTCGATAAGGTCCATCATCATGGACAGCTAACCCTACGGGATGAGAAAGCACACCCCCACCGGTAAGAACCATTTTCTCTGCAGCCTTCTTATAAAATTTTTTTGAAAATTTATAACGTTTCATTATTGGCTTCATTTTTCGTCTAGCTTCTTCTAAAATTTGATCAGTTGTAAGATCTGGTTTAATAATATCTAAAACAACATTCCTATATTCTAAAATAATTTGAAGTAATTCACGCTGCCAAGGTTCATACTTCCCATTTACAGGCCACATTCTACCAATATCACTTACATAATATCGAAAGTCTGGGGCATAATCCATAAGGACCATATCCCCACTTTTCAATTGACTATCATTTCGGTAATAATGACCATTACTAATATTTTTTGTACCTGAAGCTGTTATTGACCTATAAGCTTCTAAACGTGCACCATTAATCAAATAAACATATCTTGCAACTCCATCTAACTGATATTCCCAAGCTCCTGGCTCTGTACTTTTAATCGCTTCTATCATTCCTAACCCCGCTAATTGCGAAGCTCTACGAATTAATACAATTTCATTATTACTTTTAATACTTCTTAAACCATCAATAATTGATGTTAAATCCTTGACTTCATTATAACGATTATGAGTACGAAGAAGTTGTACAAAGCGTCCCTCACGACTTATTCTTCCATCCCATTGGTCTGCGGCAATTGATGCATTTGCTACCTCAAGTTCATAACGACTTTGACCTTGACCTTCTGCCGGTGTAAACATCGTGTATATTATCGTACTTCTTTTTAGGTCTGGAGGAAAATTAGTTCTCATCTGGTCAGTAGAACTAACTTGATCTACACCAACTAATTTTTTAATTAGTTTAATATCATCTGCATTAAGAACACGGCCTTCACTTCTTTCCAATCTTTCATTACGAGGGGGCATATATAAAGTTGCTTTTTTATTACGTCCATCAAGTAGTATATAGGAATGTGGAGTTTCAATACCACTTAAATAATAAAATGCATTTGTTTGACGTGGCATAATATAGCCATTGGATAATGGAAAGCCTTGCACCACAGCTACGGCATCATTACCAATCTTTGAGAATACTTTCTCCCATCGTTTTTTAAATTCTTCCGGTGGAAAATCTTGTTGATAATGTTGACTAAATAATAATCCACAAAATAAAGTGATCATAATTAAAGCTTTTTTCATCGTCTCCCTCCTAAAGGATATTATATTTTTAGATATAGAAGATAACTTATTTTTCATTCGATTCACAATGAACTACTTTAAAATAAAATGAAACTTGTATTTTAGAGTAGATAGCTATTATCATTACTACTTCATTACAGTAGAATATTTATTTAAAGAGGAGAACAAAATGAGCAGTTTAGATATTTCAATTAAAGAAAATAATTATCAATTATATGGTTTAGTTGCATTAAGAGTACTTATAGGCTGGCATTTTCTGTATGAAGGAATAGCAAAATTAATAAACCCTTACTGGTCATCAGCTGCATATCTTTTAGATTCAAAGTGGATTTTTTCTGGTTTAGCAAAATCAATAGTTGCGAATCCTACTTTTTTAACAATTTCTGATTATGTTAATATGTGGGGATTAACTATAGTTGGTATATCATTGCTACTTGGAATTTTTTCTAAATATGGATCCTTATTTGGAATGGCTTTAGTTTTATCATATTACTTATTTGCCCCACCTCTTTTAGGATTAGAGTATGGAAAGCCAAATGAAGGAAGCTATTTGATTGTTAATAAAAATTTAATTGAAGCGTGTGCCTTGTGGGTACTTTATGCATTCCCTACAAGTCCTATTATTGGTTTAGATCGTTTCATATCAAACCAAAAAAATAATTAAGGAGTATAAAATGAGCGATAAAAAGAATAAAACAAATCTAGAAAGAAGAGACCTGCTTAGGGGGCTTGCTACAGTACCAGTCGCAGGGGTTTTTCTTGTGAATCTCTGGCGTAAAATGAGTAGAGACAAAGTTAAGAAAGCAAATCTTCTATCAGATCTCATTAAAAATAAAACAGCACCTGCAGCAGTTAAATCTATTTCAAATAGTCGCCATCTTAATATTGGAATTATAGGATATGGTGGAAGAGGAAGTCATCTTATTAGAGGGGCAGGTTTTGCAACTAAAGGTTGGACGGAAACTGCTTCTGAAAATGCTCGAAAAAATAAATTAAATAAACAATTTGAAACATTCATGAGCCAAGAAGATTTAAATTGTTCATTAGTTGGAGTATGTGACGTTTTTGATATCAATGCTGAGCTAGGTATTAACGCTTCACAAAATGATATGCGTCCTGGTAGTAAACCAAAGGTAACGGCTACTCGTTTTCAGCATTATAAAGATCTTTTAGCGAATGATGATATTGATGCAGTTATAATAGCGACTCCAGATCACTGGCACTCTCGTATTTCAATTGATGCAGCAAAAGCAGGAAAACATGTTTATTGCGAAAAAGGCATGACTCGAACTTTTGATGAAGCAATTGATGTTTATGATGCAGTAAAAAAGACAGGAATCACTTTTCAACTTGGCCATCAAAATCGTCAAGTAGAAGCAAATGAGAAAGCTAGAGAGATTGTCCAACAAGGTCTTCTTGGACCTATTAATTTAGTCGAGATAACAACAAATCGTAATTCTCCATGGGGTGCATGGGTATGGGGTATACATCCAAAAGGAAATGAAAAAACAATTGATTGGGAAACTTTTCAAGAACCCTCGCCAAATAAAATACCATTTGGTGATGAAGCATTAAAACGCTTTTTTAGATGGAGATGCTGGTATGATTATGGTACAGGATTATCAGGTGATTTATTTTCTCATGATTTTGATGCGATGAATCAAATAATGGATTTAGGTATTCCAAAATATGCTTCTTCAACAGGTGGAGTTTATTTTTATAAAGATGGCAGAGATGTACCAGATGTATGGAATGCAACTTTTGAATATCCAGATAAAGACCTAACTCTTTTATACAGTGCAAGTCTTTCAAGTAATAATGCACGTGGAAATAGAATAATGGGTCATGATGCTACCATGCAAATGGGTGGTCAAAGTGGTGGCGGTTCTATTCATGGTTTTGCTGTAACTGCCGATTCAGAATCAACACAGTATAAAGATAGATTAAAGAGTGGAATCATAAATCCAGACTATCCAATCTTTACTTATTCTCCGGGTTCAAAAGAAATTGATGGTGTAACATCTGCAACCTCTCGTTATTTTGCAAATAAAGGTTTATTATATACTTATAGAGCAGGAAAACGCGTAGATCCAACTCACCTTCATATAAAAGATTGGTTAGATTCTATTCGTGACGGTTCAATGCCAAAATGTAATATTGATGTTGCATTCCATGAAGCCGTTGCTTGTGCCATGGCCACTGAATCATATTTCACTGGAAGAAGAATTGAATGGGACCCTGTAAATCGAAAGCTTATTTAGAACTAGAATAATTGTATGAATAAAAATAATCGACTAGGAACAATGATGTTCCTCCAATTTGCAATTTGGGGAGCCTGGCTTCCCTTAACAGCGAGATATCTTTCCGCGAGTTTAGCTGAAGGAGGGCTTGAATTCTCAGGTTCTGAAATAGGTATGATATTAGGGTTAGCTGGCTCTATTGGAGCAATTGCCTCGCCATTTATTGCGGGTCAACTTGCAGATCGTTATTTTAGTACAGAACGTATTTTATCGTTCCTAGTTATCTCTGGTGGACTTGTTAAATGGTATACAGCAAATCAAACTGATTATGTTTCATGGTTATATTTATCTATCCTCTATAGTGTATTATATATGCCTACTTTAGCTTTATCTAATTCAATTGCCTTTTCTCATATAGATGACACTGAAAATACCTTCCCAAAAATTCGAGTATGGGGAACAATTGGGTGGATTATTGCAAGCTGGGCTTTCCCAATGATATGGCTTCAGCAAGATCTTTCATTTCAACTTATGCCACCTTTTTTATCAGGAGAAGAAGTCCCTGGCGTAACAGCTAAATTAGCTGATGCTCTAAAATTTTCAGGAATAATATCAATAATATATGGTCTATTTTGTTTTGCGTTACCACATACTCCACCCAAAGAAAATGCCGTTGAAAAATTAGCTTTCAAAAAAGCTTTTTCTTTATTTTCAAATAAATCATTTCTAGTCCTTGTTTTAGCAAGCCTAGGAGTAAGCATCATTCACCAAATCTACTTTATTCAGGCAGGTCCTTTTTTATCTTCAATTGGTATTAAAGATAGTTCTATTGGTCCAGCAATGACTATAGGACAATTTGCAGAAATTATAACAATGGCTTATTTAGGTTACTTTTTAAAACGTTTAGGTTTTAAGAAAGTAATAACAATTGGAATCATGGCTTATTTTGCGAGATATATGATTTTTGGAACATCATTTTTACCTGTTTGGGTAATGGTTCTTAGTCAAGCATTTCATGGCTTTTGTTTTGCTTTTTTCTTTGCCGCTGGATTTATTTATGTAGATAAATTAGCTGAAGATGATGTCCGTCATTCAGCTCAAACAGTCTTTGGGATAATTATTTTTGGTGGAGGACCTGTTATTGGTGGTTGGCTTTCAGGTAGATTACAAGAAATAAATACAATTGCGGGAGTTTTTAATTACTCAAATTTTTGGTATACACTCGCAGGTATAGGTTTAGTGACAGGAATATTATTTTTATCTTTCTTCAAAACACAATTAAATACTAAAGATTAATTATGAATAATCAACGAATTGGTATTGGATTTATAGGTGGTGGCTTTATTACTCGGTTTCACATTCAATCATTAATTTCTGTAAGGAATTGTGATGTTATAGGTGTCATGTCACGAACTAAAAAATCTGCTGAAGAATCTGCTTTAATAGCAAAATCTATAGGTGTAGGTGATAATGCAAAAGCATATGATTCAATTGCAGAGATGATAGCTGATCCTGCAATCAATGCTTTGTGGGTCTGTTCTCCGAATTTTACTAGAATTGAAACTTTTGAAGAAATTGCTAATGCCCTAAAAACTGGTAAAGGTGAATTAATTGGTGTGGCTTGTGAAAAACCATTGGGACGTAATTATGAAGAGGCTAAAAAAGTTAAAGAGCTTACTCAGAGTGTAGGACTATTGGATGGGTATCTAGAAAACCAAGTTTTTTCACCTTCAATAACACGTGGAAAAGAGATTATTTGGTCAAGAGGTGCGGCTACAACTGGACGCCCATATTTAGCAAGAGCTGCTGAAGAGCATTCTGGACCACACATGCCTTGGTTTTGGGAAGGATCACTCCAAGGTGGAGGTGTTTTAAATGACATGATGTGTCATTCTGTAGAGGAGGCTAGGTTTATGTTAACAGATCCTGGTAAACCAAGAGACTCAATCAAACCAGTGAGTATTAGTGCTCATACTGATTGCCTAAAATGGCAACGACCTGAATATGCAAAAATATTATCTGAAAACAGTGGTGGTGAAACCGATTATTCTAAAAAACCATCAGAAGATTTTGCCCGTTCTTTAATTGAATACCTTGATGAAGATAAAAATAAACTTATTGTGGAGACTACAACCTCATGGTGCTTTGTTGGAGAAGGTCTTCGCTTAAGCTTGGAATTATTTGGTCCTGAATATTCGATGTTTGTAAATACGCTTGACCCTGATTTAAAAGTATTTTTTAGTCGTAAAGTCACGGGGTCTGAAGGAGAAGATCTAGTAGAAAAACAAAATGCTGAATCTGGTGGAATGCCTGTGGTGAGTAATGAAGCGGAAGTTTACGGTTATACTGCAGAAAATCGCCACATGGTTGAATCTTTTTTAGTAGGAAAACGACCTGAAGAAAATTTTGATGATGGTCTAGAGGTTACTTATCTACTTATGGCAGCATATATGAGTGCTGAAAAAAGTAAAACAATTCAATTGCCAAATAAGGAAATAGAAACATTTATCCCTGCTGTAGCACGTGGTGAATGGAACCCAAAAGGATGAAAAATGAAAAAACTATTTATACTACTTGTAACTATATTAATGAATAGTTGCGCTACAAATTCTGAATGGACTGCACTCTTTGATGGTCAAACTGTAAAAGGTTTACGTGGATATCGAGACAAAGGAATGCCAGATTCTTGGGAAGTTCTAGATGGGACATTAAAAACAAAACCAGATCATGGAATTGATCTAATCAGTGAAGAAATTTATAAGAATTTTGAATTAGAACTTGAATGGAAGGTCCCAATTGGAGGCAATAGTGGAGTATTTTACTTCGCTACTGAAGAAGGAGATCACATTTGGGAAACAGCTCCTGAAATGCAAGTATTAGATAACAACGTACATATTGATGGGCAAACAACACTTACGTCTGCTGGTGCATTATATGCTCTGATTCCTCCTTCAAAGTCAGTGGTAAAACCAGTTGGTGAATTCAATCAAGTTCGAATTAAAGTTTACAATAATGAAGTTGAACACTGGCTTAATGGAACAAAGATTGTTGAATATACTTATGGAAGTGATGAAATGTGGTCTCTTGTTGCTAAAAGTAAATTCAATAGTATGCCTTTATTTGCAAGAGCTGCGGATGGTCATATAGGTTTTCAAGGTGATCATGGTGAAATTTGGTATCGTAATATTCGTATAAGAAAACTCTAATTTGAAACGTAGAGAGTTTATTAAAACATCTGCATCATTAAGTGCAGGAATGATATTAACAGGCTTAGCCAGTACTTTAATAAATGGATGTAATAATCAAATGCCTTTTAAAATTTCATTAGCAGAATGGTCTTTGCACCGTACTTTAAATAATAAAGAAATTGACCACTTAGATCTTGCAGCCATTGCTGAAAATAATTTTGGTATTAAAGCAATTGAGTATGTGAACTCTTTCTTTTTTAATCATGCAAAGGATAAAGCATACTTAACAGAAATGAAAAATCGTGCTGATGATCATGGAGTTAAAAGTCTACTAATAATGTGTGATAATGAAGGAAACCTTGGGGACCCCGATGATACGAAGCGAACCGATTCAATTGAGAATCATTATAAGTGGGCTGAAGCTGCTAAATTTTTAGATTGCCATTCAATTAGAGTGAATGCTCGAAGTTTTGGAAGCTATGATGAACAAATAAGACTAGCAGCTGATGGCCTTCAAAGATTAGTAGAATTTGGTGACAATATTGGAATAAATATTATAGTTGAAAATCATGGAGGCCTATCATCGAATGGAGAATGGCTATCTTCTGTAATGAAAAAAGTCAATCATCCGCGTATTGGAACATTACCCGATTTTGGAAATTTTCGCATTGAAAACGAAGATTGGTATGATCGCTATAAAGGAATGAAAGAGCTTATGCCTTTTGCAAAAGCAGTAAGTGCTAAAAGCCATGAATTTGATGAAGATGGAGATGAAACCGGTTCTGATTATTACCGTATAATGGATATTGTTTTAGAAAATGGATATAATGGATATGTAGGTATTGAGTATGAAGGGACTAAGCATAGTGAAATGGAAGGAATTCGCTTAACTAATAATTTATTAAAAAAAATACAAAACTCTATTTCTTAGTATTTACTAATATTCTTTTTTAATCAAAGACTTCTTATTATTTTTATTTTTTCCAGCATTTTTTAATGTTTCTACAATTAATCCTATAAAACCCATTTTTTTCCATTCAGGATGAGTAATATTTTTGTTCTTTTTTAAACCTATTATTACTTAACAGCTTTAACTAGATTATTTATAAGCTTTGATCCATAATCACTTTTTTTATATTCTAATATTTTTAATTTAGTTAATAACTCATCATTCGTTAGTTCTTTATTTAAAAATTTAGTCAACATATTTTGCATAAATTCATCAGGTTTATAAGGTTTACCAATTCCAAGATTAATCGGCCAATCTCTGCTTTTTTCTATATATATTTTTGCTAGATTGATATTTTTTTTCTTTAACAGTTCTATTGCTTTAGCCAAATTTACCCATTCATAAAGTTGTCGGCTCTCACGAGCCATTTCAGATGGCAAAACATTTGCTTTATCTAGGAATACGATTGCCTCATCAAGTTTATTAGTATATAAAAGTGATTTTGCATGCATGATTTGAGCATCAAAATTATCAGAAAACTGTTCTATAACTTTGCTAGAAAGTTGCAAAGCACGTTCCCACTGATTTATCGATTGAAAATATTTGACTGCGTTTAATTGAATTATCCATGAATCATTAGATAAAAGAATAGATCTTTCTAAATCTTGAGATATTCCATTTTTTTTCATTTTTTGTCTTAGTGAAGCACGAGTTGCATAAAAAGGTCCATAATTAGGAATATCTTTAAGAGTCTCCATTAATATTAGAGCTTCTTCATCGCGATCTTTTGCCCAATAGTTTAGAGCTAAATAATATTTCAATTTCCAGTTATCACTATTCAATATTGACCAATTTAAAATTTCTAAAGTCTCTCTTCTAAATGGAAAAACAAATTCGGGTGATAAAAGTTCTGCTTTATTAAGGATTAATTCATCTTTTCTTAAATATGCTAACCATAAATGATTGATAGGGTTGTTCTTAGATGTTCTTTCTAATAATTTTATCGCATCATCATCTAATCCTCTATTAAAATAAGAAATTGCTATTTCTAAATGTGTTTGATCTGAGTATTCATTAGTAATTAGAGAATTGTATGCATCCCAAGAGTATTTAGATGAATTTAAATAATAAGCTTCTAAGTTAGCAAAGTGATTAAGTGGATCAATTGATAATAAAGTATTTATCCATTCTTTTGCTGAACTAATTTCACCTAATTTTCTAAAAGCTGTAATCATAACTTGCATAGCGTTAATATTAAAACGATTATAATCCAATGCCGTTGATGCATATTCAATAGCTACACCCCATTTATAATTAATTAAATGAATCTCTGCCATTTGCGTTAAAGCTGCAGATCTATAACCTGAAGAACGAGAAGCCCAACCAAAGGCTTCATTTGCATCATTGTATTTTCCAAGTGCTCTATAAATATTGCCAGCTAAAAAGTTTGCTTTAGGATTATAACTATTAATAGATAAAATTTTTGTAATAGCATTTAATCCTTTTTTATATTTTCCTTTTCGAAAATAAAGATCTGCCATTGCACTATTTGCATCTAAATGATTAGGAGAATTTGACAAAATCTGATTAAATAAATTTTCAGCTTCTAAATAACGTCGTTCTTTTAATAGCTCATAACCTTCTAAAAATTGTTGTTCTTGTTCTGAGATTGAATTCAGAACTGATTCATTCGCTTTAAAAGACCTATCAAATTGAATATCTATTGGGTCTGAACTAAAAAATAGATCAAGCTCTTCCACAACTACATTAAAAGATTTTTGTGGTTTTTTTAAAGTCAATTTCTGAAGTTCCATTGGTTCAAAATTAATGGTTTTTATCATTAAAATTTCTTTATCTGATAAAACTTTAATAGTCCCCTTTTTCTTAATAAAAGAATGAAGTTTTATTTGTAGGCTATCATTTATTACTACATTCATTACACCATCTCTAGAAGCTTCTTTCATTCCTCCAGTCTCTTTTATAGGAAACCAATACTCAGTCCATTTATCCGTACCATAAGGGTCAAATTGTGCTTTAGTTATGGGATTAATATGATCGCCCGGTGAATATTGGACCCATTGACGACCAGCTTGAAATTCAACATATTGTCCATCTGTATCTGTTAAATGATTTTCCCAAATACCTCCTTCATCTGATAATGCCCAGAGCCAAAGTTTTTGGCCAGGCATTTCATCATGTTTTGCCCAATGACCAAATCCATAATTATCATTATGATAATAACCTCCAAAAAAGTTTTTCCACTGTCCTACTACATGGTAAGACTTATGCCCTTCAAATTGATTATTTTCATAATAGGAAAGATTCCGACCTTTATTATCAAAAGGCCAAGGTTTTACCTCACCGCTATGTTTTAAGTACTTATTGCCTGGAAAAATCATTTCCAAATCATCTTTAGCAAAGGCTGCTGCCGTCATCCAATTATAATAAGCTTGAATAGATGGTGAAGGATTATACCACATTGCTTTTGTTTGAAAGTTAGAGCGTCCTTGTTCCAAGTTAATTTCAACACGCCATTGGGTACGAGAAGGCAGATCTATTCCACCAACAAAGGTTGATACACTACCATCTTTATTTTTCTTAGTAATATAGTCTACAGGTGTAGCAGTGGCAGGTGTATGACCAATTACACCGAAGTTAAACTCTATACCTCCTGAAGTCCAGGGACCTCTTAGAGAAATATTCCTAAATTTCATTACTTCGTTACGATAAATAAATTCTTCTCCATTAGATTTATCAACTGCACCCCAAACTTTTCCACCAACCTCTGGTAAAATAGAAACTTCTATATGCTCATTCTCCATTTTAATTATTTTCCATTCTTTTGGAGCACTATCATGACTATATCCCATAAATGAATGATAAGGATATAAACGCCTATCTTTTGATAAAATTGGAATGGGGTTTGGTTGAGAAAAAGGATAAGTCTTTAAACTTCTATTTTCTTCAGTAATACTTGGACCATTATCAGAGCATCCAATAATAAAGATTATTAATGATAAAAGTAAATTTTTAGTTTTCAAATTTACTCTCCTATATGTGTAATCGTAAGGATTGGCAATCTAGAAGACCATTCAATTTTATATAAATCACCATACTGTTCATCTTCAATCTTCAGTTCATCATCGATACCAAATAGTCTTATCAAGTCAGGAATAGTATTAGAATGACCTGATATGATGACATTTTTATTACATTTGTTAAGTACCTTTTCAATCTGGCCCTCAGGGTCACTTGCAGTATGAATTATTATATCAGAATTCCATTTTTTAGCTAGGGAATTTATAGTTTGCTGAGTACGTTTGAATTCACTAGAAAAAATTATACCATTTTGAATTGAGCTTAATGAATCTGCCAAAGCTTCTGCCCTAATAAATCCTTCTTTTGTTAATTCTGGATTCTTCTCTCCTTTTATTTTCTGCTTTTCAGCATGTCTAAAAAGGTACACTGCTTGAGGGTAACATTGAAAATCATCAACGGTGTATGCGGATTTAGATGATACACACCCTTCTATTGAAATAATTGCTATGATTAAAAATAATTGAAGATGCTTCATACTTAAATTTAATCGAGTAGCTATTAAAAAGAAATAAGCCAAAAATAGTTTTCCATGACTACTTTTCAACCTTAACTATGCATAATAAAAAACCAAATTCTTTAATTCTTTTCCTATTTATTACTCTAATTTTTACTAGTTGCACTGAGAATCATAATTACAATGGAGAAATAAAAATATTTAAAGAGAAGAGAATTAATTATTTAAAATCTCGAAAAGGATATTTGAATCTTGTTGGACTTCATTGGATATTTAATGGTAATTATACTATAGGTTCATCTCAAGAGAATGACCTTCCATTTCCAAAAATTTTCCCAACTGATTTTGGTAAAATGAATATTACAAATGATTCAATTAAGTTTACTTTTAAAATGCCCATTCTAGTGGATAGTTTAAAAAAAATAACATCTTATAATTATTCTAAAAACGATTTAAATCATAATTTTTCATGGAAATCATTTCAATGGTATATCATTGAACGTGGACAAAACTATGCATTGAGAATAAAAGATTTTGATAACGATTTAATAACTGAGATCAATAAAATACCTACCTTTAAAATTGAT
>Ga0114994_10001909_pt1 | contig 15107 bp, 8 predicted proteins | sample ArcticOcean_MG_C_9_FD_87043 | JGI IMG/M metagenome (GOLD analysis project Ga0114994, IMG submission 87043) | Marine microbial communities from western Arctic Ocean - ArcticOcean_MG_CB2_152 | ecosystem: Environmental > Aquatic > Marine > Oceanic | place: Arctic Ocean: Canada Basin | collected... | reverse complement strand
GAGATATCGTCGTTCTACGACATGATACAAGCGGGCGGCCTGAAGCTCGTGCGCGCCGAGCCATCCCGGGCGCCGGCGACGCGCGAGATGATGCACCTCGAGTCCGTGCGCGCCGATGCGCCGCACGGCCCGCCGGGCCGCGCGTTCGCGGCGACGGCGCCGGCGACGCCGGCGGTGTGGGCCCGCTGCGCCGCGTCCGCCCCGGCGCGGCCGCGCGCGCCCGCGGCGCTCCCCGTGCGGATCGCGCTCCCCGTGCGGATCGCGCAGCCTAACGCGTCGGCGACCTATTTTTACGAAGGCGGGACCTGCGACGCCCGGGTGTGCGAGGGCGACGCCGCCGCGTTCTTGGCGTCGGCCCTCGGCCGGGAGGTCGACGCGCACGAGACGGCGCAGCTACTTGCCGCGGCCGCGGCCGCACGCGAGCGGGCCGTCGACGCCGCCGACGACGCCTCGGACGACGGCGAGTGCCGCGGCCGCTTCCTGACGACGCATGACCACGACTACCCGACCCACATGCCCGACGGCGTCGCGTGGCGCGGCGGCGCCGCGCGGGCCGGCTGGTGCCTCGTCCTCGACGGCGATGCCGTCGCCAAGCACGCGGCCGCCCCCTCGGTCGCGCTGCCCACGGCCGCGACGAAGAAGTGCGTCCCCGCGCGGTTCTAACGGTGTGTGTGTAGCCTCGTGCACGTATCCTGCCACACTGCCAGTGTACCCGAGTACTAGAAAACCACAGGCCACGTTACTCCTCCGCGGCGCCGCGGAGGCTTGGGGAAACAGCGGGGGCGTCCGCGCAGGTTTTTGAGACAATCGCCCGCGGCCGGTCCGGGAGTTCGACCAGGGTACCATCGAAGACTACGGCGCTCATCATACGTGAAGAGCCAAGCAGAGCCAGCGCCTCGCGCGCCGTGTTCAGGATGGGCTTGCCCCGCGCGTTGAAGGACGTGTTGATGAGGACGGCCCAGCCGGTGCGCGCCTTCACAGCTAAAAGCAGCTTGTGGAGCCAGGCGTCGTCTTCAATGGAGACGGTCTGGGGCCGCGCCGTGCCGTCGAAGTGCACGATGTCCGGCAGCGCCTCCTTCGCCCCCTCCGTGAGATCGGGCGCGAAGCTCATATAGGGACTCCGCGGCAGCGTCGCGAAGACCCGCAGCAGGTCCTCTTGGGCCACCACGGGCGCGCAGGGCCGCCACCACTCCCTAAACTTGACGACGTTCATCGCGTGACGCGCGCCCTTTCCGGGCACCGCCAATAGACTCCGCCGCCCGAGCGCGCGCGGCCCGAACTCCATTGATGCTCGCGCGACGCCGACGATCGCGCCGCCCGCGAGCAGGTCCGCCACGCGTTCGATCAGCGCATCTTCCTCCAGCTTCTGTACGACCACGGCCTCCGTGCGATTTTCCGTGAAGGCGTCAATTTTGGAATCCAACATGCTCAAATCAAAGAGCGCCGGCCCGGCGTGCTGGAGCGGTTCCCGGGACGGCGGCCGTTGCAACTGCCACGCGGCGCCGACGCTCAGCCCGCCGTCGCCCGGGTGCGGCGGGACCCACAGGTGCATCGCGAAGACGCGCGCCAGGTACGAGTTCGCGATGACGTTCAGCGCGCAGCCGCCCGTGAGCGCGAGGCCGTCGTAATTCGAGGTCAACGCGTGGGGCTCGAGCAGCGCCCGTACTTCAAGTTCGAAGGCGCGCTGGGCCGTGGCGGCCCAGTCGCGGTCTAACGTCGTCGCATTGGCCGCGTCGTGGACCGGCAAGTGCTTCCAGAGATCGTCGTTCCGCACGCTCCGGTCCCACGGCTCGCCCCACTCGTCTCGCCCCAGCCACGGTTCGTCCAGCCGCTCCATCACCCCGATGCGGATGAGGCCGTCCGAGTACTTCATGAAGTGCCGGGCGTAACTTAACCACTCGGACCGCACGCGTCCGAGCCCGGCGTAGCCCATGACCTTGCCGGCCAGCCCCAGGGCGCACCGCAATATACTGGAGTAGTCCCGGTTTGCGCACCGCGCGCGGTACGCGTCGATGCCCCCGCTGACCTCCGCCAGGAACACGCCCAGCTTGGCGTAGGACGCCCCGAAGTTGTACTCGACTGTCTCCAGCGTCCGCAAGGTGTTATTCTCACGTTCATAGATAAATCCCACGCCGTCGTTGCCGCCCCCGTCGAAGCTTAGGACGAGGGGGTTGGCGAAGGGCGCGTCATACTGAGCGAGCGTCGCGTGGCTCTCGTGGTGATCGACCTCGACCCAGGTAGCGTCGTGGTTCTGGTTCGCGCGGGCGACCGCGCGCCGGAGCGAAGCCTTGCATGCGTCGTCCACGGGCCACATGGGCACCCAAGCCACGTGGTCCACCTGGGTCCCCTGGAGCAGCTCCCGCAGGACGCGCTCCAGATCCGCTTCGCGCGTCTCCGACTCGCAGAGCAAGCCGAAGAAGCGCACCTCGAAGAAGCGCTCGAACTCCAGCACGCGCTCCACCCTCCCATTCATCACGAGGGACGCCGACGCGTCGTGGCCGAGCCACAACCCTAGGACGTTGCGCACGTCCAGTTCGTCAGCGCGCGCCAGCACGCGCGCGGCCAGGCCGGGCGCGTTCGTGGGCATGTCGTTGATCCAGCACGTCACGCGCACCAACCCCGGCTCGTCCCTCGTCAACGTGCTCACGGTCATCGCCTGCGCCTCCGCGATCGATGCGCACCGCTGCTCCACCCGGTCACCTCGCTCGACGCGCGCGCACGCTTCGTAGCCTTGGATCGAGGACGTCTCGACCTCGCCCGTCGCGTTGTAGACCTCGACGGCCACGGACCCGGGCGCGGGCTCGTCCAACAGCTCGAGCGCCAGCGCCAGGGGCCGCGTGCGCATGAAGAAGGCGTCGCCGTCGACGAGCCCGGATATCTTGGCCACCATGTGTTTCCGGATGGTGTCTTGTGCGGCCGCCGCCGTGGCGACGCAGCAGAGCCAGTGGAGCATCCTAGGCTGCCGCATGGCTGCCCTTGTTTTCAGTATTGTTATGCAGCAGAGGCTTGTCGCCGGCGCATCGTTTTCTGCTGGGCAGCGGTTAATCACAAGCTGTCACAAGCTGCCTACAGACTGCGGATGTGCAACTGCACTGATGCGAGCCGCCGAATACGACGCGACTCGAGAGTCGAAACCCGCACTCCTGAGTCGGTATTCCCCCCGCACGAAAACCCATCGTAGTGTACTCTATTGTAGCGCGTTATATGCGAGGTATATATTAAAAAATACAAAATATACCTGCGGATGCGGGGGACAGCCGTTCGACCGGGGGAAAGGGTCCCGCGGGCGCGCGGCGCCGTCGGTATAATTCCCCCCACACGAATACTAGTTACCCGTACCGAACCCGAGTGGATCCACTGAATCCGCCCACTAGTCCTAGCACCGTAACAAAAACCGCAACGGAATCCGCGGTCGTCGGGCGAGTGTTAACACGCATGGGACAAAAGTAATGTTGGTCAAACGAGAATCTTATGAAAGGTTGTATGCAGGAGAACGAGTGCCATTTGAATTCTCTACGATGATCAAACGCCATCCGCGCTCGCTCGGGACCAGGCTAGGCCTTGTTGTGCTCGTGGGCGGGGGAAAGCGCGCGGGAGGACTACACGCAGCTTCTTGAGGGGGATAAAACCAACCGGCACTTACCTACCGCTTCGCGAACACGAGGCTAAGGGCGTCCGCCGGCGTCAGCTTGAACCCGTCGAGGCCCTGGAGCGCCAGGCTGGCATTCGTCTCGTCCGCGAACTCCACGAACGCGATGCCCTTGTTGCCCGGCACCATCCGCACTTCCTTGAAGCCCGCGTACTGCTGGAACAGGATCCCGAGCATCATGTCGCTGCAGTCCTCCGGTAAATTTGAGGCGAAGAGCACGTTCGACGGCGGCGCGTTCGACGGCTTGGAGACCTTTGGCGGCGGCGCGGCGTGCTCCGTGATCGCCTTCGCGGCGCGCGGCGCGGCGACCGGTTCCTCCCGCTTCCGCTTCTCCCGCGGCTTGAACGTGCCGTCGGCCTTGGCGACCATGTCAGATTTGGATTTGGCGAAGGCGATGCGCATGGGCTTGTCGTAGAAGGGGAAGCCCTGCATTTGCCTCAGGGCGTTCGTGGCCGCGCCCACGTCGGCGAAGACGACCCAGGCCTGGCCCCGGAGCTTCAGGCCCCGGCAGCAGACGACGTCGACTATCTTGCCGAACTGCGAGAAGACGCTGTAGATGCTCTTCTGGAGCGCGTCCTTCTTGATCTTCTCGTTCAAGTTATTAATGTAGACCGTCTGGTTCGGTGCGATCGACGCCATGGCGGTCCCGGCCGCCTATCACAGCTGGCGGGCGTGCGCGGGCGTGCGCAGCGCCGGCGGCGGGAGCAGAGCAGACGGTAGCAGCCAAGCGGCAGTGTAGTCAGTAGTAGCTAGCTGCGGGTGTTCTACCGTGCTGGCGCGGACTCTTTTACGCGACTGACGAAACCCGTATATGAGGAATAGAATCACGGTTAACCGTTCAAGCACCAAGGGTCCAAACCTAGTCCCAATGCCACACACCTCGCAGCACGTCGACGACTCGTGACGGAGCCCGGTTCGTGCGGGTATTCAGCCAGGTTGTCACGCCCCTTCTTACAAGGAGCTTACAAGGCGTCACTCCTGCCTCGGCGAGGCAGCCCTGCACCATCACGCAAGGCGACACAATCCCAGCCAGCAATAATGCCGACACGGCGGCAGTCCGAATACAGCACTGGCGCCGAGTACTCGAAGTGCTGCCTCCCGGGAGAGGGGCAGCCGCGCCCGAGCTCCCGCGTCGCGTCGCCGGCGGCCGTCGACGTGTTGGTCGCGGCCGCGGCCCTCGGTCAGGGGCCGTTGCATGAGGTCGTTGCTATCCTGGGTGACGATCTGGCGGAGGCGGCGGTCCGCCTCGCCCGCCAGACGGCTTTGCCCGCATCCTACTTCTCGGCCTCATTTGTACCGTCGACGGCCCTGTCGCCGGAGCAGATTAGAGCCTGGGCCTTCCAGACGCTCGCGGCGCGCGGCGCCGACGACGCCGCGGTGACGGACATGGTGGTCCGCGTCGTCGCTGATCGGACGCTCGACGACGTCGCCCGGTCCGTGTGTACCACGCCGCGCCGGTCGGGCCGCGCTTATGCCGACGTGCTCCGCGACCTGATCGCCGCCGTGAATGCTGCCGCCTCATTCCCCCGGGCTTCGTCAACGAGCGCCTCATCGTTTCATCGTGCTTGCCTGCGCCGAGTTTGCGCGGCGTCGTCCAGATGGCACTGGTCGGGCCGGAGGTGCGGGCCGAGGACGGGTGCTACGCCGATTTAGAGGCGAGGGATCGCGAAGTCAATAGGCAGCGGAGCACCAGTCCGGCGCGTCCGACGACACCGTCCGGCCGGTCTATAGACCGGTCTAGACCTTATTAGTGGTGACTTAGTTGTCGGGGGTTTTAATTTTAATTCTTGCTCCCCCCCGCCGCCGCGGCAACCCTGTCGGTCATGGCTTCGAGCACGGCGTTGACAGCGGCGGCGCGGGGTTTGAGGCTCGCGGCGCCGTCGTAGGAGTCAACGAAGGCGGCGGCGATAGCTTCCAGGTCGTCGTCCTCGTGAAAGGCGATGACGTCCGTCGCGCCGTCGACACTGACCTCGAGGTCGAGGCGCGCGTGGCCCCGGAGGTACGCGCGGCCGATGGGCATCGCGAGACGGTGCTTGGTCGCACGCTGGGCGGCGAGGTGGAGTACGAGCGCGTAGCGGTAGTCGGCGATGCCCGCCGCAGCGCCCGGAAACGCCCCGGTCGCGTGGAGCGTCGCGCCGTCGAAGAGAAGGAGCCCGCCCCGGGGCACGGCGACGGCCAGGGGCTCCGCGATGGGCGGCGCGCCGGGGAGCGCACGCAGCGCCGCGACGTCACGGTTCTGGCCCGGCGGGAGGAAGGGCGGGTTCCGCGCGGCCCAGCGGTGCGAGCCGGGCACGACCAACGTCGCGCCGTTCGCCGCCGTCGTGTCCTGCAGCTGCAGCATGACCGCGAGGTGATCGCCCGTGCCGCCATCGCTGCCCGCGGCGGTCGCGCGGCGCAGCGCCGGGTCCTGGTCCGCGAAGTCGAAGTGAAGCACGTTCGGTCGCGCGCTCGGCCCGGCGACGTACGCGGTGCAGCCGTGGAGCTGGTAGTCGGCGCCGAGTCGCGACTGCGCGAGGCCCCGGACGAGCGAGAGCCGGAGGAGCGGCGCGACGAGCGCCGCGAGCGCGTCGTCCTCCAGCAGGCCCCAGAGTCGGTACGAAACGTGCGCGTCGCCGACGCCAGACTCCATGGACACGTCACAGCCCGCCCCCGGGTTGCCGAAGGGCGAGGCGCAGGGCGCCGCGCCAGCGAGCCGCGCAATAAGCGCGCCGCGCAGCGCACCAAGGTCCGTGGCGTTCGATGCGCCCGCGTCTGCGACGACGGCGTATCCCCGGCCCGCAACGTCGCAGATCGCGCGCTCGAGAGCGACCTGCGCCGCGTCGCGCCACCAGCCGTCCCGAGCGCCGCGCGGCGCGTGCGGCGGCCGGCGCCGCGTCCAGCCCGCGGCGTCGTTCGTCGCGTGGAGGTACCACATGCCGGTCGCGTCCGGCGGCTCGACGCGCTCGACGCGCAGCGGTGGCAGCATGCCCCAAAAGTCCCCAAGCGATGACCCGTCAACGTTCTCCTGGAATACCACGTGGCCCGCGCGGCGCCGGAGGTACGCGCCGACAGCGCCGTAGAAGCGCTCGTGCAGGCGCCAGGCACGGTCGACGCCCCGGAAGTGCCGCGGGTCGCTGGCGCCCTCTGCAGCGCCCGGCGCGCGCCGCCGGAGCATGTCGTTCCACGCCGCGACGCTCCGGAAATGCGGCGGGTTTGACACGACCAGGTCCCAGGCGCCCGACTCGTTCGCCGGGATGTCGTCCAGCGCATCCGATTCGTAGACCGCGACGAGCGCCCCGAGGCGGTTCAGGGCCACGGTAGCCCGCGCGGCCGCGACGCTCGCCGGGTGCACGTCCGCCAGCACCAGGCTCGAGCACACGCCGCGCCCGAGCAGCGAGAAGCCCACGAAGCCGGGCCCCGCGCAGAACTCGAAGCACCGCCGCGCGCGGCGCGGCGACTCGTGGAAGGGCCCGAATGCTCGGAGCGCGTAGTCGACGAGCTCGCGGCCGAACGACTTGCCGCCGCCGTCCTGCTCCGGCGCGTACAGCACCTCTATGCCACCCGGTGCCGTCCACGAATCGTACGTGGCCGCCTCGCGCGGTGCGTCGGCCACGCGCGCGTCGCAGTCCGGCCAGCACGCGTACTCGCCCGCGCCCGCGACGGCGGCGCACGCGAGGACCGCGCAGCACCGCATTCGTGGCCGCCAGGCTGCCCTCGCGATGCGCCTGGGCAAGCGGGGCAGCAATTGATGCGGGTAGCCCTATCAGCTCGAGTGAGCTTCGCTGGTGCGCGGTCCTCACACCCGAGCTGGGGCAGGGTACCACCCCCCGAGCTGGTGCTTATTCGGGTTCGGGTTTTACTCGCGGGTTTTTAATCTGGCCTGCCTTGCGCAGATCTTGCGCATCAATCGGCAGCTTTTGATCCGCGCAAGCGAGTCGTAGCGGCACTGACACCCTGCGTGGCTGTTGCGGGATCGGTTGGCTGCCCTACACCGCGCACATGGCGCGCCGCCCCCTGCTGCGCGCCGCCACCGCCGCCGCGTGCATGGCGCCGGGAGCCGCGGATCTGACCATCACCATCGCGTCGCCCGTCGCCGGCCACGTCTACCACACGGGCGTCGTGTTTCCGTCGGCGCACGTCGTCGCGGGTCCGGGGCCCCTCAGCGACGCGGTTCTCGCGGCGCCGGGCGACTTCGAGCTCTGCGCGGACGGCGACGCGGGCAGCGACGGCGCCCACGCCAACGCCGCGTGCTACGGCTTCCACGCGTTCTTCGACGAGCTGCCCGGTTTGAAGCTGGAGGCCAAGGCGCTGCGCGCGGGCAAGCACGAGTTTCGCGTCTGGCTAAGACGCGCGGGGAACGAACCCGCGCTCGCCGAGGCGCGCGCGCCGTACGCGGTCGGGACGCCGCCGCGCGCCGACACGATCCTCGCCATGCACTACGGCCACGACGCAGCACTCGCGGTCGTCACCGGCGGCGAGGTCGAGGCCGTCATTGAGCTCGAGCGGCTGCCGGGCGGCCGAAGGTACGAGGATGGGTGGTCTATCGTCGAGCGTTACACGGGCGTCGCCGGCGTCGAGGCCGAGGCTGCGCGGCGGGTGCACCTCGCGCGCGTTTGGGCGGAAGCGGGGCGCGCGGCGCGGCTCGCGACGGGCCGACCGCCGGACTTTGCTTTTGGCGACGCCGTGTGCAACCCCATGATCCGCGACCTGAGCGCGCAGGGCGCCGCGGGGCTTCGCATCGCGCGCGACGCCGTTGACCCCGGCGCGACGTGGCACGAGGTGGACCATCACGCTTCACACGCGGCACTGGCGCTCTTCGACGCCGCGCGGCAGCTCGGCGTGCGACACCCGCTCGTCGTGGCCTTTGACGGCGGCGGCAACGACGGCCACACGCTCGCCTTTGCGGGGAATGCTACCGCGGAACCCTCCCTAACGCGACTGTCGCTCCTCGACGACGCAGTCGGCGTCGACTTCGCGGAGGTCAACTTCGCGAACCGGTACGCGGGCGTCGCGGCAGCGCTCCCGGAGGTCACGCGGGACCAGTGCGCGCCCGCTGCGGCGCGCGCCGCCGGCGCCTGCGCGCGGTGCCTCGACGACTGGCCCGCGGGCCGCATGCTCGCGCTCGCCGGCAAGATGATGGGCTACTCGGCCCTCGGCACCGCGCGGGCCGAGTGGCTCCCGGAGCTGCGGGCGTACTTCCTGGGGCGGAAGCACGACGTGGTCGCGCCGCGGCACCCGCACTGTTACACGTTCCCGCTGCGCGCGCTGGCGAACAGCGCGCGCGCGGACCGGGCGGCGCAGCGGGACCTCGCACGGACTGCGCAGCGCGTGTTCGAGGACCTGGTCGTGGACATGGTCTCGGGCTTGATCGCGCGGCACCCGGGCCGCTTCGACGGCGTCGCAATGAGCGGCGGCGCCGCGCTGAATGTGCTGGCGAACGAGCGGCTCGCGGCGCGCCTCGACGTGCCGGTGCACGTGCCGGCTGCGCCAGGAGACTGCGGCCTGCCCGTTGGCTCGGCGTGGCTGTTGCGGCGGCCGTCGCTCACAGCGGCCGTTGGCCTTCAGCACGCCGGCCCGTTACCCTGGGACCACGCGCTGCTCGGCGCATACGCGGCGCGGCTCAACGCGACGCGTGCGTCCGTCGAAGACGTCGCCGACCTCCTCGCGGAGGAGAATATCGTCGGTGTTGTCCGGGGCCGCGCCGAACACGGCCCGCGCGCGCTCGGCCACCGCTCGCTCCTCGCGGTGCCCGCGCGCGGCATGAAGGAGCGCCTCAACGGCCTCAAGAAGCGCGAGTGGTTCCGACCTGTCGCTCCTGTCGTCGCGGTCGAAGCCACGGACCGCGTCTATAAGCGCCGCGGCGTGCTCTCGCCCTACATGTCCTTTGCACCCGCGCTCCGGGCGGCCGCCGCGGCGCGATGCCCTGCGATGACGCACTACGACCAGTCCTCGCGGCCCCAGACCGTCACAGCCGCGGATGACGCGTGGCTTCACGCGCTCCTTCTCGCCGTCGCCGCGCGGACGCCGTGCGAGGCGCTCATCAACACGTCCTTCAATGCGCGCGGCCGGCCCATCCTGAACTCCATCGCCGACGCTCTGGGCTTGTTACGCACCGATGACGACCTCGACTACGTCCTCGTCGACGACTGGCTCTTCGCGAAGCGCGATGACCTCGCCGCGGCCGTCGTCGAGCTGTCCGGCGTAGACGCGGGCCGCGGCCACTTGTGACACTACGTGAGTAATAATTATTATTATTGTGCACTTAGCACTTAGTATCTGGAAATTAGCAGGTGCCTAGTAAAACCCGACCGCGCCGCGCGTGTGTGTGTGACTACTTATTGTGACTAAGCGCGTAATTAACCCGAACCCGAACCCGCGCCGCATACAGCTGTAAAAATTACGAGAGCTTGCAAGCTTGCTCTCTGGCCGCTCGATCTCGCGATCGGCAGGCTCCGGAGTCGATGCGCAGCTGACCGACGGAGCATCGATGACCATGCACCGGCTGGTCGCGTGGGCGTGCCTGTGGCGGCAGGCTGCCCCGGCGCTACAATACCATGTGGACATCGACGGCAGCCACGCCACCATCGACTACGACGCCAATAATACAGCGGCAGCCGCAGAAGCGTTCTTGACGGAATTTAATATACAAACGCACGGGCCCTGCGATAACACAACCTGCGTCGCAGCTCGCGTCGCTGCAGAGCTCGCCGCGTTCGCGAGCCGCGACATCGCCGTGCTGGTCGTCGACGCGTGCCCCGGGAAGACCCTGCTGATGCGCGGGTCGCGCGCGGGGTTAAGTGAGGACCTCGCCGCTGCACTGGAGCGGGAGGGACCAGACTGCGGCTGGTGGCGCCGCGACGAGAGCGTCGCGGAGCGTTTGGCACAGGCTCACCTCGCGGAAGCCGCCCTCACCGAATTAGCCGGGGGCCAGGGCGCGCCTGTCGGCACGGTCCTATGGTTGGCGGCCGAGGCCTACACGTGGAGCGCGCGTCCGACCGTTGTGGTCCTTTCGCCCGCGGAGAATGCCACGCTGCTGGGCGACGAGTTTCTGTTGGACCTTGAGGTGAGAGAGGTCACGGGTCGCGTAGACGAGCTGAAGCATGACCGGAGGCCCCTTGACTATGCGCTGCCGGCAGTCGCCGCTTTAGTGAATGAGGCACTCGACGCGGCGCTATTACCCTTTGAGCTCGAGGCGTGCTGCGTCGAGGTCTGCGTCCAACTAGATGAGGAGCCCCCGGCGTGCTCGCCGCTCGGCACGTCCGACAGCACGCGCGTCGCCTCGGCTCTAGCACCTCGGAAACACACGGTCCGGGCATGGTACCGCTATTCTGGTCCTCGCGTCTCGGTGATGGCGAGCCGCTCTTCCACGTGTGATCGCGGCGACGCGCACTGCCTCCACGCGACGTCTGTCGAATTCGACGTGCCGCGCCCCGTCGAAGAGCCAGAAGTACGTAGAGAGGGCCTCACGCGCGCGGACTGCGCGCAGCACCCCGACGACTCGGACGACTGCGTCTACAAGGATATTTGCCTCGACCCATCAAACCGTCTGGCAATCGTCGTGCCCGACGGCGACCCGCGTTCCCTGACGCCCGACCGCGTGTTTGTAAGACACGACGGCCTGAGCCAAATCCCGCGCTCCATACGGAACATACCGCTGCCGCACCGGGGCTTCGCCGCCGCGACGTACGTTAACGCGTCCGCCGTATCGAATGCGCCGTTCCTCGCCGGCTGGACGGCGCTGGTGTTTGGCGACGGGCCGCATAACGTCCGGCACCAGGCCAAGTACCTGCTGCCCGTCGCCTACGCGCTCAAAAGATATGGAGCGGACCCGGATTCGTTAAGGCGCCTCGCGTGGCTGGGCTGCGGTGCGGCGGACGCCATCGCGGGGACCCACGGCACGGATTTCAGGGGCGCGCCCCGCACGTACGGGCGCGAGCCTGCAAGCTGTCGACGGCTAGGGGAGGCGGACTTCGGCGGCGCGTGGTGGTGGTTCTTCGGCCTTGTTCAGGTGCTCTTCGCACGGCAAACCCCATTATCAGTTGATAGCGGCGCCGACGGCTGGCTCTCTTCCCATCAAGACTTTGTCTGCTTTGAAAAAGTAGTGGTCCCGGGCGAGTCCGACTACCTCGTGCGGGGCCCCGCGGACGCGCGGTGGTTGCGCCACGCTGCCTACGCTTCTGTAGATATTCCGCGCCTAGCGGACCAACCCGGCGCTCTAAATAGAACGGCGCTGGTCATCGACCGCGAGGACGGGCGCGGGCTCGACGCGGCCGCTGTCGCGGATGCATTAACTGCGGCGGGCGTATCTCCGGATAATGTAGAACGCGCGACGCTCACGAACGCGTCGTTCGACGCCCAGGTCCGCCTCTTCGCGCGCGCGTCTCTAGTGATCGCGTCGCACGGCGCCGGGCTGACGAACATGCTCTGGCTGCGCGAGGGCGCCGCCGTCGTCGAGCTGAAGCAATACGGCGAGTACTCGACGACGTTCCGCGACCTCGCCGCCGTGTCCCGATTGCAGCACTTTGCCGTGTACGCGCGGACGCCGCCGAACGCAGTCTCGTATGATTGTCCCGCGCATTGGTATCCGCACGATTACGCCGGTGAGTTTGAGCTGTTTTTGCGTTGAATCCACTCATTCTGCACGTTCGCAGGCGCTCCCGCTATGACGTGCGTCGAGTTCCTACACAAGAATCCGCGGCGCTCCGATCCCGGCATTCGGGTCGACGCGGCCGAGCTCGCCGTCGCCGTGCACCACGCGGCCCGCGCCGCCGGGTTGGTCCCCATCGCCTGCACCTGCGATTGGCACCCCTGGAAGTACGCCCTGGCGAGCGCCCGGGACGTGCTCCAAGCGGCTCCCGTAGACGCCACCGCGCTCCAGGCGGCGGTCCGGCAAATAGCCGTCTAAGTTGCCTGTTCTTGTGCACTGGTATAGAGAGAATGCAATGGAAATCCGAGTCGAGAGATACCCGAGTCGAGGACATATATAGACAAATAGCTTCAAACAAAACTAGCTCAGGGTCGCCGGTGCTTGTCGTGGGCGGCTACGAGCGCCCGGACGTAGCCGAGATAGTCGAAGTAGAGCGCCAGGAACTGCTCCGTGAAGCGGTCCGTGCGCTCGACCGGCGAAGCTAATCCCGGGAGCGGTGCGACGACGCTCGCCGTCGCCCGCGCGACGTGCGAGGATTTCGCGAAGTCCGCCGCGGGGTCCGGGAGGAGGTCCGCCGCCCGTAGTTCGGCATACACCGATCTCGTCGCGGCGAACGTCGTCGTCGTCGACGGGATCGTGCGCCAGTGTCGCCGGCGCCCGGCGATGATCCCCGTGGGCCCGTACCGCAGGGGGTCGGCGACGTCTAAGTGGAATCCGTCGCCGGCGTAGAGGACGGGGTGGTCCACAAGCGTCGCGAGGCACGGGCGATACGCCGCGAAGAGCTCGAGGAGCTCCTGGAGCGCGCTCGGCTGGAGCACCATGTCGTCCTCGAGTGATAGGAAGACGGCGTCGTCGTCCACTTCCAATGAAAGCAACGCCTCCGACATACGTTCAAAGGAGGCGGCGTTCCCGGCCGGGCAATCTCGAATGACGTCGACGTGGACCCGGGGCGCATTGGATTCGACCGCGGCGGCCGCGACGGCGCCCTGCACCGCGTCATTGGCGAAACCGTTCGGCAGCAGCACGACGCGCGTCTTTCCTTGGTGTCGCTCCGACAGCGTCGCGAGCGCCGCGGCCAGCGCGAGGACGGCGTGGAAGGCGGGCGGCTCAAAGGCTTCTTCGGTAGACGCGATCCTTTTCCTAATCGCGCGCGCCCGCGTCCGCGGCGCGAGCCGCAACCCGATCACCAAATCCCGCGGTCGCGGTTCGCCGTCGCGCGTCGCGAAACTTAAGACGCCACCGTCGCGCTCCGCCCTTCTTAAATGACCGAGGCCCGTTTCGTTTGAAAATAACCGGTCGCACTCTAGGGGAGGCACGTCGGGCAAGATCGTCTCCGCGACTCGGTCCACGAATGCACACGCAAAGGGCCTCCGCGACACGTTCGTCCCCCCTAGCTCCGTGTGGAAGATCCACGCCTCCAACGTGTAATTCCCCGCTGCTTCTATAAGGTGACCGTGGAGCGAGTTCGTGCCGAAGGGGGCGCACCGCTCGGTGAGGCGCCTCCCGTCCGCGTCGGCGACCGCCGCGCAGTACTGCCACGCGCGCGTCGCCAGCCGGTGATTACTCATCAAAAACTGGATGCGCGGGTAGAGCCAGCCGCAGGGCACGACCTCGTGCGCGGCGGGGCTGACGAAGTCGAGGGCCAGGTCCCGCGGCGCCTCCGGCGCGGCCGGCGCGGGCGCTTCCCGGACCGCTTTCGGTACCGTGCTCCAGGCGTCGGCGACGGCGCGCAGGGTCGGCTCGTTTCTGGGGGCGGGGTCCGCCGCGACGGCGCTCCGCAACGCGGCCGCGACGATGTTCTGCACGCAAACGGCGTCGTCGGCGGCGCAGCCGGCGCCCGCGAGCCGCGGCAGCCGGTCCGCGATCGATGCGACGTAGGCGTCGATGTCCGTCGACGCGTCGGCCTCGAGCGCGAGCGCCTCCCCGTCAATCGCTAGCTCGAGCACCGCGGCCCTTGCGAGGGTCGCGAGCAGCCACCACCGCGCCATACTGTTACTCCTTCGCGCAACCGGCCGTCTTGGGAGCTGCCGCGCGCATCTGCAGGCTTCGATAGTGATGCTGCAATAATTGCATAAAATGGGCTGCTAGCCTCGGCACATTACACATACGCGCGTAGCCAGGAAGAAGCATAGGACGCAGCAACCCGGGCAGCGATGCCACGGCTGCGAATGCCGTGGTGGCTGCTCGCTCTCGCCGGCGCTGCGGTGCTCAATCTCGAGGTCGATAATGCTACCATCGCGCTGGAGGCATCAGACGCCACGGACGTCGACGCGTACGTCGCCTCCTTGAGTCTCCCGCGGCTCGAGGGCGCCGGCTGCGCGGCCACCGACGACGTTTGCGTGCAAAAAGTCGTCGCGCACGCGTTGCGCGCGGCCGTCGAGGCCGAGGCGCCGCCGCCGCCGCCGCGCTGCGAGGCGAATTTGACAAATAGCGTGCGCCTCGCGCCGAAACTCGCCGGCCTCGCCGCGCGCGCAGCGCGGCGCTGCGGCGCCGGGCCGCGCCACGTCGTGATCGCGCCGGCCCGGCCCGGCGAGGCCCGGGTCGCGGCCGCCTGGGTCCGAGCGGCCGACGCTATCAGTATTACCGCCCTCGTCGCGGCGCCGGGCGGTTTGGGGGACCGTGCAAGCGTTGGGTGGGTTGAAGCCACGGGGTCGGTGGCCGCCGCGCACGCGCTGACGGCGGCGGGCTTCGACGTGCTGGTCGTGGCGTCACTCAACGTGTTTCTGGTGGACGATCCGTTCCGAGCGTTCAAAGGTTGCGCCGCGGGCACGGCCCGGGACGGCCTGATCGCGTTCCTCGCGTCGGGCGCGCCGCGCGCGGCGGCCGTCGCCG
>Ga0114994_10001906_pt1 | contig 15122 bp, 14 predicted proteins | sample ArcticOcean_MG_C_9_FD_87043 | JGI IMG/M metagenome (GOLD analysis project Ga0114994, IMG submission 87043) | Marine microbial communities from western Arctic Ocean - ArcticOcean_MG_CB2_152 | ecosystem: Environmental > Aquatic > Marine > Oceanic | place: Arctic Ocean: Canada Basin | collected... | reverse complement strand
TACCCTCTGGGCATTTTTTATATCCATTTTAATAGATGTCATTTGAACTATTTCTTTCATTAATTTAACTTGGTTTGTTACCCGATTCTTATATTCATCAGCTGTTTCAAATTCATCATGTGGCAAAAACAAAGGAGGTTTTGTCTCCATAGCAAGTTCATATACTGTTTTGACACGAATAGAATTACTATAACCATTTTTATTCTTTACGATATCCCTTTCACTTTTTAAAATTTTATTTTTTTCATCAAAAGTAAAAGGCTGCTCTGCAAAAACAGGTTTAAAAACACTTTTCTCACTTTTATTATAAATTATAGCTTTTTCCTCAATTTTATTTTCTATAATTACTTTTTTTTCTGCTTTATTTTGATTTAAAGAGAAGTAATCATCTTCAAGCTTATCTAAATCAATACTATCCCAGTTTTTCAATTTTAAATTATTATTCTTGGAAGATTTAGCTCTATTACTAGTATCAGAATATCTTTTTTGCTCTTCTTGACCTTTTACTAAAATATTAGAAGGGACTTGAGTTTTGACAGAGCTACAACTCGAAATAAGGAGATTAGCACCTAAGACTATAATGAATTTAATTTTATTAATTTGCATAATATTTTACCTTAAAATTTTATAAATCTTTAACACATCTAAAACCAAAATTAGTATCTCTATAATCTGGCTTTAATTTGTATCTACGAGTTACATTACAAAACACATCATTACTAAACCAAGACCCTCCGCGCACAACCTTTTCCGTACCATAGTCCGGACCTTGAGGGTTAGATTTATTCGCTATTTGAAAATAATCATCATGATACCAGTCGGCACACCATTCCCAAACATTACCACTCATATCATAAAGTCCTAATTCATTTGGTCTTTTTTTAGCAACCGGCTGTTTACTATCAGTATTTGCTAGAAACCAGGCCACTTCATCAATTTTGTTAGAGCCCGCATAAGCTTTAAAATTCTTCCTGTAAGATCCACCTCGAGCAGCATATTCCCATTCGGCTTCTGTTGGCAATCTTTTACCAATCTTTTTTGCGTAGTCCATGGCATCAAACCATGAGACATTTTCAACCGGACATTCCATACATCCGGTATAATCGGAGGCATATTTCCCCATAATATGCCGATATTCTCTTTGAGTTACTTCCGTCTTATCAATTAAATAACTACCAAGCATTACTGTATGTTCTGAATTTTGATTCTTTTTTGCGTTTGTATTTACCCTAGTATATTGGCCCCCATCAACATAGCTCATCATATCAGGTATGGTGACGATACGAAAACTGATTACTTTTCCTACAATAAAATCCTTATCTATTAAGAGCCAATTAATTTCATTTTTCTTACCGGGTAAAACGTTATCACCTAAATCGCCCTCAGCATCTTTAATATAAGAATAAGTCTCACCAGCATCAATGGAATATGTCAGAGCAACTTCATCACCTTTAAAAAGATCCCCTGACATATCATACTGAACAGATATACTCAAGCCATCTTGCAGAGCTCTTACATTTTTATATGTTTGCGCTGATCCAATTGAGATAAACATCAATAAAAGTGATATTACTAAGTATTTTTTTTTCATAAGTATTATGTTTTATAATTAATTAATCGCATCCTTTAATAATTAAATTTAAACTTTAAATGAAGTGAAAATCAAATAAATATAATCCTCCTTAAAAACCTTTATCTTAAAATATAGCTTCTTTTAAAGGTTTTTATTGAAAAAATGGATCATCTTTTTGTATAAGTCTTTACGTGCACCACCACCATAAATCCCATGGTTCCTTCCAGGATACTGGTGCCACTGTATATTCTTTTCTGCTTTTAATGCTTTTTGAATAAAATGAATAGTATGCTGAGAATGAACATTATCATCTTCAGAGCCATGCATAATTAAGAGTTCACCTTTCATTCTTTTAATCCAACTTAAAGTACTTGTAGAGTCATAGCCAACCTGATTCTCGGATATAAGCCCCATAGACCTCTCTGTGTAAGCTGTATCATATAACTTAAAATCAGTACATGGAGCAATTGCAACACCAGCTTTAAAATGTTCTCCATTTCTTGTTAGCATTAAACAAGTAAAATAGCCACCACCGCTCCACCCCCATGCTCCTATACGTTTCTTATCAGCCGATACTTCCTTAACTAAATATTTAATACCTGCTAAATGATCTTCTGCTAAGTATTTTGACATATCACCATAACTGAAGTTTTTAAATTTTTCACCTCTACCGCTCATGCCTCTCGTGTCCATGGAAAAAACAATATATCCTTGCTGAGAAAGATATTGATCCCAAGTTTTACCCCATTTATTCCAGACTATTTGTGTTCCAGGCATTCCATAACCATGAATTATAACGGGATATTTTTTTTCTGGGTCAAAATTGACAGGAAGAATTAAGACACCATCCAGTGTAATAGTGTTATCTAAACTTGGGAAATGTACAATTTTTGGATTTGACCATTCATAGTCTGTAAATTGTTTTATATCTGTTTCTTTTAGAATTTTAACCAGTTTACCAGTACTTAATTCTTTTAATTGTATTTTTTTTGGGTTTTGAAGGTTTGAAAAAGAATCAATGAAATAATTTTTACTATTTGTAATTTGAATATTATGGACACCACCTTCTTTGGTTAAACTCTTTAAATCTGTTCCATCAAATCGAACTGAATAGAATTGAATTTCAAAAACAGATTCTTTATTTGAAGTAAAATAAACAATTTGATTTTTTTCATCTATATATAAAATTTGAGAGACTTCCCAATTCCCCTGTGTTAAAGCCCAAGTCTTTGATCCTGAATGCTTGGACATCCAAATGTGATTAAATCCAGATTGTTCTGAAATCCATAAAATTCTTCCATCTTCAAGAAATTTAATTTGACCATTGTTATCCAGCCAACCATTTTTATCTGTTTCGGTTAAAACTTTTTTAGACTTTCCAGTTGTTTTGTCAGCAATAAATAATTCCCATTTTTTTTGTTTTCTGTCCATTTTTAAAAATCCAATTCTATCATTATTTACCCATTCCATCCAAGGTAAGTAATCATCATTCGTAATTGCCTTGGGTATCCACTTTTTCCCTGCACCTTTAACACGAACTATTCCAATTCTTAATTCAGGATTTAATTGACCTACTTTGGGGTATCTAATCTTTCTAATTTGAGGATATAATGTAGAGTAATTAATTAGAGGAAACTCTGGTACTTGCTCCTCATCTTCTTCCCAATAAGCAATTGATTCGCTATCAGGTGACCACCTATACCCATCATAGCCTGTGAGCTCTTCTTCGTAAAGCCAGCCAAAATGACCATTCGAGATGGTTTCTGATCCACTTTTCGTTAATTGTTTTTCTCTTTTTCTTTTTAAGTCAAAAACATACAAATTATTATCACTGCGAACATATGCAACTAACTTTTCATTGGGAGAAAACTTAACATTCCTCAATTCATTATTATTAGTAGTAACAGGTATTAAGTTTGAAGTTTTTATGTTGTAGACATAATATGTACCGCTATTAGAGTGCCTCCATATTTGTTTAGAATCTGTTTTAATTAATATCTTTTCAGCATTTTTTGAAAATTTTAAATCGCTAACATATAAATCATCACCATTCCAATTAAATGCTGTACTATCCAAAAACAATGTTGTATCACTATTTATTAGGTTTACTTTGTACCACAATCGCCAATTATCTCCTTTGCCTCTTATTAATACATCATCTGAATTGGGAAAGTGAATCTTCCATCCCAGAGATGCTACTTTAAATGGAGAGTTTAAAACTGCTTCTTCCGTAGTAAGCCATATTCCAAAAATAGGTGATGTAAAAAAGATGGCAAAAAAAATAAGACGTAACACTAGAGTTCTTCTTTGACTTTTTCTAAAAATTCAACCATCATTTCAAACGTTAGTTTTCCGGTATTAACATTTCTAGGACTAGGGTGAAAAGAACCAAACAGAATCAATCCATTAGGTAATTTATATTTCACGCTATGTCCAAATTTAAAATCTTTCATTTTTAATGGATGTGATTTTCGTACAAATTTTAAACATGAATCAAAACCAATTTTACCTAGACCTAAAACAACTTTAAGGTTTCTCATCATTTTAAACTCATTCATCAAAAATATTTCACAATTTTCTTTTTCAACAGTAGTTGGTTTATCTCCTGGTGGTACACATTTAACAGCAGCTGTTATGTAACCATCAAGGATAAGCCCATCATTTCTATGGTCCGAATTAGCTTGATTGGAAAGTCCTACATGATAAAGACTTTTAAATAAAAAATCAGCAGATTTATCACCCGTAAAAACCCTTCCTGTTCTATTTCCTCCATGAGCAGCTGGAGCTAGACCTAGAATCATCAATTTTTCATTTATTTTACCGTAACCTGGTACAGGCTTCCCCCAGTAGTTCCAATCAGAGTATGCTTTACGCTTTTCTAATGCAATTTTCTCTCTAAAATGAACTAATCTTTCACATTTTTTACATTCTGTAACAGTTTTTTCTAAATCTGATATATTCATTTTTTAATTTATAAAAAAGTTCATAAATACATTTCCAAAATAATCATAATTAACGATTAAAGTTATATTGTTCTTGTTCATTGTTTCATTAATTAGCATACTATAAATTTGCTAGCTGTATCGTAGAAGAATAAAAACATTTAAATTAAAAGATAAAGGTTATTTTATGGGATTAATGACATCCATGAGGGAGAAAATGCATGTTGTCCTTTGGGGACTTTTGGCAATGTTTATACTAAGTATGACGATTGGTGGTCTTGTTGGAGGAGCAAATATACTAGACCAACTAATTGGTAGAGTAGATCCTCAGACTACCATTGCTAAGATAAATGATATCAATGTTTCACCGGATAGGTACAATAATTTAGTAAATCAACAAATTGATAATGCTAGATCATCTGGACAACCTATAAATGATTTCATCCTTCAAAGAGCAAGGAATACAGCTTGGGACAATTTAATTCAAGATGTACTTGTAACCCAAGAAGTTGAAAGGCTTGGTCTATCAGCTACAGATCAAGAAGTCATATTTCATTTAGAAAATAACCCGCCTTTATTCTTACAACAAAACCCAAGTTTCCAATCTAATAATTCATTTGATATAAATAAATATCGACAGGCACTCGCAAATCCTCAAGGCAATGAATGGGCTCCAATTGAATCGTTTATGAAAACAACATATATCCCAAATTACAAACTCCAAAAAATAGTTGATCAAAGCATTATTATTACAGATTCTGATATTAAAAATGAATTTATTAAAAGAAACCTTGAATATAAAATTAGTGCAGCTCACATTACATCGCCTAAAGTAGCAAAGGAAAAATCAACCCCCACTCAAGAAGAAATAAATAAAAGATATTTAAAGAATAAAGATGATTATAGTCACAGCGAATTAAGATCAATTAATTATGTTTCATGGAAAAAGTCTCCTTCAAAAAATGATACTCTTAATACTGAAATTTTAGCCAAAGAATTATATAAACGAGCAGAATTAGGTGAAGATTTTTCTACATTAGCAAATGAATATTCAATGGACCCAAGTAATCAAGGTACAAAAGGCGGTGATCTTGGTTGGTTTAAAAAAGGTAGGATGGTGAAGCCTTTTGAAGAAGCAGCGTTTTCTTCGGTAAAGAATAAAATTCTACAACCGATTACTTCAAATTTTGGTCTACATATAATATTTGTTAGAGATTCAAGATTAGATAAAAATGGTGAAAAAGAGGTCCTTGCGTCTCATATTCTTTTAAAGGTTGAGACAAGTCCAACAACTTTATCAAACCTAAAAAGAGATGTTACACTTTTTAGTTATGATGCGCAGGATAAAGACTTCGATCTTGCTGTTTCAGAACATAATTTAAAAATAGAGACTCAAGAAAGAATAGATAAAGACGATTATTCTTTAGATAACATTGGAGGACTACGATCCGCCGTACGTTTTTCATTCGATAGTAAGTTAAATCATGTCTCTGATATTTTAGAAAATGATCAATATTTTGTTATTTGTAAATTAAAAGCAATAATTCCACCAGGAATTAAGCCTCTATTAGAGGTTGAAAAACAAATCACATCACTTTTACGTCAAGAAAAATTAAAGACTGAAACATTAGCAGAAGCAAATACCTTACTAATTAAAATTTCAAGTTCAGATATGAGAATCAAAGATCTGGTTGCATCTGATACAGGTATTGATATAATTAAAGAGGATACCAAAACACTATCCCAAGGTTTTACTTCTATTGGTAAAAGTAATCAGGTTGTTGGATCAATTTTAAATGCAAGGATAGGAGAGATTTTAGGACCATTGGAAACTAACCGTGGTCATGCATTAATTGAAGTTGTTAATGTCTCTCAATTTGATTCAACAGAATACCGTGTTCAAAAAGACTTAATAAAAAATTCTTTATTTACAAAAAGACAAAATCAATATTTTCAAGCTTGGCTCGATGATTTAAAGAGTGAAGCAAATATTATTGATAATAGAAGCTTTTATTTTTAGAGTTAATTATAGTTTTATTATTAAATGTTCTTAAAGAAAAAACGATAATCGTCTATGCCTGTTATTGAAACAAAAATTTCTATAGACTCCGAAGAATACCTTTTAAATTATAAACATCATCAAGAATTATCTGTTGAACTTTCTTATTTACTGCATGAAATCAAAAAGATGGGCTCAATTGAAAACATTGAAAAACATAAAAATAGAGGAAAGCTTACAGCTAGAGAAAGGATAAAGTTACTTAAGGACAAAAACTCAAGATTTTTAGAATTTTCTGCATTGGCGGGTTATAAACTATATAAAGACTATGTACCTGCAGCTGGAGTTATTACAGGTTTAATATATGTGCATAGTCGACTTTGTGTCGTGGTTGCAAATGATGCAACAGTTAAAGGTGGAACATACTATCCAATTACTGTAAAGAAACACTTAAGAGCACAAGAAATAGCTTCAGAAAATAAATTACCCTGTATATACCTAGTCGATAGTGGTGGTGCTTTTTTACCAAGGCAAGACGAAGTCTTTCCAGATAGAGATCATTTCGGGCGAATTTTTTTTAATCAAGCTCGAATGAGTGCAAATGGTATCCCACAGTTATCAGCTGTTATGGGATCGTGTACTGCTGGAGGTGCTTATGTACCGGCAATGAGTGATGAAACAATTATTGTAAATAAGACAGGAACAATTTTCCTAGGTGGTCCTCCTCTAGTTAAAGCAGCAATTGGAGAAATTGCAACTTCAGAAGAACTTGGCGGTGCATCTTTACATACAAAAATTAGTGGAGTAGCTGATCATTTCGCTAAAGATGATCATGAAGCTTTAAATATTTTACGAGGAATCATTAATCATTTACCTTCACAAGTAAATATTAAAAATAAATTTACTGAGCCCAAGTATGATACAAAAGAGATACTTGGAATTCTGACAAGGAGCTATAAAAAGCCACTTAATGTACATGAAATTATTTCGCGCTTAATAGATAATTCTAATTTTGAAGAATTTAAAGCAGATTATGGAAAAACCCTTGTAACTGGATTTGCAAAAATTGGTGGCTTCCCTGTTGGGATTATAGCAAACAATGGAGTACTTATAAGTCAAACTGCTTTGAAAGGTTCCCATTTTGTAGAGATTTGTTCTCAAAGAAAAATTCCTTTATTATTTTTACAAAATATAACAGGTTTTATGGTTGGTAAAAATGCCGAAGCTGGTGGAATTGCAAAAGATGGAGCAAAAATGGTTCAAGCAGTAGCGACAGCTAATGTCCCAAAACTTACAATAATTATAGGTGGTAGTTTTGGTGCTGGAAACTATGCCATGAGTGGAAGAGCATATCAACCTAGATTTTTATGGATGTGGCCAAATGCAAGAATATCAGTAATGGGTGGTGAGCAAGCAGCAAATGTAATGGCAACTGTAAAGACAGAACAACTTTCTTTAAAAAACAAAAAAATGACAGAACAAGAAATCCTTGATTTAAAAAAACCAATCTTAGAAAAATATGAAAAAGAAGGGCATCCTTATTATGCTAGCTCAAGGCTGTGGGATGATGGTGTAATTAGTCCAAATGAAACAAGAGAGATATTGATTCAAGCATTAGAAGCTGTTCAGAATACAACGACCGATTATAAACCACCAGTATTTAGAATGTAAAAAGATGCTTTAGTGAAAAAAAATCACAAGGATTTATATTTTTTATTAATTCTTGCAATGATGACGTGGGGCTTGTCATGGACAAATGCAAAAGTATTAGGTAGTTATAGTGATGCTAGAGTTATTATGGTCTGGCGTTTTACTATAACTAGCATTTTCTTTATTCCTATTGTTTACTTCACAAAAAACCCATTTAAAGTCACTTTTAAAGGCTTTTTATTTACTTTAGTAAATGCTTTTTTCATTACCCTCTATAATTATTTGTTGTTAAAAGGAACTCATATTGGCCTCGCTGGAAAAGGAGGCGTTCTTGTCACGACATTAAATCCAATTTTCACCTCAATACTAGCTGTATTTATTTTAAACAATAACTTTAAATTAAAAGATATTCTAGGTCTTACATTAGGATTAATAGGTGGAGCCATAATAATTGAATTTTGGAATATTGATTTATATGAACTTAAAAGAAGTGGAAGTATTTATTTTATTCTTGCAGCATTCTCTTACGCCTGTGTCACTATTTTAAGTAGTCAATCAAAACCAAATATACCTTTTATTAGCTATAGCTTTTGGTCTTTTCTATTTTCTGCAATTATAAGTCTAATCATAACTAGGGGTATGGATTTAAAACAAGTTTTTTTTTATGATTATATATTTTGGTTAAATATGATATTTTTATCTATCGGTGCATTAGGATTTGGAACAACTATTTATTTTTTAGCATCAATAAAGTTAGGGGCAAAAAAAGCAAGTTCTTTTATCTTTACTGTTCCTATTACTGCTATAACTTTTGCGATGATTTTTCTTGATGAGACATTGACTTTAAACATTATAGTTGGAGGTTTTTTAGGGTCTATATCAGTGTATATAATAAATAAAGATTAATTAAGAGATTTCTGAACTCGTTTTCTTCATATAAAATTTAGCTAATTGATCTTTATAGTATTTACTCTCAGAATCAAAATTGAGGCATTTCTCAATTTCAATAATTGCACTATCATATTCTTTTAATTTATAAAATAATTCAGCTTTTGTATCAATAAACATAAACTTTTCTTTATCATTTTCAGCATTTTCAATAGCTAATGTAATTTTTTCTAATGCTATTTCTAAATGAATTTCTAATTGACTCATCCTCCAGCAGAAGCTATTTAATATGTTTGGTGTAATTTGTGTTTCTAGGCTAATAAGTTGAAGAAAAGTATCGGCTTCGAGTTTATTCTCATTACCTTTTTTTCGAATAAAGTACATTGCCTCACTGAGTGCTACTTGAACATTATTACTGCCAGAATTTTCCTTAGCATATGCGATAAGAAGTTCATGGCTTTGATCTTCTCTGGCTTGATATAAAATGGAGAAAAAATTAGCAACACCTGAAGAATCAAACCCTGATTTTAAAATAGCGTTAATCATTCTTTTAGCAGATGCAATATCACCTCTTGATTCGTACTTTTTAGCTAGAGTAAATAATGTACTGAAATTTTCTGGATTTGATTGAAAATCTAATAATAGGCTTGGAATGGTATTCTTACCTGATTTAATTCTTTTTAATTCATTTAAAAAAAAATTTGGAGCTAAATAGCCTATAATCCTATCAATTTCTTCACCTCTACTATTCACTATAATTGCAGTCGGAAATCCTTTAATCTTATACTTTTTTGCAATTTCAGGACCAGTTCCTTTTTCTGCATCAACTTTGAGACTTAAAAGATTATTATTTGCAAATAATTTCACTTCATTGTTTGAATAAGTATCAGCATCCAGCCGATCGCACCAAGTTCACCATTCGGTTTCAAAATCAATTAAAATAAGTTTATCTTTAGAGTCTTTTAAAATCTGATCTAATGTTTGATTTTTAATCCAAGGATATGGATTACTAACACTGCTGCAGCCTAAAAAAAGAAGTAAGGCATAACATATAATTAATAAGTTTTTCATTCGGTTAAATTATTCTTTAATATTTTTAATATTGAATTTGGAGCTCTTGTACTTTTACCATTTTCTTTCATAAATGCATGAATAGTATAACCTGAAACAGATACTTTCTTAGAATTCTTTTTTTTCAGACTGTAATCAATTTTTAATCTTGCTTTTGGTATTTTAGATATTTCAGATTGTATTATTATTTTGTCTTCAAATTTGGTACTTATTTTATAATCACAATAACAGGTTATTACAGGTAAATAAATTCCTAAATCTTCAATATTCGAGACTTTAAGCCCAATGGAACTGAATAACTCTGTGCGAGCTTGCTCGAAGAACTCTAAATAACGGGAATAATAAGTGATACCCATTTTATCGACATCTTTGTAATAAATTTTAGTCTCAAAAAAATGCCTGATCATTCTATTTCTTCAAAGAAGCCTAGTTTATCATATTTTTTAATTCTATTACCTAAAAATTCATTTTTATTAATATTTAAAAGAGTATTTAATTCTTCATTCAAAACACCTCTCAAGGATTCAGCCGATGCTTCAAAATCTCGATGTGCTCCACCATTTGGTTCTTCAATGATACGATCACAAATTCCAATTTCTAAAAGGTCTTGTGGAGTTGGTTTTAAAGCCTCTGCTGCATCCTCTGCTCTTTTTGCATCTCGAAATAATATTGAAGCGCATCCTTCAGGACTGATAACAGAAAACCACGTATTTTCCATCATGAGCATTCTATCACAAACTCCTATTCCTAATGCACCTCCGCTTGCACCTTCTCCAATAACAACAGATATGATAGGAACTTCAATTCCAGACATTTCAATCAAATTTCTAGCAATTGCTTCTCCTTGCCCTCTCTCTTCTGCTCCTATGCCTGGATAGGCACCAATAGTATCTAAAAGCGTAATTATCGGTAAATTAAATTTTTCAGCAAGTTTCATAACCCTTATTGCTTTTCTATAACCTTCGGGCCGCATCATACCAAAGTTTCGGTATAAGTTTTCTTTTGTATTACGTCCTTTTTGTTGTCCAACCCATGCAACTTTAAATTCATTGAAATGACCAATACCTGAAATAACAGCAGGATCATCCATGAAATGTCTATCTCCATGTAATTCAATGAAGTCTGGTGAAAGTTTTTTGATATAATCTAAAGAGTAAGGACGATTAGGATGTCTAGCTAATTGAACACGTTCCCATCTTGAGAGTTTTGAATAAATTTTTTCTATTAACTTATTTCTTTGAACTTCTAAATTATTTATCAGTTTTGAATCAGTACTATTAGAACTTTTAAGTTCTAATAGTTGCTCGTCTAAGTTCTGGAATGGTTTTTCAAAATTAAGATAATATTTGGACATCATATTTATATAAAATTTTTATCAAGTTTAATAAAAGCTATAACTCCTAAAAAGACAGCAAAAATAAAAACAAGATTTGCATTAAAGACATTTAAATTTAGACATAAATAACCAATCATACTCATAACAAGTGAGATTCCATGTAACATTAAAACAGCATGGCTGATTGAAATACCACTTTGAGCTAATCTATGATATGTATGATCAAGTGAAGCTTTGTAAATTTTTTTTCTTCTTCTAAACCTCGAAATAATGACCAAAATTAGATCAAAAAGTGGCATGTAAAATATTAGAATCGGTACAAACCACGTTGAGGATTGAAAGCCTCGAGAAGGATTGTAAATAATCGCAATAGCAGCTAATACAAAACCTAAAGTTTGAGCTCCAGAATCGCCTAAAAACAATTTGGCAGGATTTGAATTAAAGAAATAAAGGCCTATAGAAGCACCAAGCATTACAGAACAAAAAAGGAATAATTGTTCTTGCCCTGTAATTAGTGAAATGATAAAAAAGAATAAAATTGAGACAGTACTGAGTCCGATAACCAATCCATCAATACTATCTATAAAATTAAATGCATTAGTTAAAGCTAAAAGCCATATAATTGTAAAAAATATATTTAGCCAAAGATCTAAATTAGAACCTGAAGAATAAAAGAATTCTGGTGAATCAAATATATTTACCTGAACTCCATTAATGATTAAAATTATAGCACCGGATAACTGTCCTAGTATTTTTTGGATTGGTGAAAGATTAAAAAAGTCATCTAAAATACCAACGAAAAAAATTACCGAACCTGAGCATAAAATAGCCCAAATATTAGGATCTCTCCAAAGACCAGTTAATATCATTAATATTAAAATTGTATCAAAAAGAACTAATCCTCCGGTAATAGGAATAGGATATAGATGGTTTTTATGATCTGCACTATTTGGGTAATCCATTAAATTGATTTTGGGAGCGATGAATAGACTCAACCAAGAAAGTAATATTGTAATGAAAAGACTCCCAATAACAATTAAGATTCCATTATCTAGACTTTGTAATTGTTCCATCTAAGCTTTTGTTAAATATAAGATTTCACTGATAATTAATTTAAAGAGCATTATCAAACAATAAAAAAGGTTGAATATTAATGAATAATTTTTAGAAAAATGTTTAAAATAATATCTATAATAAGACCTGTGCCATTCAAATATAGCCTTCATTGGGACTGTTTGTGAACCTCCCGCCCCACCTTTATGAGTAACGAGAACTGTTGGATTGTAATAGACTTTCCAACCACTTTTTTTTGCCCTCAAACAATAATCCGAGTCTTCTTGATATGCAAAATATCGCTCATCAAAAAGCCCTATATGCTGAACTACTTCTTTTTTTATCACCATACATGAGCCCGAGACACCTCCAACTTCATTAGTATCATTTTCATTAAGATGATTTAAATGATAACCCGTAAACCTTACATCATTTGGAAATAATTTAGAAAGACCAAAAAAATAAGAAAAAACAGCTCTAGGTTTTGCAACACCTCTTCTGCATGATTTTTGAAAATCTCCATTTACATCAGTAACCTTTGGACCAACAATACCAACATCTTTATTTTCAATAAGAAAACGAATTAAAAGACTTAAAGAATTTTTATGTAAAACCGAATCTGGATTAAGAATCACTATATAAGAACCTTGGCTTACAAGAATGGCTTGGTTAATAGCAGCTGTATAACCTTCATTTCTTTTATTTTTAATTAGGTGAACTTTTCTGTATTTATCTTTAATACAATATTGAGATCCATCTGATGAATTATTATCAACAATTATAATCTCAAAACTATAATTAGATACAGATTGATTAATAGAATTGAGACAATCAATTAAATGTCTTTTTGCATTAAGGTTTACTATACATATGGAAATATCTATCAATTCTTAATTCCAATTAAAAAGTTTCCAGATACGTAATCGCCAAACTATCCAAATAGCTTCATACATTATTGACTTTGACATTTTAGATTCACCAATCGTTCTATCTGTAAATATTATTGGACTTTCTTTTATCCTAGCTCCTAAAGACCAAGCTCTAAAATTCATTTCTATTTGAAAAGAGTACCCTTGTGATTTTACTGATTTTAATTTAATTTTTTTTAGAAGGTCTACACGCCAAGCTTTAAATCCTCCAGTTCCGTCTTTAATTGGCATACCTGTAATTATCCTTGAATAAAGATTTGCACCATAGCTAAGCATTAGTCTTCTTATCGGCCAATTAATAACGCTAACTCCACGAACGTACCTACTTCCAATAATAAGATCATTATTTTTTAATCCTAGTATAAGTGAGCCTAATTCTTTTGGATCGTGAGATAGATCAGCATCCATTTGCACAACAGTTTGATAACTTTTTTCTATAGCCCACCTAAAACCATAAATATATGCAGTACCAAGACCGGATTTTTGGGAGCGTTCTTCTAAAAAAAGGTTCTCATGTCTTTCTTGTAATTCTTTTACTTTTATAGCTGTTTTATCTGGTGAGTTATCATCAATAACTAAAATATCACAATCAAGATTTAATTCGAATATTTGTTTTATCAGAGTCGAAATATTTTTAACCTCATTATAAGTCGGGGTTATCACTAAAGTTCTCAAATTACCCCCCTATCTATTATGGCATCTAAACAATTATCAATAGATGGTGGTACTAGTTTGAGCTCTTTTTTTATTTTATTTTGATTAAGCCCACCATTCAAAGGTCTTAAAGCAAGTTGGTCAAGTTCATCAGTTGTTATTGGCTCAATCAATGATATATCTAAATTAAATTTTTTAGCTATTTTTAGAGCGAAGTCAAATCGACTTAGATAATCTTCATCAGCCCAATGATAAAGTCCTTTAGTATCTTCTATTATACATAGTTGAATTACATCTGCAATCGATTTTGTCCATGTTGGATTATTAAATTGATCATTAACAACTCTAATCATCTTTTTATTTAATAGACTCTCAACTACCCAAGTTAAAAAACTTGCTTTATTATTTAAACTATGATCGTATAGAACATTTCCTCTGATAACTAAATTATTAGTATCATTTAAAATAATTTTTTCTGATATTAATTTTGTAGCTCCATAAATTGATATTGGGTTTGGAATATCATCTTCAGAATACGGACCATTATTACCATCAAAAACATAATCAGTTGATAATTGAATTATTTTACCATTAAAACAATTAACCAAGTTTTGAACACTTTCCGCATTAATCTGTTTTGCTAATTCTGGATGAGATTCACAATCATCTACGTTTGTCATTGCTGCAAGATTAATAATAATATCTGGTTCTATTGTATTAAGAACCTCCTTTAAATAAACAATATTTTGAATATTTAGTTCAATACCCACTTCCCCTTTTGGAATAGATTTTCCAGTTTTATAGATTTCATTTTTAGATGATAGGGATTCTTCTAAAGCACTACCTAATTGTCCAAAAGCTCCTGTAATTAATATTTTCATGAGGGGGAAATTGTAAAAGATTTAATAATTAAGTCCATTTGTCTCATATGAATCGATTTATCTTTACCTGGGTTATGTAGAAGATAATTAATATGGAATGTTTTATTTAAAATTTTATTAAAAAATAAATAAGAGCAAAAAGGACC
>Ga0114994_10001902_pt1 | contig 15126 bp, 10 predicted proteins | sample ArcticOcean_MG_C_9_FD_87043 | JGI IMG/M metagenome (GOLD analysis project Ga0114994, IMG submission 87043) | Marine microbial communities from western Arctic Ocean - ArcticOcean_MG_CB2_152 | ecosystem: Environmental > Aquatic > Marine > Oceanic | place: Arctic Ocean: Canada Basin | collected... | reverse complement strand
TGAGCAATGTAATCCGCTTGTACATACTTTATTGCATAACCTCCTTTTTTCAGTACTTCTCCCATGATTTTTGTTGTAACGTACTGTCCCGTCCAGTCATGGAGGGTTATTTTTATAGGGTCTTTTGAATCTGCCAATGCTTGCGAGGTTAGAGCACCTACCAACAAAGCAAAAGACAAAGACAATACCAGAGATACTCTTTTCATAATATTCTCCAAATCATATTAGTTAATCAAGTGTGACTACCCAGCGTAGACACTTCCAGCCTCTTCGTTATAGTTATAGACAAATATATCTTTGGAGTGACGATAGACCTTAATTTTTAATTAAGGTAAAATCCACAACTCACCAGATCTAATTTTTCGTATACTATCCCAAGAAAAAAACTTATGGGTAAGAGGAAAGCAATCCTACACAATTCAACAAAAAAATGCAAAATTATTTTGAATATTGTGGAATTATGTTGAATTATGTTGAATTTTGTGGAAAATGATTGAAACTGTTAACTCCATATTAACTATTTCAAGGTTCAGTTATGTACCCCTCAATTCGACAGTCGAAGATGCTGGAACGATTACGGCTTCAGCAGTTCTGTAACATTACTGAATTGGCTGAAGTATTTTCGGTTTCCGATGAAACTGTTCGCCGAGATGTACGGCAACTTGCTGAAATGCACCTTGTCCGCAAAGTTCACGGTGGAGTTGCTACCCTGCATGAAGCGATGGAGTCGCCTTTTCAAAAACGCATGGCCGAACAGCGTGAGGAGAAACAACAAATTGCTGTGATTTGTTCGGAGTTAATTCCAGACGGAACCACACTGATGTTGGATTCCGGAACCACGACAAGCTATGTTGCCAGGTCTCTCGCCAAGCACAAAGACCTTACAGTGATTACTAATTCAACAGATATTGCCGGGATCTTATTACCACCTTCCGGAAATCATGTTTACATGCCGGGTGGAGAAGTACGCCAGGACGATGGAGCTATTTTTGGTCAATCTGCTGTTGAGTACATCCGGCAATTCAACGTTGATTGGGCCATTATTTCTGTTGGAGGAATTGATAATCAACTGAATTTAACAGATTATTACCCCTTGGAATCAGAGTTATCTCGAGCAGTTATTGAGCAGGCACAGGAAGTGATCGTAGTTGCGGACCGTTCCAAATTTGGGCGAGTGGGTCTTGCAAAGATTTGCAAAATGGAAGTAATTGATATTCTTATAACAAATCACCCTATTTCGACAGATATTTCCCGAGAACTCGACTCGATGGGCGTTCGGTTAATTACTCAATCTTCTCAAGTAGGCTAGTACTTTAAGGGAGTGACATGAGAAGATTTGACTCACATTTATGCAATTGAGAAACTTGGAAGGATCTAAATTAATAATTTACCGCTCCCCGATTTGAACGATAATAAGCTTCGTGTGAATGTCAATTAAGTGTTTTATTTTAATTTATTACTTGTTTAAAATGAATTGTTTCAAATTTCCAAGCCTGTGCGGCGTCCTTCGTAGATGACGAAAGGTGCCTGACGTGGCCCAGCGCTGTCGCCGATATTGATTACATCTAGTCCGGAACCCTGAAGTTCAAGTGTTAGAGAGTCTTCCGCAATGTTTGGTGTAGCAAATACAAGCGAATCCGCCTCAATGAACTGTGTATGTCCGTCCAGAAAACAAATAATTTCAGCGCCTTCCCTGCTCCATTTTGTAATTGCTGATTCCAAAACGAAACGTACGCCGAGTTTTGCCAGACGTTGCCGTAGAGGATAGTCCGCAGCGGTACGCTGCAGTTCCTTACCCACAAAAGGATCAGGGGTGACTAGAATCACTTGATGACCGTCTTCAGCAAGTTTCCAGGCAGTTCCGCAGCCTTTCCAGTTTCCACCCTCATCAAGCAGGATTACACGTTTGCCGGGACGAGCCCTGCGGGCCATTACATCTTCAGCGGAAAAAACTCCTCCAAGTTCTATTCCAGGCAGTTTCTCAACATGCGGAATTGCTTTCTGAAATCCGGTATCAGTTGGAAATGAACCTGTTGCCAGCACAGTTTTGTCTGCCGCGAATTCTTTTATTTCTTCCGCTTCAAGAAAAGCATTTAGGCGTACCTCGACACCAAGTTGGGACAACTGTCTGGCATACCAGTCGAGGAGATCGATAATTTGTCTGCGCCTGGGCTGCATTCCGGCCAACCTGAATTGACCACCGAGACGGTCTCCGGCCTCAGCAAGAGTAACTTTGTGTCCACGTTCCGCCGATACCCTTGCAGCTTCCAGACCGGCAGGACCACCACCTACTACAAGTACTATTTTTGGGGTTTTAGTTTTTATAAAACGATCTCCACCCCATTCAAATTCACGCCCTGCGGAGGGATTGACGAGACATGAAATCCAATAGTCACGGTTGCGTCTTCCCCAACACATCTGGTTACAGGAAAGGCAGGGACGGATATCAGCGGCACGACCTTCAAGTGCCTTGTTAGACAAATGCGGATCCGCGATTTGTCCTCGCACTATGGAAACTAGATCTGCCTGCTCAGCAGAAAGTACGGCTTCCGCATTTTCCGGTGTTCTGATATGACTTTCCGCGATTACCAAAGCATTTGAAACCGCGCCTTTCAGAACCTCAGCCAGATCTGCTCCCAAACGTTCAGGATACATAAAAGTAGGCATCAGCTTGTAGAAGTCGAAATAGCTTCCGGTACCGCAAGTGACATAATCCAGCAGATGATCCTTGTCATGTCCAGCAATAATTTCTGCAATCGATTCACGCTGGAGAGCGACTTCAAAATCAGGTTCATCATTGACCGCAATGCCAACAATAAAATCCTCACCGCATATTTTACGGATACGAGTGATAATTTCTCTTGAAAAGCGGGTGCGGTTTTCAAGCGAGCCTCCCCAACGGTCTGTACGCAGATTTGACCATGGTGTCCAGAACTGATCAACCATACCGTGATAAGCTGCCCAAACTTCCACACCATCAAAACCCGCCTCCCTGCATCTTCTTGCTGCCTGTACAAAACCTTCGATGGTTTCTTCAATTTCCGTTTCGAGCATTGTGTGACTACCGTCCGAATCGTGGTAACTCGGCAGACCGGAAGGTGACCAGTTGGCGTGATATGAATTGTCAGAATCACCGTGCTGCCCCACGTGATAAAGCTGCTGCAGGATCAAGGCTCCTTCATCATGAACCGCATCCGTGATTTTCCTAAAGTGGGGAATGACTTCATCGGTACTGTTCCGGAAGTTTCCACGTGTCAAAACCGCCGCGGGATGCACAGGCATTGGTTCAATGACCAGCATTGCCGCACCTCCCTTTGCCCGTTCACGGTAATAAGCAAGATGCCTTTCACCTGGTAGTCCTTGCTCAGACATGTTGGCCGTGTGTGCTCCAAAAACAATCCGGTTTCGCAGGGAGTGTCCACGAATTTCAATTGGCGAAAAAAGCAGGGGGAAATATTCGTTTTTACTCATCATGAAAATAGTGGCAAGACCGTTGAAACAACTTTGAACTTGTTGCAGGCTGTTTAATAATTTTCAACTCACGGTGTAGTTGATTAAGCTGCTGTTTTAAATTGCCCGTTACAAATACGCTGAAAAAGGTCTTGAAGAAGTAACGGTGCAAGTGTACTTTTAAATTTCACACGCAAATCCAGTTTAGCAAGTTCAGCATAAATATTTTGCATTTCATGACTGCTAAAATTTCTGGCCTGAGCTAAAACCTGTTTTGCGAGAAATGGAGGTAAAGATATTTTAGCTAATATTTCTGATTCTTGATCGCATTGTGCAAGCATGCTGTGAATGATGAGAAGCCGTCTAAACTGCATGATAATGAGTGCAAAGAGCCGGACATGTTCACGTGGTGTAGCCTGAAGTTGTTGATCAAGAATTTCCAAAGCAGGTAATAATTCCTTACGTGACAAGGCTTCAGTCATGCGGAAAACAGAAAAATGTTTGTGACCGCGTATATGTTCTTTGATCAGATCTTCCGTAATAGGTGCTCCTGCCAAGTAGAGGCTAAGTTTTTCCAATTCATGGTCTAAATCTGTAAGATCATTACCGACGATATTTATCATTAAGCGAGCAGTATCAACAGAAAGCGTCAACCCCTTTTTTTCTCCTCGTTGAACAACCCAGTTAAAAGGTGAATTGTTATCGTAGGCAACAAACTTTTGGATGAGCCCACTCTGTTTGATGCTCCTAAAAAGCGGTTTGCTGAAATCCTGCTCGCGCATTGCTGGACTGGTGAAGACAAACCATAAGCTTTCCGGTGGGTTATTTATAATGTTTTCAACTTCTTCAAAAAGCCGTCTTGCTGCAGAATTGTCGTTTTTTTTAACTGCTTTCTTGATCAGTTCAAAATTATCCAACTGTATCACTTTTCGATCGCTCAGCATCGGCAATGTATCACAACTGATCAAAAAATCATCGATACTGTTTTTGCCGAAGTCACCGCTGGATTTAAGCATTTCCTGAGCATTGAAGCGCTCCAGACTCCACTCTTTATCACGACCTTCCAACCGCTGGGCTATTAAACTATTAGTAGTTTCTTCCACCAATAATTGCTGGTTGCCATAAAGCAAACAGATTTTATGAGGGAGATTTAGATTCGTCATGTTTTACGTTGTTCTTTTGAATGAGAATCTGGAAAACATTCACGAATAATGTTGCGGACCTCTAAAGGGGATGAGGCGTTCAACGCTTTATGGGCAAGAGATTGCGCATCAGAAAGTGAAATTTCTGAAAGACGTTTTTTAACCACCGGAATTAAAGGCGCGTTCATGCTGAGTGAGTCGATTCCCAAGCCAACCAAAATCACGCAACCGTCAGGGTCAGAAGCCATTTCTCCGCACAATTCAACCGGCTTATTATGTTCAGCCGCAGTTTGTACAAGTCGATGAATTAATTGCAGAACTGCGGGATGCAAGGGGTCATAGAGGTCAGAGATCTGCGGGTTATTTCGATCGACCGCCAACACGTACTGGGTGAGATCGTTGCTGCCGATTGAACAAAAGTCTATTTCCGACATGAATTTATCACAAATCAAAAAAGCACTTGGAACTTCAAACATCATTCCTACTTCAATTTTTGCGAACGTTTTTCCGGTTGCTTCCAATTCATTTCTGCACTCCTCAAACAATTCTCTGGCTTTTCTAATTTCATCTACATTAGTGATCATCGGAAAGAGTAAGCGCACATTAGAGCGTGTTCCGGTAGCATGCAGCAAAGCGCATAATTGTTCCTTGAGAACTGTTTTTTCTTTTAACTGACGGCGCACAGCACGGTAGCCGAGAAACGGATTGTCCTCATCCTGAAAACCCATGTAAGGAGCGGCTTTGTCTGCGCCAACGTCCAGAGTCCTGAAAACCACAGGTTTATCTTCTGCAATACTTTCAAGTAAATCACGATATACTTTTGTCTGCTCATCAATGTCAGGATATCGGTCAAGCGAGAGAAAATATATCTCTGTACGGAACAGTCCAACTCCTTCCGCACCATAGCTGATCAACTGAATTGCATCACCGCCAAGAGCAACGTTAGCCAATAAATTTATTCGAACCCCATCACTGGTTTTGCATGGAATATCTCGGAATTCTTCAAGGTGTTCATAATAATTATGTTGCTTGAGCAACAACTGCTTAAATTCGGCCAGAACCTCTTTATTCGGATATGTTGCCGCAAATCCTGTGTCTCCATTGATGGCGATTGGGGCACCGTCCTTTATTTGATCCAATTCATGATCTTCAAGGCAAACAACTGGGATCCTCAGGGAACGTGCCAGAATAGCGGTGTGAGACACAACGCCTCCGCCAGACAGAATAATACCTTTTATGCGTGTTGTGTCCAGCCTCGCGATATCTCCGGGAAGGAGTTGCCTTACAACAAGAATTCCTGTCTTTTTGGTTACGGACAGGACCTCGTGTCCTAAATAATGTAAAAGCCGGTAACCGACGTCTTTTAAATCCGCACCTTTTTCACTCAAATAAGGATCCTTAATTTCCTCAAAGGCACCAAGATATTCGTGAACTGTATGGTAAATTGACCATGCTGTGGTATATCCGGATTCAATTTTAAGCTTAATTTTATCCTGAAAATGTTGATCTTCCAGAAACATCAGGTGAGCGTGAAAAATAGAAGCTTCCTCTGTTCCAACGCGATCCGTGACTTTCTCGATCAATTCCAAAGTATCGGAAATTGTATGATCCATTGCAGCCTGAAAGTCCGACATTTCTAATTCAACTGACAGGGAACTCGTCTTTTCAGGAACTTCAATATCAGACTGTTTGAGGAGGACTGCTTTACCAACCGCTACTCCGTAAGCCACAGGTTGTCCTGTCATGTGAAGAGAAGTACCCTCGACTGTAGGCTGGGTGACTTGTTCTTGAGTTGCAGTATCAAGTTGTTTCAGCAACAGAGCTTTTGAAACAAGGCTGGAGATTTGAGTTGCAATTGAACTCAGTAATTGTACCTCTTCCGGCGGGAATGTACGTGGTTCAATTGTATGAACTACAAGTACCCCGAAAGATTTGCGGTGCTCGATCAGCGGAACTCCAAGGAAAGAAGAAAATGAATCTTCTTTAGTTTGTGGAAATGCTTTGAAACGCGGATGTTCCTGCATCTTTGACTCCTGAACAGGAGCAGAACGCTCAAGTACTAAGCCTACCAAACCCTCTGAAGGCAGCATCCGGACTTTCTCAATAGTCGAGGGATCAAGTCCATGAGTTGCTTTGAGGATCAGAATAGACTGGTCTGCATCAAAAATATAGATTGAACACGCATCTACCTTAATCCGCTTTGCTATCATTATGGCAGTCCTCGCCAGTGTCTCATCAGAATTATGAGAAGAAGTAATGATACGGTTAACTTCCGTGAAAGTTTGAAGCGCAAAAAAAAGCTGCTCTTGTGTTTCAGCTGTATACATTTTAACCTTTTATTTCAGCAGAAATTTGTTCAATCTGTTTATTCTAAAAAATGATGATTGTATGACCCTCGTCATTTTACTGTAGTTTTAGAGGAGTGGACGTAGTCACATGTTAATATTTTGTTAAAATATTTCAGTTGTGTAATTTTCGTCGCAGCAAGAAAGAAGTGACTCAGTTTCCAAGTTTTAAGGTTTAAACTCAAGTTGATTATTTAACACAAAGTGTAATGCAGGTATTTGAGTTAAGAAAAACTTAAGCTGCAGAGGAGGTATTCGGAACAGGAAGTAATAGCATTTAAAAGGGTAAAATCTGAAGTAATGCGTTCTGCATCAGAAGTGTTTTACCCAGCTTAGTCGGAAACCCTTGGGAACAGAATTCAGCTGCAATCCGGAAGGTTGGAGGTTGATGGTACTGGAAATAAAACCTTGAGAGCGTCCTTCTGTGGAAAGTTCATTCATTAAATCACGATAATGGAAATAACGGATTCCGCTGTAAACGGTACCTGCACCGGTTATCCAGGGTAAAACGCTCAAAACCCCGCTCATCGGGATAATTCCGCTGAGAAACAGAATAGTTGCGCCACCGGCACCTGCAGTAGAAAAAAGCCAGCGGTCATGCTGAACTTTGGCTTGTCTATAGCGGTACGACCATTTTGAATAACCTGTACTCACCTTTCCTACTTTTGCTTCTAAGCGGATAGTCCGTTTTTTTGGTTTCAATCTTTTTTTAGTATCAAGTTCCTTACGGGTTTGACTGATCAGGCGGATCAACTTTTCTTTATCGATGTAGGTTTGAACCTGATCCCCTTGTGCGACTGAAGAAAATTTTTGGATGATAACTGCCTCTGCAGACAAATCACTAACTTGAACAACTTCTGCTAAAGCTATATTATGAAAAATTGTTTCCTGCGTGTTAGCTGCTGATGCTGATTTATCAGATGTCCTACGTGAAATTACCAGCTGTTGTCCGATTTTTATGCCTTGGGCCCTACCAAAATTAATGGTGATTCCAGAAAAATTTGTGTTTAGCACATTTCCAACTAACAAGGTGTTATCTGAAATCCTCGCAGCCAGTCGGAATAATTCATCATGCATTTGAAGATCAGTGAATTGAACTTCATCGCTGAAATCAGTGATGTTGGTACGTGAATCAACCATTCTGACGGCAAGCACAAAACTCGATTCCTCTTCACTGTTTTCATTAAGTATTATTTCTGAATGAAGTGAGCCGACCAACACTTTGTCAGCATTAAATAATTTACCGATCAATGCACCGCAAGCAATGTCATGACAGTCCGCCAGTGTGGGATCTTGGTCTCTGATTTCCGCATTCCACTCAGCAGGTCCAACTACTGTAAAATGATTCGTGTTGTAGATATTCAGTTGGAGTGCTTTCGCAATTTCCACAGCAGCAGTTTCTGTCATGCCTGAAGGAAGGAGATTAAGTAACAATAATTTTATCCGTTTATCATCACTGAATCCACTGAGTTGGGTCAGTTCCAAATTGCTCCCGTTTTCCTGATAATTGTTGGACTGAGACCAACTTGCAGAACTAAAAAAAAGAAAACTGAAACAGAGCAGGAACACTTTCCTGATAGACAATGGCAATTTCATACTGCAGGAAACTTATAATTGAATGTTGAAAATGGTACTAAAGGTGATGAACCCATAAAAAGTCTAAATGGTACACTTGTATGTCACTCCCGCGAAAGCGGGAATCCATTATTTAAGATACTTACAAGTTTTTGGATTCCCGCTTACGCGGGAATGACAACTATTTACGAATGCATCAAAGGTAAAAATTGATAATATCTTAATGAAGCTAAAGCCGCTCTCTTGAACAAGCAAGAAAAAGACCTTTTATTGCATTGTAAAGGAGCAGGTTAAACTGTCAGGAATTTGCTGAAGTTAAAAAAGGGTTGGGGGGTGGTTCTGTTAAACAATTAAAGCTCAGGCAGAAAACAGTCTTGTGAAGACGCTCAGCAGTTCTTCATGATCCTGTGGAAGAATTGTCCGGAAATCGAGCCATATTTGATCTTCGTGGATCCTGACAATAACTGGTATTGAACGTGAACGAAACCAGTCCTGTAATTCATTTGATGACCTGTCTGCATGAGACAAAACAAGAGCAGCAGATTCAATAGGAAGTTCCGGTAAGGCTCCTCCTCCAGTACGGGATTCAGTATCACGGAGTTCACATTTCCAAGCTGTATTTTCAGGTAAATTCAGCAGTTTTAGGAAGTCATTTACTTTTTCTCGAATTTCATAACGCGTCAATTCCAGCAGTCCAACAGTAGGCACTTTTTCCGCTAAAGTTTTTAAATCAAGATATGCTTCCAAAGTTGCTTCAAACAAGCCAAGCGTTACTTTGTCTAAGCGTAACGCGCGATAGAGAGTATGATTACGTAGTTTTTGAATATTTTCAGCTTTTCCAAGCAACACACCTGCCTGTATTCCGCCCAACAATTTGTCCCCGCTGAAAGCCAGCAAGTCAGGTCCAGCTGAGAGTTCCTGTTCTGCAGTTGAATATTCACTCAAGCCACGCTGACGGAACTTGTAAAAACTGCCACTTCCCCAATCATGAGAGCAAAGCAGACCTTTTGAATGTGCCAGTTTTGCTATTTTTTCAACGGAAACCGATTCAGTAAATCCATGAATTTCATAATTTGAAGGATGTACTTTTAACAGAACTTTCGTATTTTCTGTGAGAGCTTGTTCATAATCCGCAAGCCGGCAGCGGTTAGTGGTACCAACTTCTACCAGTTTGACTCCTGCTTCCCGCATAATGTCGGGAATCCTGAAAGAACCACCGATCTCTACTAATTCACCTCTGGAGACAATTACCTCTGGTTTTTTGTTTTCGGGCTCATTTCCGGTCAAAGACTTAAGCATTAAAAAAACAGCAGCGGCATTGTTGTTAACCACCATAGCATCTTCCGCACCCGAAAGGGAACGCAGCAGTTTGCGGATTTTTGAGTCGCGTGAACCGCGTTTTCCCGTGCTGAGATCGAATTCCAAAGTTGAGTAGGAACTCATGCCTAGCAACACTTTGCGCAACAAATTTTCGGACAAAGGAGCTCGCCCTAAGTTTGTATGAACTACAACTCCGGTAGCATTTATTACTCTTTGGGTTGTCTGAGATTGATTGCGGACTTGTGCTACTACACGTTCCAAAATTTCAGCATTGTCGACTGAAACAAATTTGTCCGGATTTCTGGAGATTTCGGATCGTACCTGTTCCAAGACGATGTTTACTTGCTCCCTGACTGCTTTGCCATGAGGGAGCTTTTGTGCCTTGAGAAAGGTATCACACTCTGTGATGGATGGAAGGTTTTGGTAAGACATTTTGCAGCGGATGCTTTTTCAGTGGACTTAAGCAACCGATTCATCTGCTTTAGCAGGAGCAGCCGTTGTTACGGGCTTATTTTTCTGCTTCGGTGGATTTTTCACCACGGGCTTAGATTTTGTGGTTTTAGGAGATTTAGCAGGCGAATTCTTATCCAGCACTGCAGGCTTGGTAGTTGTTGATTTTACAGGCTCCTTTTTTACAGCAGAGACTTTACTTTGAACAGTCTTAGACTTTGCTACGGGCTTTTTAGCAGATTCTACTTTCGCTTTCTTTGGCAGCGCTTTTGTGTTTACTTTTGATGGAACCGTCTTTTTTGAGCCAGGTTTTGTTGCAGTTGATTTACGCGAAGCAGATTTTACCGGCTTTTTTTCAGGAACTGGCGCAGTTTTTACCGCTTCCGCCGGAGATTTAGAGTCCTGCATTGCAGCAAGCTGCGTTGCTTTTTTTTCTGCATCTCCTAAATGAACACTGCTGAACATAGGCATTTCAGTGCTATCTTCTTTTACTGTTTTATTAACAGGAACAATTTTAGTATTTTCAGTTAAATTGTTCTGATCTTCTAGATGAACACTTTTATAAGAAGTAATTTCAGGGACTGCATTGTTTTCAGCAATCTTCTCTGGAGTTGAAATTATTTTTTCCGGAGCAGACTGAGCTTTTACTGGTTCATGGTTGCTCTTAAAAAGAACTACATTTTCTTCTGCTGTTTCTGCTTCATCTTTTGAAACGTTTGAAGGTTGACTGATTTCTGCTTGTTTTTTACCCTTTGCTGTTGTTTTTGGTGAATCCTTTACTGCGGACTGTTCAGTTTTATTTTTCGCTTCAGCGGTTGTTTCCGGAAGTTTCGGTTTCAGGCTTGACTCTTTTGCGGACTTTGCCTCGGCATTATTTGACAAAGACTTTGCAGGAGTTTCTGTTGATTTAACCTGTTCATCAGCTTTTTTCATTTCCGGAGAACTCTGAGTAGTCTCGGAATTATCCTTTTTATCAAACTCTTTTTTGTCCGGCTCTTTTTTAGTACGGCTTTTTTTCCTAGCCTGTTTATCGTCACGCATATCAGAGGCAGAAATCGGTACGGAAGTTCTGGTTTCTCCTCCGCCCTGACCTTTCAAAGTAACTTCCATTTCCTGAATTTCTTCAACTCCAAGTAACGGATCAGGAGTAATAGAAATACGGATTCCGTAATCCATTTCCATTTGAGTTATACGCTGTCGCTTAACATTGAGCAGATGGGTCGCCAATTTTAATGGCAGTCTGATGTGAACCTGCATTACTTTTTGCTCAATTGCGGAATCATGAATTTTCCGTAAAATCCGGTTGGCCAATGTGATCTCTATAGAGTTTAGTGACAAACTGCTGGAAATTCGCTGACGGCTCAATTCCAATAATCCGAATTTGGAGATAACACCAAACGAAGTCTTGGCCTTGTCGGAAGACATATCTTCTTCAATTTTCTGTTCTACTGCAAGGCGGTTTTTAGAGTTTTCCATATCGATAAAATCCACCACAATCAAACCGCCGAGGTTTCTTAAACGTAACTGTCTAGCGACTTCTTCAGCAGCTTCCAGGTTTGTACGTAACGCAGTAGCCTCAATGTTTCTCTCTTGAGTGGATCTTCCTGAATTGACGTCAATTGCCACAAGTGCTTCTGTGGGCATGATGACTAATGAACCGCCTGAAGGCAGAGGAACCTGTTGGTGGTGCAGCACTTCAATCTGCCCTTCAATATCATAAGTTGAAAAAAGAGACTTTTCACCAAGATAAAGATGCAGTTTATTTTGTTCTGCAGGCATATGAGTTTTAAAAAACTCTAAGGCATGTTGAAAAGCAATTGGTTCATCAATTACAACCTCTGCCACACTGTCATTGTAATAATCACGGATCATACGCAGCATCGCGTCTTCTTCCTGATACAGTATCCCAGGAGTAGACTGTTCTTCGTACTCGTCTTTGATTTCATTCCAGGTACGGCGTAAAATCGTATAGTCTCGTTTTAATTCAGTGAGCGAACGGTCAACACCAACCGTGCGGATAATGGCCGATGAATTTTCTGTTCCGAGACCTTTCAGTAAGTGACGCAAACGTGCCCTTTGGTCTTCATCTTCTATTTTTTTGGAAACACCTCCACGATCACTGTCCGGCATAAAAACAAGAAAGCGTCCTGCCAAAGAAATGTTTGTGGTGATTGACGCACCTTTGTGGCCAATTTCATCTTTGATTACCTGAACCAGAATTTTTTGTCCGGGTTTAAGAACCTGTGTAATGGAAGGACGCCCTCGACCTTCTCTGTTTGGTTTATAGACTTGGAAGTTTATATCGGAAAGGGAAAGGAAACCGTGACGTTCTTCACCGTAATCAATGAAGGCCGCCTGAAAGGATGGTTGTACTTTTATTACTTTACCGCAATAAATATTACCAACTTTTTGGGCGCGGTGGGTTTGTTCAATGTAAAGGTTATCCAGCTTATTGCCGTGCAATAACGCAATTCTGGTTTCGTCATCCTCTACATTGATGAGGATTTTATTGTCTAATTCTGTCATTTATTACCTGATTTTTATGAGTTTAAAATCAGGATGTTCCGACAAATATTTGATTTACAGATTAGAAATCGAAAAGAGGAACCGTAGTGACGCAACTGCTCATATATTGAACAGTACAACCCAGCATTCGCTTGAACTTGCGTAGACTTGCAGTTTTATTTTCTAGAAATCAGTAATCAGAAATCAGCATCCCCCATTCTTTCTTTCCATCAAGGGTGAGACAGAACATCTCTGAAATATTAGTTTTGTTTTTCGGACATTTTCCGAAAAACGTGTTTATCAGTCGAGCACAAATTCTTTTTGTTCGTACTCACCATTTTCATTCTTTATAATTTTTTCTATACGTTGCTCTGCGTTTTCAAGGAATTTGTTGCATTCCCTACTCCAGCGAACACCTGATTCAAAAGTGGTTAATGCTTCATCAAGAGGGATAGCTCCTTCTTCTAGCTTATCAACCGTTTCTTCAAGTTTTTGTAGTGCAGATTCAAAAGTTGTGGTCTGAGTCTTCATTGCATAGTTTGCGGATTATTTCTGAAGCAATTTTTTGCGGAGATTGTTGACCTGTTTCTATAATACACTCTGCTTGCTCATAAAGCAAACATCGTTCTGCAAACATCTCATTTAAGACAGTTTCCGGATTTTTTTCTTTCAACAATGGACGGTTACGGTCGTTTTTCAGACGCTGTAGCAATTCTGCCTGAGGTACCTTCAAATAAACTCTTTTGCCTATTTTCTGAAGCAGATCTCGATTTTGTGTGCGTAAAATAATCCCTCCACCAGTTGCAATTACAGAATTATTCACACTTTTCAGTTTTTCCAACTGACGTGTTTCCATTTCACGAAAACACTCTTCTCCACCATATTTAAAGATTTCAGCAACGCTGCAACCCTGATCATCTTCAATCTCATTATCTGTATCAATAAAAGAATATTCCAGCAATTTGGCTAACTTACGCCCTATTGTGGTCTTTCCTGCACCCATAAAACCAGTCAAAAGGATATTCATTGTCTTAGGTCGATTGTAACATATTCAAGGTGAATTATCGATACGACCTCCTCCGAGGAGGATATCATCCTGATAAAATACAGCAGCTTGTCCAGGAGTTACTGAGCGTTCTGGAGAGTCAAACTCAACCCTGACTTTATTTCCGGAAGCAGGAAAAACAGTGGCAAACGCTCCCTGATGTGCATAGCGCAGTTTTGCGGATACCCGCAAAGGTTTTTCCGGTGCTTGTATGGACACCCAATTGACGCTGGAAACCTGAATTGTTTGTGAAAATAAATCATCTTCTTTTCCGAGCACAACTCTGTTTTGGGCTTTATCTATTTTTACCACATAATATGGTGTGGTGTCGCTAATCCCAAGTCCGCGGCGTTGACCAATTGTATAAAAAGGCAGGCCTGTGTGCTCTCCCAGGACTTCTCCGGAAACACTTATAAACTCGCCCGGTTCAGGAGCAGTCTTCATTTCCTGCTTCAAAAAAGTTCTATAATTTTTTGGTACAAAACATATTTCCTGACTATCGGGTTTTTTTGCGGTGGACAAATTAAGTTTGCTTGCAATCTTCCTTACTTCAGTTTTAATTATATCTGCCAAAGGAAACATCAAGCGCGGCAGTTCATGTGCAGGAATACCGTGCAGAAAATAAGTCTGGTCTTTACGTAAATCCTGTGGACGTGCTAGTTGTGGACGTCCATTTTCAGGATTATTGTAAACTCTGGCATAGTGCCCTGTTGCCAGGAAATCACAATCCAGTTCATCTGCTTTTTTTAACAATAAATCACTTTTTATTTTCTTATTGCACATTACACACGGATTAGGTGTCTGCCCATTTGAGTATTCAGTGATGAAATAATCAATGACAGTTTCTCTAAATTCTTTTTGATAATCAATGACGTAAAAAGGGATATCAAGCCGGTGACAAGCAGAACGCGCGTCAATTGCTTCATCAAGAGAACAACAGCTTTTTTGTCGTGATTCATTCTCAGGGCCATGATAAAGTTTCATATGCAGCCCTATTACTTCGTGACCCTGCTCCTTCAACAGAGCAGCGGCAACAGAAGAATCAACGCCGCCACTCATCGCCATCGCTACACGTGCCATAAATATTGCATTAAATTTGTTAAGGATTTAGTATTATGAAAATACTTTTTGAAGGATTATTCATTAACGACTGCTGTTTGCCTGAAAGTTTTGAATGTAACTTGTGTAGTCGTAATGTTTACCAGTATAATTTGCTTGTTGGTATCGTTTATTTTGGAAACGTTGGAAAATATCATTTATCTTCTTGTTGTTACTTTTATGGTATGACTGCATT
>Ga0114994_10001901_pt1 | contig 15126 bp, 12 predicted proteins | sample ArcticOcean_MG_C_9_FD_87043 | JGI IMG/M metagenome (GOLD analysis project Ga0114994, IMG submission 87043) | Marine microbial communities from western Arctic Ocean - ArcticOcean_MG_CB2_152 | ecosystem: Environmental > Aquatic > Marine > Oceanic | place: Arctic Ocean: Canada Basin | collected... | reverse complement strand
TATGAACTGAAATTACTTGGTGAGATGGAGGCGCCAGGAGTAAGAGTATCATTGCGGAACGTTCAGGGAATGGCAGAGCATTCTTCACCAGAGACAAAGAGGAAGTTAGTGGGTATGGTGTAACAATACTGTGAACTAGACATTCGCCACTATCGCGCGCGAAAGGAATTAGGCCCAATACTATTCTCACCTTTCATTTAATCTTATAATTGAAATTATAAAGGTCTTTAGATATAAATTATGAACCGCACATCTCTTTTTTACCAACTAGTTATAAAGCTATAATCAATTGAATCGAAACCCACATATAACAGTTACGCGTATTTCTTTTTTAATATCAGTCTGCATAACAATATTGTTATGGACGTTTTCTAACCTGACAAGAGACTGGCTCACGACGCCGATAGATCTCCATCAAGAAATAGCAAATATTCTTAAACCTCACGATAGCACATCACAAAGATTAGGTCATCGATTAGCTATTTTATTAATCGCTTTTTCTGCCTGCGCTCTTTTGGTTTTAATCAAATTGAGAAAACTGCGCCTTCCCATAAAGCCGAAAGCCTTTGTTTCTCGCATCATCCTACAATTTGAGAGGCCCGACTATAGAATTGTTTGGCTTCTTTTCTTAATCGTTTTCACTTGGCGGTGGCACGGGAATATTATCCCGGTTCTGCTGTCCTTCGTTTTACTGGCGGCGGTTGCTCATGTTTTGAAGAATTTTGACAAATCAATTGCTGATTTGATTTGGTCGAGCTTTTTCATTCTGTTTGTTTTTATATACCTTATATTACCTATATTGATGCCATTAGACTTTAGTGAATTTACACTTACAAAATATATTTTCCTGATAGAACTACACTATTCGTCTGTATTGGGCTCGGCGGAAAGTTTGGCCCAAGGAGGCATACTGCTTGATAACGTCTCAATAAATTATGGCGTCTTTTTCCCGGTGCTGATCGCAATATATAAAACATCAATTGGCGCCTTTGAGTTGTCTGACTATTTACGTCTTCAACAACTTTTAAATGGTCTTTTTTTCCTAATTATTATTTGTTCACTTAATAAATATACCAAGGGTCAAAAACATATAATCCTACTTGTTGCGATGATGATTCTGCCTTGGATAAACAATATACCTGAATGGATTTCTACTCCCAATCAGACTAGCATGCGATATTTGGCGTTCAGCTTCGTGCTATTATTCTTGACCTATAGTAAAAAATATCGAGCGCCTAAAAATGCGACCATCGCCGGCGGACTATCGGCATTAAGCATCCTGTTGAATACTGAGACGGGGTTTGTAATTTCCGTTGGGTTGTCAATATTTATCTTCTTTAGTAATGATCTTCGAAATTGGTTCAGTTGCTTAACGTCGTATTTTCTTTTTGGGATAGCGTTTCTTAGTTTGATGATTGCATTTTGGTTGGGAGCATCGATCTTGCTAACCAACCCCCCTCAGTTTAATGATCTGAATAGTGTACTCATATATTTCCTTAGATTTTCTGGCGGATATGCCGGAGTTAAAACACCCACACTATCTCATGCATTTATATTTTTAGTTCATTCCGGGTTTGTTGTCATATTTCTTATTTCTCGATGGGATTTTACTAAGCTTATTCATCGAGATGCCGTCAGAATAACGATCTCGTTATTTATTCTCGGTTGGCTTGCTTATTATTTCAATCGTTCCGAATTACGAAATCTATGGTTAGTCATAACACTGTACGGGTTTTTACTGACCCCTTTGTTAAGTCGCCGTTATTTAGGTATGTTTCTCAATCGCTTTCCGAGTAGTAGTGTGCCAATCCCAATTTTAGCCCTGGCCCTGTTTATAGTTCCAATGTTGATAAAAGAGAACCAGTCGAGTCTCATGAGAAGTTATAATCATTTTATTCCAACGTTCTTATCTGATAGCGCTACCAAATCGGCTTACTCTGGGATTAAACTAAAGACTAGTTTGGTTAGAATATTGGATCGTAAAGTCCAATATTTAAAAAGTTTGCCGTACAACCCCTCTTTCGCCTATGCCAGTGCATTTTCATTTACCATGCCACTCGTATCAAAACGCCGCAATTTTGATATTCCCCAGGATGTTTTTAATGAGGTCTTGACTAAATCAGAACACAATATTTTTATGGACCAATTGGAGAAAAATGGTCCAAACTTGTTGTTGTTTGATGACTATGATCAGTTTGGTGAGGAGGTCTCATATTGGCGCAGTTTTTACGCCCGAATGCAAAAATCAATTAAACCATTTTATAAAATTATGAAAGTTCAAGACGGTTGGCGTATCTACCAACGTCAATAACCCAGATAAGTAGCTTTATTTTTTTTCTATATCTTTCGAAAGGCGGATTAAATTCTTTGTACTTTCAACTATATAAAGTGGACGATCTTTGACCTCGCGATATATTTTGCTCAAATACACTCCTAAGACACCGATGGACAGCAACTGTACCCCGCAGAAAAACAATACAATTACGGCTAATGAGGTCCACCCTCTAATAGTGTAGGATGAATTAATTAGTTTTTGAAAAATAAAACCAGAAGCAAAAACAAAACTAACTGCAGTGATTAAGAGCCCGACTACAAAGGAGACATATAGCGGTTTATCGGTAAATGAGGTCAACCCACTTAAGGCGAACGTGACATATTTCCGAAAGGAGAAAGTTGATACGCCTTGAAAGCGTTTATCACGCTCATAAAGAACACCTACCTGAGGGAAGCCGACCCAGGCCACCATCCCACGGTAATATCGGTTTTCCTCTTTCATATTACGAAGCATATTGATGACAACTCTATCCAAAAGGCGAAAATCGCCGGTGTCTTTTGGGATATCTGTTTCGCTCAACGAGTTGATCACTCGATAATACATTTTGGCCATTATTTTAAATAATGGATTCACTCCTCGCCTTTTGGGCCTCACACCGTAGACGACTTTGTAACCGTCATCCCATTTTGAAATAAGGTTTAACATAACTTCCGGAGGGTCTTGCAGGTCGTCATCGATAATGATACCGATATCACCAATAGAATAATCAAGGCCAGCTGCAATACCGTATTGATTTCCAAAATTTCTCGAGAAGTTAATCACTTTAACGGTATTGTCCGAACTGGCAAGTTCATCTAACTTTTCACCGGTCTTATCCGTACTGTAATCATTCACAAAGATAATTTCATGCGAAAATCGCGGTGATAAGGTATTAAGGACATTTTTGGTCCTGCGATAGAACTCATGAATTCCCAGTTCTTCGTTGTACGTAGGTACAATGACGGAGAGTTTTATTGGCTCATGGATAAGATGGCCAAAATATTTTTCAAGTACTCGTGGTATGTAGTTCTCATCAAAATTAATATTCAGCATAGAGAGTAGAGGCTGGATTTCCGATATGTCGAGGTCCATATCTGAACCCTTTTCAACTTTATCGAACCGTGCTTTTAAACCTAGAAATTGTTCAATATTCTGGATTAGTGCGTAAATAGACGTGTTTTGAGTACTAGCTATATTAATAATGGAGTTGCTGTACTTATTTGACTTAATAATCTCATCCGCGATTATGTGGACGTTATCGATATCAATTAGGTTCTTTTGGGCTTTTGCCGAAATTTCGAACGGCTTTTTATTTGAAATTGCATCAACTAGAAAATTAACCAAACTTGACTCGTCGCCGGAAAGCCCAACCACTTCTGGCAAGCGAAATATTAGAAAGAATTTTGCCTGACTCTGCAACAGTTTCTCCATGCGTATTTTATGCAAAACATAAGGCGTTTCTCCCACCTCTGGATCAAGAATGCTACAGGAACTAAAATATATAAAGGGCACATCAGGGTTGTCGGCTAAAGCTAATTGTAAGGCCGCTTCTTCATTTTGGAATGCCGCGTCATCATTAATCGCAAAATCATTTATACTCCCTGCAAAGATTAAGTAATTTGATTTCAAGGCGTAGTCACAGAACCGATTAGCAATAACACCATTTCCAATTAACACAATATTTACCCTCAAAATTAGCTAATATATTAGGAAATTAGTTTGTCTTAGGTTACTTTGTAACCTCAACTAATATAAAAATTTCAACTTAATTACGTTTTCCACAAGTATTCAACTTAAATGCAACAGTCGAATCGCTTCGAGTTCCATATCCAACAAAACGTCCGCCTGTTGCAGTAAAAATAACATACTGACACCCTTTAAATTCATAGGTCATTGGAGGCGCTGAACCTGCTGCTGGTAATTTGCCAGCCCAAAGTTCTTCGCCGGTTTTAGAATTAAATGCTCTTGCCATCTCATCAGGCGTTCCAGTAGCAAAGACTAATCCACTCGATGTAGACAGCACACCGCCAAAATTTATATCCCCAAATATTACTTTACTTGTTCCCGGAATCTTACGCTGACCAAATGGTGTCTTCCAATTTATTTTTCCCGTTTCCAAATCAATAGCCGCCAATTGGCCCCAAGGTGGCTGAGTTGCTGGCAAATCATCTTGATCTAAAAGCAATTGCCACTTGCCTTGTATTGACAACAAATCCCATCGCTCTAAAAATTTATCGGACTTTGTAAAATAATCTCTTATTTCAATTAATTCAATTTCGGCTAAATCAATTTGTATTGATGTATATTTATGATTATTGTTAAACGCCTGAACTGAATTCATGGATTTTTTACGACCCGTAAGAGTGAGACCAACCAGTGACGGGGCATAACCATCACCAAAAAACTCGTTTTCATAAAACCCCTGACGAGCAACTCCGTGGCAGGAAGAACATTTTCTAAGATACATGCCGTTCCCAGAAAAATAAGAAATTTTACTATAAATTTTTTCACTTAAACTCATTTTCTCCGGAGTTAAACCCGCTCCTTGATCCCATCTGGCCTTAGAAGCATGACACGACGAGCATTGTGCGCCCTGTGATAACCTCGCCTTATGATTAGCGGGGGCGTTGGAACTCTGACTGCCAAAATTATATTTATTCAGCTTCTTGTTGATGTAAGCAAAAATTTTATCAGAATAGTAAAGCCTTAGAATCCACGGATTACGATTAAGAGGAATGATGATCTGGCTGTTAACCGCATCAAGCGTCCCCCCGGGCCATTCTGCGCCTCCATGAAGCCCAAACATGACCACGTCATTATTTAGTGAGGGTGGAACATAAAAACCCGTTTTGGCATTTCGCATCTTAAAATCAATATATTCTCGACGTTTTTTATCGATATTTTGGAGATCTATTTTGGGATCAAAAGTTGTTTTTGAAATGGGTTCCGGATTAGTAAACAATTTTTGCGTTAACGCAGATTTTTCACCCGGTACGTCAGATTTAGGAACCGTGATATTTACATAGCTTTTTGGATAAATTGGTTCGCCCGTTAGCCGGTCTAAAGCAATCACGTTTCCTGTTTTAGAGAATGAAAATATAGCCTTTTTGATTTTTCCATTCAACTTAAAATCGAGAATTATTGGAGAACCAACCATTTCCAGATCCCACAGATCGTGCGCGATTTCCTGGAAACTCCATACAATTTTACCAGTCCCACTATCAACGGCAATCAGACTACTTGAATAATCTTTTGTTGATTTCCGTTGAATACCAACCAAACTACCTGGGTTGCTGGTAACAAAAAAAAGCAATCCAGTTGATTTATCGAAAGAATATCCTGACCAAATTCTAGGCACAATATTTCCGCTTTTGATAACGGCGTGCCACTTTTCTTTTCCGGTCTTTAAATCATAAGACTTAATACCGGTCCAATTGTGAGCAACAATTACGCTCGAATCGGTGATGACCGGCGGCAAAAGGCTCAATTCAGCTCCAAAGAAACCCTCTTTTCCGACTGTTTTATCAATCTCTCCAGTCATCTCATTAACTGCAACGACACCTTCACCGGTGGAAATAAACAATGTTGGCTTGCTAAAATTCGTATAAACTATCCCACGTCGAGCAACTGGTTTCGCGAACTTCGTTCGCCATATTTCAATACCTGTTTCTGGATTAATAGCTAAAAGACTGCCATCCAAAGAAACGGTGATCACGCTCCGTCCCGTAAATATAGGGGTAGACTGAACCGTGTTGTTTGTTTCGGTAATAAAACCGCTTTTGAATTCCCACGCTACTTCTAGATTAGACAAGTTTTCTATATTTATTGACTTTAAGGATGAAAACTTTTCAGATTTATAGTTACTATTACTATGAGACCAATGAGAATTTTTTGATGGCGATTGAGCACTGGCTTTAAAATAGAAAACAGAAATAATTGCAAAAGTGAGAAAGCCAACTAAAGGCAAGATGAATGGCATTTTTATAGATTTGAAGAATCTGGATTTTTTTTTCATTAGAACCTTTATTCCATTTAGACTATTTTCCAAACGTATTTAAATACCACTTTGAAGTAACCTCAAGACCATCATTCATTGACAATGGAGGCTTCCAATTAAGTTCCTTGCAAATAGCAGATCCATCTACATTCAGGGAGTTAACCAAACGTCCAACAATAAATTTCTGGCCTGCCAAAATTCCAATTAAACGAAGCAAAGCCACAGGAAAAGGAAACAATCGATCTTTCTTTCTCATCGAAGCTGATATTTTTTGAACAAATTCAGATATAGAAACATTCTCTTGGTCACAAACAAAATATTTCTTATTCCTAGCATTTGGATGACTGATAGAGGCTGAAATAGCCGATACCAGGTTACCCACATAAATGAAACTTAGGTGATTTTTTATCGACTTTAGGGGAAGCGGCCAACCGAGATAGGCGGCTTTAAATAAAGTCGGAATATTATTTGACATATTTGGACCATAAATCGGTGGTGGTCGCAGGATCACAACTTCCATCGCCGTACCTTCAGCAACCTCAAGTAAAACATCCTCCGCCTTACGTTTTGAAATACCATACCCATCATCCTTCATAGGAAGATCATTTTCCGAATAAGGAACGTCACCTTCTGTATGATCTCCAAAGGCTAAAATAGAACTCAAATAAATAAATCGCTGTACACCGGCTTCAACGGCTTTCCGAGCAAGACATTCCGTGCCATCGCGGTTTACCGACATAAAATTATCCCACGACTCTTTAATGGTATTCCCCGATGTTTTTGTTTGAGCCGCCAAATGCACAACTACATTTACCTGGTGAAGAGCGTCACCCCAAGAAGTGTTACCATCCACATCACCTACCTGAATTGCCGGGGCTCTATACTCACCATTAGATTGTCGTGTTGCTAACAAAACATCAAAATTTAAATTGAGAAGTTCATCAGCGAGCACTTGGGCAATTGAGCCGCTCCCCCCTGTAATTAACACACGCACCATATAACTTCCGATCACCCGATCAGCATCAAGATTTCATCGGGGACAACTTAACAAACCTTGACTTACATTAAATACCTTGGCGCCCTTGATTTTATTTGTATATATTTTGTTCTTCAGGAACAACCTTAACCACCTGGAAAATTTTTAGTCATTAACGCAATATAACGTTTAACTTGAATAGGTCATCATGAAAATTAGCACTTATGAAGCTGAAAGTGAAACCGAAGAGCTACATTGGTGGTTTGTTGGTCGGCGAAAATTATTTGGAAAAGTATTAAGTGACTTAGATTTACCTCCAGACACAAAAATTTTGGATGTAGGTAGTAGCGCGGGGACTAATCTCAGGATGTTAGCCGACCTTGGATATGGCAATGTAAAAGGGTTAGACCTGAGCCCTGAAGCACAAAGATTTTGCGCGGAAAAAGGTTTCGCAGAAGTGTTGTTGGGCGACGTTCGGAACATCCCTTACGCAGATAATTCTGTAGATCTTGTGTTGGCAACTGACGTCATCGAACATGTTAAAGAAGACGATATAGCTCTTTCTGAAATTTTTAGAACTATGAAAACCGGCGGACACCTATTATTAACCGTTCCAGCCTTTCAAAGCCTTTGGGGAATACAAGATGACGTAGGCCAGCATAAACGACGTTATAAAAAAAAGTCCTTCAACGCGTTAGTGAAAACTTCAGGATTTGATATTTTAGAATCATATTATTTTAATTATTTATTATTTGCACCTATTTGGATAACTCGGATTATTCTTAATTTATTTAATCCCTCGATACCATCTGAGACGGTTATAAATAATAAAATTTTAAACAGTCTTCTCTTAAAAATATTTATTGCCGACATAATGAGCGCACAAATAATACGCCCCCCTTTTGGAGTATCCATCTTAACCCTCGCAAAGAAGCCTTAAAACTCCCAATAATCCAAGTTTTGTATCTCTTAGTTAAAAGAATATCAGTTGCCATGGTAAACTCTCGCTCGTGATGATACCTACTAGAAAATGTTGAAATACGAATAGGGTAAACCCAGAGCGCTATGAATTTACTCGCTGCATATAGGCTATTGGAAGTGGCGCAAACATCAATAATCAAAAATTCACCGCTATCTTTGGTGAGGTAGTGGTTAGACATACCCCGCGGAACAAAACGGACTTCTGCGGAACTTAGACAAACTATCAATACTTGAATGGAAAATAACTCATAATGGGACTTATAGAGGTATTTGTAGTAAGCAACCTTTTCATAATGTGTTGACTAAGGTGATACTAGTTCTTTATCCAACAATTGTCTGTTTAGTAGATAAAGGCTCTATAATCTTAGCTGGGATACAACTAACTGAAAAATACTAAACGAGAAATTTTCAAGAGTTTCTTTGATTAAGCACAGCTAATCAGTGAAATTCGACTAATCATTGAAATTCATCACATAATCAAAAAAAAAACACTAAAAACCCATATTCACTTGAACGGGTCTTGCGTAACAGGTCGGATAGATACATATGATATCGCGAAAGCTATATTATGTAATCTGGATTAATAAACAAAGACGAGGAATGAGGGAAATGACAAAAGAAAATTCTGAAGAAAAACTTGAATTCCAAGCAGAGGTATCTAAAGTTCTCGATCTCGTAATTCACTCGCTCTACAGCAACAAAGAAATTTTTTTAAGGGAATTGATATCCAACGCGTCTGATGCCTGCGACAAGCTACGCTACTTATCACTGACCGAAAACAACTTAATAGATTCCGGGACTGAACTTGGAATTACCCTTTCTATTGATAAAAAAGCCAAAAGCCTGACCGTCCGCGACAACGGAATTGGAATGAACCATGACGAGCTGATAGAAAATCTTGGTACTATTGCCAAATCAGGGACTAGTGCATTTTTAGAGGGCCTGACTGGCGACGAGAAAAAAGATGCTGATCTCATTGGTCAATTTGGTGTTGGATTTTACGCCTGTTTCAGTGTGGGCAAGAAAGTTGAAGTAGTGACAAAGCGCGCTGGCGAAAACCAGGCATGGCTATGGACCTCAGAAGGCGCGGGCTCCTACACAGTTGTCGAAGCCGAGCGCGATACCCAAGGCTCCAGCATCACCGTTTATTTGGATAAAGATAGCAAAGAGTATCTCGAAGAGTCCCGTATTCGCCACATTGTAAAAACATACTCAGACCATATTTCTCTGCCAATTAATTTTGAAAAGACAGAGGAAGGCGGAACCGAGCTAGATCAATTAAACAGTGGCTCAGCAATTTGGGCCCGCAGTAAATCTGACGTTACCGATGAACAATACAAAGAGTTCTATCACCATGTCGGCCACGTTTTTGATGATCCATGGCTAACCTTACACAACAGGGTTGAAGGAAAAATCGAATATACTAATCTGCTTTTTATTCCGTCCTCTCCACCTTTTGACCTGATGAACCCTGAGCGCAAACACAAAATAAAACTTTATGTAAAACGTGTATTTATTACTGACGATTGCGAAGATCTTATGCCTAGCTACTTGCGCTTTGTCAGAGGTGTTGTTGATTCCGAAGATTTGCCCCTCAATGTCAGCCGTGAGATGTTACAGCATAATGTGCTAGTTACTCATATTAAAAAGGCCCTGGTAAAACGCATATTTTCCGAGCTTAAAAAGAAGGCCACAAAAAAACCTGAAGAGTACGCCATTTTTTGGGCTAATTTTGGCGCTGTCCTAAAAGAAGGCCTTTATGAAGATCACGAAAACCGTGACACTCTTCTCGACCTAACGCGCTTTAATTCGACCGACAGAGATGCCCTCTCGAGTCTTTCAGATTATGTTGAACGTATGAATGATGGTCAAAAAGAAATTTTTTACATCACCGGCGATGACGCCAAAATGCTAAAAAGCTCCCCGCAAATAGAAGGCTTTAAAGCGCGCGGCATTGAAGTCTTACTGCTTACGGATCCAGTCGACGAATTTTGGTTGCCTATGATTGGCAAATATAATGAATCACCATTTAAATCTGTCACCTCTGGAGATGTTGATTTAGGTGCCATTAAGCGTAGTGATGATGCCACAGAAGAAAAAGAAAAATCAGAAGCAGCAAGTGATGCCGAAATTGCTAAACTCATTATTGCCTTTAAGGAAGAACTTGCTGACGCGGTCAAAGACGTTCGCGCCTCAGATAGGCTCACAGAAAGTGCGGTTTGTTTAGTCGCCGGCGAAGGCGATATGGATTTACATTTAGCCCGTATGCTCAAACAACAAGGTCATACGGATGTGCAAAACAGTAGCCGAATTTTAGAAATCAACTCTAGCCATGAGCTAATCAAAAAACTCAGCACCATTACAGATGATCTAACAAGAAAAGAAGATCTGCAAAACATGGCGCAATTGTTGTTGGATCAAGCCCGCATCATTGAAGGAGAAGCGGTTCCGGATCCAGCAGCCTTCTCTAAACGCCTGAATGCTGCACTAGCAAAGGGACTTGTTTAAAAAAATTATTTCCCGGTTAGTAGGTTGCGTATTTCTTCTGGCATAAGTTCTGCGCGGATACCTTTGGCAGTATCTGGCGCTTTTGCAGCCCAGACGCGTTTTTCCGTACCTTTAACATGCACTACGTCACCTTTACGGATGTTGTGGCGGATTGTTCCTACTTTACCGCTCCAGTCGTCAACCCAGCTATCAATGATGATTTCATCTTCCATGCGAAGCGGAGACATAAACGTAGCCTGGGCATCAACCAAGGGTACACCGGCAATATTATAGTCCGGCCACATTTTGCTCCAAGGCAGCCCCACATCATTGAACATGTTTTGCGTAGCCCGATCGAACCATTGAAAATAATTCGGGTAAAAAACGATTTGCGCATTATCACAATCACCAAACATGATTGTACGATGTTGATTAAATATTTTCATTATAAAATATAAGCCACGTTTTAGAAAGTTAATATTAGGGCTGTTTATAAGTGATAATACTGGATTAAGCCAATAACAATATGCAGACGACTTGGATTAGTTAAATTGGCATTTTCCCGACTAATAGACGCCGGCTATTCAAGCATCCAAGTTAAAATGCCAAATACTTGGTCCAGAAGGGTTAATATACAAAATCTGGATTTTTGCTTTATAACCATTAGCAAGATCAAATCAGAAAGGTGGTTCCCTATCCCAAGTTAAAAAAAGGTAATAAAAATGACGGCAACGAGCTGGGCATGAACGATTACCTTACATAGTGATATGTTAGGTAATGTTATTACTTCTCAGAAATTAACCTTCACAAAAGATTATTTTAGGCTTAAACCATTTTACTTTCGTAACAAGCGCTAGTGATAAATTGTGACGCAAGAAAATTAAACTCAAAGGAAATGAGATGACCAAATTAACTTCAGCCATTATTAAACCAGAACATTTTTCCTGGTCTATTGAAGACAGTGTGGCAACTATATCGTTGAATAGGCCAGAGCGAAAAAATCCCTTAACGTTTGAGAGCTATGCGGAATTACGAGATACATTTTATAAGCTGCAATGGATCGACGATATAAAAGTAGTCGTGATAACCGGCGAAGGTGGCAACTTTTGCTCAGGCGGTGACGTCCATGAAATCATCGGACCGCTCACGAAAATGAATATGGACGATCTGTTGAACTTCACAAGAATGACAGGGGATCTCGTCAAGGCAATGCGGAAATGTCCACAACCAATAATTGCCGCCATCGACGGTATTTGTGCCGGCGCTGGCGCAATTTTAGCGATGGCTGCCGACCTACGCTACGGCACACCTAAAAGTATGGTTGGTTTTTTGTTTACCAGAGTTGGGCTTGCTGGCTGTGATATGGGCGCCTGCGCCATACTTCCCAGGATCATCGGCCAAGGTCGAGCCTCTGAACTTCTCTATACCGGTCGGATGATGAGCTCCCAAGAAGCAGCAAATTGGGGCTTTTATAATGGTGTTGTAGAACCGGAAGAAGTGCTAGCGACAGCTGTAACTCAAGCTAAGCGCCTTGCCAAGGGGCCCACCTTTGCACACGCAATGACAAAAAAAATGCTGCACCAAGAATGGAATATGAGTGTAGATGAAGCAATTGATTCCGAAGCCCAGGCTCAAGCAATTTGCATGCAGACAAAGGACTTCGAACGTGCTTATCATGCGTTTGTAGCAAAAGAGAAACCCGTGTATGAAGGCAATTAGTAAAAATTACGATAGGAAACAGAATGTCAAAACTTGAGAATAAAGTCGCCATCGTAACTGGAGCGGCTCAGGGGATAGGCGCTGTCTACGCAAAAGCTCTGGCTGCCGAAGGCGCTAAAGTAGTCCTAACAGATATGCTCGACTGTACGCCTGTTGCAAGTGAGATTGAGGCCGCCTCCAAGACATCCGAGACACTTACTCTAATGACAGATGTCAGTGACGAGGTAGCAACCCAAGACATGGTTGATAAGACAGTCGCGCGCTTTGGCCGGGTTGATATTTTGGTTAACAATGCCGCGATTTTCGGCACCCTCGTTCCAGGGCCCTTCGAGGATATAGACGTTGCCGAATGGGATAAATTAATGGCCGTCAATGTGAAAGGCCCCTGGCTTTGCACAAAAGCCGCGGCACCGGTCATGCGAAAACAGGGTAATGGAAAAATAATCAATATCGCGTCTGGGACCTTATTTAAGGGGTCGCCTCATTTACTACACTACGTCTCCTCTAAGGGAGCTATTCTGGCTATGACGCGTTCGCTTTCACGTGAACTTGGTGAAGATGGTATTTGTGTAAATACAATTGCACCGGGCCTCACCATGAGCGAAAATGTCCTGAAAAGTGACGAACATATGATCGCAAGAGACATCAACAAAGCCTCCCGCGCTATTAAACGCTATCAGACACCAGAAGATTTAATTGGCGCTTTGATATTCCTATCATCTGCGGACAGCGACTTTATGACGGGCCAATGTATTGTTGTAGATGGTGGCTCCGCAAACAACTAGACTTCTAGATACCGCATCACACTTTTGGGGTGGATAAAAAATTGGCTTAATGAACCGGCTCCAATATCTTTAAGTGACAAATTAATAAGGCGTCCTTTGATATTGATAATGTTGTGGAATATCGGACCTAGTTGATCAAGAATAGATTACTTTAAATATTAAAATCGAGATGGCTTATTTTCAAAACACAGTTCAGAATAATTAACGATGTGACCAAATAACTAATTCCGATATGAGTTGGTTTATTAAAATGGAGAAACCACGATGACCGATATTTCCGGAATCATCCAAGACTTAAAGGATAATTCAGATGTTGAATATTGGGGGGGCTTGCTCGATGAATTTGACCAACGTTTAGCTGAGCTCCACAAGAAAATAGATGGTGCAAAATATACCGATTGGGGCCTTATCGCGCTCAAGGCATATCAAGGTGATGCAACAGCAAAATCGGCAATGGGGGACGTGTTTGAATCCGACAGTGACGGGAAAAAGATAACAGATGAAATGGCATTACTATATCTTATTCAGCCAGTTTTGCGTCACTATATGTTCCGTGCATCCAACCGCGCCCAAGAAATGGGGCCACCCAGCAGTTAATTAACTCCGGCGTAGCAATTGGCGGCCCTATCAATTATTATAGCCAACACAGCTCTTGAAATATTAGCATCCCAAGGTGTTAAAAACATACAAATGCCAATTACCTCTGATACGATGTTCGTGACACAAAATTCTAAGGCTAAATAAAAAGGAAACAATAATGGCTATCCTAAACCTTGGCCAGAACTTGGTAGAATATGAGCAAACTGGAAAAGGGCATGACATTGTACTCCTACTAACACTTCTGGCAGAAATGAGTGTATATGATGAAGTTATTGATGTACTGGCTGAGCACAACAGGGTCACAAGATTTAATTTCCCCGGGTTTGGCCGTTCAACTGGACCTGTTTCGAATTCGGTTTTGGCTTATGCGGAACTTATTGTCGCAGCAATGAAAGCCATCGAATTACCAAAAAATACAGGTATCATTGGTAATGGCTTTGGTGGGTTTGTGTCTGGAACACTGGCTATTCATCACGGAGATATTTTTGAAAACTAATATTGGTGGATTCAGGGCCTGGATTCCCAGAACCCGCTCGCGAAATTTTACGCACATTAGCCCACAAGGCGCATGAAAATGGTATGGATGCAGTTCTCGATGCGGCGATAAAAAGGATGTTTCCAGAGCCTTTTATCGCAAGCAACCCGGAAATCATCAACCGCCGTAGACAAAAATTATCTGAAGCCAATCAGTATCTATTTGCTAACACGGCCTTAGCGCTAACGGTACTTGATAATAGTTCAAACCTAAGCAAAATCAAAAAGCCCACTCTAGTCATTTTGGGACTAGAAGACCAGGCCACGCCGCCAGAGCTATCGTTTCAGCTGGCTCAAGGAATTAAAGGCGCACAGCCAATCGAACTTCCCAGCATAGGACACTGCCCGCAATTACAAAATCCCAATGCATTTCTGAAAGCGGTAAAGCCGTTCTTAGGATTGATTAACTAGGCAATAGAAACAACTATATCCGCTTATAGCCAAAGCTCAGGATCTCTGCATCGTGCCGCGGGAATATCTAATTGGTTTAGTCACTAAGACTAATGTCCTTGCGCCAATTTATCATCTGCTTAATAGCAGTATAATTAAGCCGCTCCTGAATAAAGTTTGGGGCTGTCCTAGATAACACCTAAAAGGTGTTACGATGGGCAGTATGAGAAAGGGTCGTTTAAGTGTCTACAAACAAGATCGTTTGATTGAGCATTTTGTGTCCGGCTCGACCGCGCGAACGGCAGCGATTCTGGTTGGTGTTAACAAATCATCAGCAGCTTAT
>Ga0114994_10001900_pt1 | contig 15128 bp, 19 predicted proteins | sample ArcticOcean_MG_C_9_FD_87043 | JGI IMG/M metagenome (GOLD analysis project Ga0114994, IMG submission 87043) | Marine microbial communities from western Arctic Ocean - ArcticOcean_MG_CB2_152 | ecosystem: Environmental > Aquatic > Marine > Oceanic | place: Arctic Ocean: Canada Basin | collected... | reverse complement strand
CCATTGATGGTGGGTATATCATCACGGGGTATACAACAGGACTAGATGGTTGGGCTGATGCATGGTTAATCAAGACAGACTCTCAAGGAGAAGAAGAATGGAATCGAATCTTTGATGGAAGTGATGGTAGTTACATTAATTACGCTCGATTCGTACAACAAACCATTGATGGTGGCTATATCATCACGGGGGGTCAATACTATAGCGGGTTTAGAGGTCGGGATATTTGGATAATTAAGACAGACTCCCAAGGAGGAGAAGAGTGGAACCGCACCTTTGGTGGAGGTGGTGAAGACGAAGGTTCATCTGTTCAACAAACCACAGATGGTGGTTATATTATCACGGGGTATACAGGCTCTTACGGGAATGGTCTTTATGATGCGTTTTTACTAAAGACAGACACTCAAGGAGCAGAAGAATGGACTCAAACCTTTGGTGGAAGTGACTATGACTATGGCAATTCCGTTCAACAAACCACAGATGGTGGCTATATCATCACGGGGCAAACAGGCTCTTACGGGAATGGTGTTCGGGATGTTTTGTTAATTAAGACAGACTCGCAAGGAATTTCAGAACCATTTGAAGATTGAACTTCAATGAAGAGAAATAATCTTTTAATATTTCTTGTATTACTCGAGCTTTAGGTCTGTACAGTGTATCGATATCAGTCATAAAATGAATCATTGGAGAATTAAATGAATCAATATATAAAGATTTTATTATTTAGTATACTTGTCTTTTCAGGGTGCGAAGATGAATCCGAAAACTTTGTGGTTAGCAAAGTTCCAGACACATTTACAAAAAAAGTATTAATTGAAGAATTTACAGGAGCATGGTGTGGATATTGCCCTGACGGGGCAGATAGGATTAAACGCCTCATTAACGATAATGATGGTAGAGTTGTAGGAGTCAGTATACATGCTGGAAATCCAACTGGCGATGCAATGGTAATAGCACATGCGAATTATTTAGAGACCACGTACCAGAGCACTAGCTTTCCCTCTGCAATGGTAGATAGGGTTTCCATTAATGGAAACTCTTGTTTAAATAGAGGTTATTGGGCATCTGTTACAAATAACCAATTATTAGAAACTACAGTTTGTGGTTTAGCAATAATATCAGAAATAAATGGACAAAATGCAACGGTGGAAGTCCACGCAGGTTTTAGTTCCAATCTTCCTTTACTCGGGATGGATGGACTAGTTGATGACTATAGATTAACTGTATATTTAATTGAAGATGGAGTCACGGAAGAAGGTTACGGATATGATCAGAGGAATTACGATAATACTATAGAAGAGAGTCCTTTTTACAATCTAGGTGACCCTATAATAGGGTATGAACACAATCAAACTCTGAGAGCAGTTTTAAGCGATTCATTAGGAGACGTAATAGTTGGTGGAGATGACTCTTATATTGAAATGAAAAAGGGTGAAGAATATATTAAAACATATACAGTTGACATATCTTCATATAATAAAAAGAATTTATCTATTGTGGCTTTTATTACCCATATTGGTTCAATAATCACTGAGCATGAAGTCATGAATGTACAACAGTCTGATATTGACGGTTTCCAAGACTGGGATTAACTGAAGATTATATAAGCGAATAGGCTCTAGAACTTCAATCTTCGTTTGCCATATAAGTAATTAATTAAAACGCTATTACTATTAATAATCGACTTATTATTTGCTGATAGTTAGACAAAAATGATGTACAGATTATTTAAGATTATTCGTATCAAGAGGCCTTATCAAGTGTGTTTATGTAATCCCACGATATATCAATTCTCTCTGTATCGTATCTTTTATCTTGTTTTTTTACAGAGTTTTTTTACAGAGTTTTTTTGTATATTTAAAATAGAATGAATAAAAAAATAAAAGACGGGTTACAAACGGATTGGTATGAAAATGGACAAAAGAAATTCGAGGGAAATTTCAAGGATGGAAAACCAATTGGATTACTTACTAATTGGCATGAAAACGGACAAAAGAAAGAAGAAATGACCTTTAAAGATGGGGCATTAAATGGTTTAGGAACCACTTGGTATGAAAACGGACAAAAGGAACTAGAAGGCTATCTCAAGGATGATAAAAAAGAGGGTGTAAGCACTACTTGGTATAGAAATGGACAGAAACAATTAGAAACGACAAACAAAGATGGTGAACTTGATGGATTAAGTACTATGTGGTTTGAAAATGGACAGAAAAGAGTAGAAGTCAATTTTAAGAAAGGTAAAATACTTTCTGAAGTAAAATGGAATCAAGATGGCTCTTTGAAAGAGTGAAAATTAAAGATTCATTATCATTACTTAAAAACGATCAATTTCATCAGTCTTCATTTATCTTTTCAACGCATTTTTTATTAACTCTAATTTGAATCTCTTCAAGGCTCTCTTGACTATCAATCAAGTTAAACTTCTCTTCGATAAGGTTCATAACATATTCCGACAGCCCTTTTTCGTCCATATAATTATCATGTAGTTCATTCATGTCTAGTAAACCTTCACTGACATACCAATCTATATCCGAATCCTCTAATGGTGGCTCTTTAATACTCATATTTTTTATCCTTTATTTTATGATGTCATTAAGTTTACTCATACTACTAAAAAAAGGCGATAAACCTGACGATATATAATAACTTAAATAAGTGAATAATTTTGCGCCATTATTTCACTAATGGAGATTCTGAAGTGCAAATTATGATTTAATCATTAGAAGAATCAATCTTGCGACGGTCTTTTTTCTTTAAGCTATTAGCACGTTTATTTTTTAACCTTTTTTCAATACTACTTTTTCTTGGGTAAGTCGACTTTCTATTTTTCGGTTTAACAGATGCTTCTCTTAATAAATAAACTAGCTTATCTAATGCATCTTTACGGTTACGTATTTGAGATTTTTGCTTACTAGAGTTAATGATTAAATCACCATTCTCTTTTAATTTTGATCCTGCTAATTTTTTTAATCGCGTGAGCATATCATTGGTGATTCGCAAAGACTTTATTACATTAAAACGAAGTTGTACTTGAGTAGAAACTTTATTGACATGTTGCCCACCTGGACCTGAAGATCGGACGAAGGTTTCTTTTATATCACTTTTGTTTACAAATAAATCATTTGAGATTTTTATCATACCTTTTCCATCATAAATAGATATATAACATTACTATTGTTAAATAAAGTTTATTAAATGATGCATTATAAAGTATGAACAATGAAAGTTTCTTTTAGCATTAAATCTTTGTGCGATCATTAAAATAATTTATGGTCATATAAGGTTCTATTTTTTATATAATAAAAATTCTTAAATTTCTCCCTGAATGCAAAAAATTAGTTTAACATTGTCATATTTATTTTTAAGTATTTCACCAGTTCTTTTAAGCATGGAGATGTCAAAAGTGTTAGAAAATGAAGTCAAAGTATGTAGTGGCAACTATAACAATGGGAATAAAGAATTTACAGGAACATACTTAGATAGTTTTGAGAATGGTAAATATCATGAATCCAGAGTCGGTGTTTGGAAATTTTGGTATCCAGATGGCAAATTAAAATTTGAAGGGATTTATAAGCAAGGATTTCTAGTTTCAAAAAAATGCTGGAATAGTAATGGTGAAGCTATTAATTGTAAAATGATGAAGTTAAATGACAGAGAGAGGAAGCGAATATTCAAAGAAAAATAATTTTTATTGAATTGCTTTTAATATCAGTTCTACTTTTATTTTATGTCACAAAAAATTTAACGTTAACTATATTAGTAATCGTATCAATATTGTATTCTCTATGTCTTCTAGTGTGGTTTTATTTAAATAAAAGTAACTCAAAAAAAGAATAAACATTCTAAAAACTTCATAAGTTTTTTAAAAAACGGATCAGAGTAGTCATCTTATTAAATATGAATAAATACAAGATAACGAATGCCTCCAAAAATGATATGGATTTTATTTTGAACCTAAATCAAAATAATATGCCTGCGGTTAGTCATCTTACAAATGATCTTTTTTTTAAGTTTCTAGATATATCAGATTATTTTAAAGTTATTAAATACCGTGAAGATTCTGTGGGCTTTTTAATCGCATTATTACCTGACAAATTTTATAATAGTATTAATTACAAATGGTTTAATACCCATTACAAATCTTTTATTTATGTTGATAGAATAGTTATTTCAGAAAAGAATCAAAATAAAGGGCTTGGCGGTTTTTTTTACAACAACATCAAGTCAGAATATAAAAGTAAAGTTAGCCAAATCGCCTGTGAAGTAAATATTAAGCCCTTCAACGAACAGTCAATTATTTTTCACAAAAAATCCGGATTTAAAGAAGTTGATCAGCAAAGAACAGAAAACAATAAGAAGATTGTATCGTTGCAAATATTTAAGCTTTAATAGTACTTAACTTGTCCTTTTAGTTTATCCTTATGAACTCTTAGTTGTTATTGCTACATAAAGTGTATAGACTGTTAAAATAATCCATAAAACTACAGCTGGTAGAGGCGTAGCAATCATTGGTTCTGTTGGGAATTTTTCTGCTGCAGACATATTTGATGCAATAATAATAGCAACAGCTATTACCATAATGCTTCCAATGCCTAATAAAATCTTTTTTGCTCTTTCAATTTCAATATCTCGAAGCATAAAAAAGGTGTATGCAATCATCATTGATAGTGTTCCACCGACGTAGCCGGTCATTCTAGCCATAAATTGCCCTTTCTGACCGTCAATTAAAGCTTCAACGCCTGATGGGTTTATTACCCAAAAAATAAAAACGTGAAAAGCAAACCAAGCAGTTAGCATTGTAAATACCATTTTAGGTTTTAACATATTATATACCTTTCTTCAATTAAGTAATTAATGATTTTGAGATTAAATTTACTTTTTTTAATTAATGTAAATAATAATAAAAATAGTTTTGAAAAAACGAAATTAAAGCTTGAAGAATTAGAATGATTTGAGAGTTAACATGTTTATTGATAATAGCTTTTCTATTTGGCTATATTTGGTTGTTCGCCTAAGGAAACGATATTCGCTTTTCTAAAACTCTAAACATTGATGCTTAATTATTCTTTTAAAAATGGTTATATATATACTATTTAATCAACAGCAGTTTAGATAATTTTTATAGTCATAGCGTACGCGCTATTTTATTTTTTAAAAAAAATTAAAATACAAGAAAAATTAATGAATGATAATATTAAAAGTATTAAGAAAAAATTAAATAGTTTATTAAGTACTGAAGGTAATACTGATATTTCACTATTAATTCTTCGATCGATTACTGGTTTACTTATGTTTTTTGGTCACGGACTTAGTAAGATAACTGCAGGTAGTGAAAGATGGGAAAAATTAGGGCATGCCTTTACTGATTTAATAGGTCTTGATGCATTTCATATGTTTTTTGGCTTTTTAGCTTCATTCTCTGAATCAATAGGAGCTTTGTTAGTGGCGTTGGGGCTTTGCACTCGTTTTTCTTCATTCTTCTTGTTCTTTACGATGGGAATAGCTTCGCTAAAACATTTAATAGAAGGTGATTTTTCTGAATTAGCGCTAGTTTATGCTTTGATATGTCTAGTCATAATGATTTCAGGAGCAGGCAAATACAGTTTGGATTACTACCTATTGAAAAAGAAATGATTAAAATTTTGAATTTTATAAAATCAAATTTTATTTTTAAAATATTTAGAAATATACCGATACCATTCATAATTATTTTTTGCTTTTTAAATGGACAAAATGAACTGAATGGGAAATGGTATAAAGATAGAACAAATTGGAAGATTTATTTAAATATTAACACTTCAAATGAGGGTCAAACTTTAGACCAATACATTAAGGTGGGAGATAAGCAAAATTTAATATACTCTAGAAAAATATATAAGCAATGGCTCGGTATGCCCTTTACACTAACAGAATACGAAGGGGAGTCATACAAGACAAAATTGAAATTTATTGATGATAAAACTATATTATATGGAAATGATATTTACAAAAAGTATGATTTACCCAAGAATTTCTTGAAAGGCAATTAAAAATCTTATGAAATATTTTAAATATTATATTTCAACCTTCACGATTTTGAGCGCTGCATATATATGTACCTTAGGGAAATTCTTCCCTTTAGCGTTTTTCATTGGCTTTTCATCATTCATAATACTTGGAGACTTGCTTTTGAAAAATGATGATAAAAAGTATGACTATAAATATACTTTTTTTCTTAACCTGCCTATATATTTAAATCTGCCTTTACTATTATTATTTTTAATGATAGTTGTATTTGTTTTGGGCAATTCTAATTCGAGCGCATTCTCAAACTTTTTTTTAAACATTTTAAATATTGATCTATTACATTTAAAAGAAACCATTTCTGCATATGATAAAATATCACTGGTTGCATTAACTAGTCTATTCATCGGCATTATGGGTACTGTTCCAGGGCATGAACTAAGCCATAGAATAAAAGAAAAATTCGATTTATTTATTGGCAATTGGCTTTTGTCATTATCTTGGGATTGTGCCTTTGCGATAGAGCATGTTTATGGGCATCATAAGAATGTTGGACTAATCGAAGACCCAGCGACTGCAAAGCGCGGAGAGAATATTTATTCTTTTGTATTATGTGCTATTATAAAAGAACAAATTGATGCTTGGAAAATCGAAATTGAGAGACTAAAACATAAATCATTATCTGTTTTTGGTTTTCAAAATAAATTATTAAGGGGCTATTGTAGGAGTTCCCTTATTGCGGGTTTATCGTTTCTTGTCGGTGGATTAAATGGCTTATTCATTTTTTTGTTATGTGCATTTATTGCAAAATCTCTTTTAGAGGCTATTAATTATATCGAGCATTATGGATTAATAAGGGTAGCGGGTGAAAAAGTTATGCCAAGACATTCTTGGAATTCTAATAGTGTAATGAGTAGTATTTATCTTTACAATGTTACTCGACATTCTGCCCATCATGAAAAAGCATATCTCAAGTTTTGGGAGTTAAATCCATATCATAATGCGCCTATGATGCCTTATGGCTATTTAGCAATGTTATATATGACAATTTTTACGCCATTTTATTTTCAAAAAATAATGTCTAAAAAATTAATAGAATGGGATGAACTATTTGCTTCAGTTGAAGAAAAAAAAATAGTAAGAGACCACTTTTAATAAAATAGTCTTTATGCAATCATACCTAATGTTTGGGGTGATATGACTTACATAGCAATTGATGTTTTTATTAGTGCAATTATGTACGTTATCTCTGGAGCTGCAATGGGTTGGGCTTTGGAGAAATTTAAATAAAGGACTTTGTTTTATTAAGATGTCTTTATTGTTTATAATTGGGGCATCGTATGTTTTGATTTGATTATTATTTATTATTTATTTTGTAACTTATACTAATGAAAAAATGTCCATATTGCGCAGAAAATATTAAGATTGAGGCTATAAAATGCCGTTTTTGTGGAGAATTCTTTGAAGAAGATTCTACTGAGAAGATTGAAGAGCCTAAAGTTGAAATTAAGGAAGTATATGTAAACGATACTGACATTGCACAATTGGATGAGAAGCCAAAAGAAATAAAAAGGCGAAGAAGACGAAGAAGATTCTTTAGAATAAAAAATATTTTTAGGTTTGATGCTCCTTCATTTTTGATTGTTTCTACTATCATTGGAGGTTTAGGATTTTACCTCGATACATATTCCTCAAAAGGACTAGAATGGTTTGCTGTTATGTTGCAAATGGTAGGTGGAATGTTATTTCTATATGCCTGTATAACTTTTGGCAAAAAAGACAGGCAAAATATTTTAGACTAATTCATTACTGCTATTTAAGCAGCATAAGTTCAATATTATAATTCAAAACATGAAAATTTTAAAAATTATGGCATATACAATTGCGGTTCCGTTTACGCTAATTATACTCTTTATAAATCTTAGTCCTCAGTTTGGATCAAATCCAAAAAAAACGGAAAAAGAATATTATTCTAACTACAGTAATTATACTGATGGTGAATTTGAAAATAAAGAAGCGACTGCTCTATTTACGGATGAAATGAGTTTTTGGGATTTCTTTAAAAAAGAAGTTAACAGAGAACCAATAAAAGAATTAATACCACTAGATCTTGATATAAATTCATTTATTTCCAATAATTCAAATGAAATAAGATTAGTCTGGCTAGGCCATTCAGCATTTATTATTAATATTAAAGGGGTTATTATACTTCTTGATCCAATGCTTGGTAGTCATGCTGCGCCGGTTCCTTTGCCTTCCTTAAAACGTTACAGCTCCCAATTGGCTTTTGATATTGATGAACTAGAAAAAATAGATTTTGTTATTTACTCGCATGACCATTACGATCATTTAGATTACCCAACTATTAAAAAAATCAAAAACAAGGTTGGTCTTTTTATAGTACCTCTTGGCCTTGGAAATCACTTAGAAGGATGGGGCGTAAGTAAAAGCTCTATTAAAGAACTTAATTGGGATGAATCTTACAAATATAATGAAATTGATTTTGTATGTCTTCCGGCAAGGCATTTCTCCGGTAGAGGCCCTCTAAATAGAAATAGTACCCTTTGGAGCTCTTGGGCGATTAAAAGCCCTTTAGGCAAGATATATTTTAGCGGAGATAGTGGGTATGGTTCTCATTTTAAAGAAATAGGATCGAATCATGGTCCTTTTGATATCTCTTTGATAGATTGTGGGCAATACAATAAAGCTTGGAAATATTCACATATGTTTCCAGAACAATCTATTAAAGCTGCAAAAGATTTGAAAAGTGAATATTTAATTCCAATACACTGGGGTGCATTTACATTAGCCTCGCACAGTTGGACTGAGCCGCCAGAAATTGTTTCAAGAGAGTCTCTAAAGTTGGAGCAGAAATATATTCTCCCCGAAATAGGACAAATTCTTAGACTTGGTGCTATTCATAATACATCAAAGTCATGGTGGAGAGAATTTAGTCAGGCCAATTAGATATTATATCCTTTGCAAGCTTTCCTGCCTGCGTTAAATCTGACTCCTGCCATTGACCTAAAGCGCTGGCACCTGGCACAACAATTGACCATTCTTCTTCTTTATCATTTACGGACCAATTCACGTGACTAATTTTATTTAGATGACACCAATTCATCCATTTATTTGCTTCTGAGTCAATTGTACTATATCCAATTGAACCCCATTCTGAAATAAATATTGGAATTCCGCTATTTATCGCAGCTGTGGCTCTTTCTCGAAGCCAATCTTGATGGTAAACTGTGTAAAAATGTAATGTATAAGCAATATTTTTGAAGGTAGTAATTGGATCTTGGGCTACAAGGTCAACTCGCTGCGACCATTCAGGAGACCCAACAAGAATCAAGTTGTCTGGATCGATAGATCTAATTACTTCTATAACCTCTTGAGCATATGGTTTAACTACTTCAGACCAAGAAACATCAAGAGGCTCATTGTAAATTTCATAAATGATGTTTTCATACAAGCCGTAAGATTGTGCCATTTCTTGAAAAAATAATTTTGCTTCTGCAGCATGATCTTCAGCATGGTGAGAGTGCCAATCAATTATGACATAAATGCCTTCGTCAATTGCGGATTCAACTATAGTTTTTATTCTTAGCTTGTTTGATTGCTTATTCTCCAAATAGCCACCTGGATCCTCAACTCCCATTGCCGCTCGAACAATCTTAGTATTCCAGTCTTTCTTGAGCCACTTAACAGTAGAAGCATTGTAAAATTTTTCGCCTCCCCAATGATTATTACTCCAGAAGAAACTATTCCCGGCAAAACTAACAGGCGTATTATTTTTATTGACTATTTTATTACCTAATACAGTTAACAAACCATTTATTTTAACAATTGAACTGTCTTTTTCTTCGGTTACAACATTTAAGATTTGATCACCATCATTATCGCAGGATAAAATAAAAATCTGAAGAAAAACAAAGTATAAAAATAGAATACTTTTATTTAGTTTGTTGTAAACAGGAGGCCGGTAGAGCATATTATTCATATATAAATGATTATGTTAAAGATATATTTAAATTAATTATTTATTTATTATTAATAATCGATTAATATATTTTTATAAAACTAGGTAAAAACCTAGCCAAGCAAAAGATAATTTATTCAGCTAACACTCGACCCCTTATTTTTTATTTTTCAAAAGTCTCAACTTTTGTCAAGACTTTTATCTTGACAAATCATATTTCCATTTAATATATTATAATTCACTAAGTAAATTTTTATTTAATGAAATTGATGAGTGCTTATACATTATAATCGCTTTTACAAACAGAACAGGAGTAAATATGATAGCTTCAATAACTTTGCTAGCTCAAAATGATTACGTAGGTATGACTTTCTGGTTAGCTACAGCAATAATGCTGGCATCAACGGTATTCTTCTTTGTAGAAAGATCCGATGTCAGTGTAAAATGGCGAACATCTATGACCGTAGCAGGACTAGTAACCGGTCTAGCGTTCTGGCATTATTTATACATGAGAGAAGCTCATCTACAAGGCGAAGTGACTACTGTCTTTCGTTACATTGATTGGCTTATTACAGTGCCCCTACAGATAGTTGAGTTTTATTTAATTCTTGCTGCTGTAACGACAGTATCAAGTCTTATATTCTGGCGATTATTGGGTGCTTCACTTGTAATGCTTATCTTTGGATTCCTAGGCGAGGCAGGTCTTGTGGATACCACAATCGGTTTCGTAATTGGAATGGCTGGGTGGTTATACATTATTTATGAAATTTTTGCTGGAGAAGCTGCAAAGCTAAGTGAGAACAGTAAAAATGCAGGGGGTCAGTTTGCGTTTAATACATTGAGAATAATTGTAACCGCAGGTTGGGCAATCTATCCAATTGGTTATTTCTTAGGCTATTTATCATCTGGTGAGCCAAATTTTGACACCATAAATATTGTATACAATATTGCAGATTTAGTTAATAAAACTGCTTTTGGTCTTGCTATTTGGGTGGGTGCAACTATGGACACTTCTAAATAAAAATAATATAAACGTTTTAAAATAGCCAGGCAGTTTTCATAACTGCCTGGCTGCTCTTTTAATTCTTATTTTAGTTGTATCTCTTGCTTGCTAAAATGTCTACTTGAGTAGGTATCTCATTACCTAAATCTAAAAATTTCACATCCATATTATTTTTTACCAGAAATAATCTACTTTCGGATATTTCATATTTTTTTCTTCCTAGGTCTTCTAGGTTTAAATAATTAAGACTTAGTGAATGTACTGCTTCATTGTGTTTATCAAATATCAAAGTTGAATTAAAATTCAGCTTTTCTGTTTCAAAATTTTTGTAATCTAGGTCTATTATCTCAGTTTCAAAACCAGCACCATATCCATAGTTTAGCTTTATTAAAAAATATTCAAGATTGAACGTTTTCAACGGAATAGTAATGTTTTTATTCTGGTAGTTTATATCATTGAGGTTAGATCGAAAAAATGTATAGCCATCATCATAATAATTATCATTCTCAAAAGACGAGATCTGTAATTCTAAACTTTTGTCTACAATTGGTAAAATATTTTGATAAATATTTCTACGATTAATAATTGTATTTTCTTTTATGTCATTTAATAAATTGATTTTAGGAATAGTACTACTTTGTAATTCTGAAATTTCACTTGATGAAAGTTCTTCTAAAATTAGTTCAATCAAATTGCCACGGATTTGTATGTTTACCATGTAATGAATTAAACTACATAACCCTAAAAACTTCAAATCAATTAAAATTATGTCTATAAGTTTAAAAGAAATAAAAAAACTTGATCTATCTGATCCACTTTCGAAGTTTAAAAATGAATTTCATATTCAAAATAAGAGTCTTCTATATCTAGATGGAAATTCTCTAGGTCGTCTGCCTAAAAAAACAATTACCGATTTAAATTCTTTTATCAAAGAAGAGTGGGGTAATCAATTAGTTCAGGGTTGGGAGCATTGGATAAATGAAGCTCAAGTAAGCGGTGATTTATTAGCGCAAACTGTACTCGGTGCACAATCAGGCGAAGTACTAGTATGTGATACAACTTCTGTTAATTTTTTTCAAATTTGCTCAGCAGTCGTGAAAGCGAACCCAACTCGCAAAACTATTATAACTGATGCTGCTAATTTTCCAACTGATAGATATATTTTAGAAGGGATAGCAAAAGACTTTGGCTTAAAACTGATTATTATTGATAATGAAAAGATTGATAGTGCAGAATATGAGCGAATCACGCCGAATTTATTAGAGCCTTATCTAAATGAGGATGTGGCATTAGTTACGTTTCAAGTTTTACAATATAGATCAGGTGCTCTAAATCCGATAAAAGAAATTACAAAATTAGTTAAAAAATATGGTGCTTTGACTGTCTGGGATGCAAGTCATGCTGCGGGTTCAGTGCTTCTAGAGTTTTCAAAAAATGAAATTGATTTAGCTGTCGGATGTACATATAAATATCTATCATCAGGACCAGGTTCTCCTGCATATTTATACGTTAAAAAATCTATTCAAAATAGCTTACAAGTGCCAATTCAAGGTTGGTTTGCTCAAAAGAACCAGTTCGAAATGGGACCTAAATTTATAAAAAGTCAGGACATCCGAGGATTTCAAATTGCAAGTCCTTCAATATTAGGAATAAGGTGTGTGAATGTAGCAATTGACATGATAGGTCGAGCTGGAATGGAAAATATAGTTTTGAAGGCTCAGAAAGGTACTGAGATTATGATTGGATTTTATGATACATATCTTAAAAATTTAGGTTTTAAGCTCATGACTCCAAGAAATAAAGCAAAAAGGGGCGGCCACCTTTCTCTAATGCATCACAAAGCCAGAAATATTAGCATTGCTTTACGAAAGTATGAAAATGTCATTGTTGATTACCGGGAACCCAGCCAAATAAGAGTTGCTATATCTCCTCTCGCAATGAGCTATTGTGAAGTTTATCTTGGTATGCTGAAAATCAAGGAGTTAACAGAAAAAAAAGCATACGAAAGAATAAAAGGTTTTGATGGAAAAAAAATATACTAGATCTAAAATAAGTATACTATGTATCCAATAAGTAAGCCACCAATTATAGCTATTACTCTGAATAATGACGGATTGTCTTCGATTAAGTCGTTTATGTCCATGATATAACTTATGAAAATACTTACTCTTTAACCAACAGGACATTTGGTGTATTTATGTTTAATACTGCTTTTTTTATTGATATTCATTTCCTTTCAACTGCAATCATGGTGGGTGTGATATGGGTCATTCAGCTAATACATTATCCTTCCTTTCACTTTATTAAAGAATCTAATTACTCAAAATTCCAACAATTTCATATGAATCGTATATCCATCATTGTGATTCCAACGATGATAATTGAAATTATTAGTGGTCTCTTGATATTTTGGTCAGTATTTCATTCAAATATTTTTTTTATTTCTTCGTTATTTATATTGATAAGTATCTGGGCCATAACTTTTATTTTTTTTACAAAAATGCATCAAGGTCTTGTTTTTGGTTATAATCAAGAAATCGTAAACAAATTGATATTAATAAATTGGTCAAGAACTTTATTGTGGTCGCTAAGACTTATTATTTTATGTTACATCCGAATATGAAAAGATAGTAATTCTTAAATCATTAAAAATGTTTTGATAAATAGTCCATGTGTTGTTGTATCTAGTGTGTAGATGCATAAGATGCTAATTTTCTTTACCATTATTTAATGTTTAAGTTGAAAAAAGGAGTATTCATGAACAATTATAAAAATTGGACAGAAATAGAATTTAAAGCTTATTTATGTCTATACGCGGCTGATTCAAATTTTGAATACAATGCTGATGAAAGAGAATTGATAGAGTCTAAGTTCGATATAAGAACAATTGAAAAAGTCAAATCAGAGACTGATGATTTGGATGACCATCAAAGATCATCGATTATAAGCCAATATATTAGATTAAAGAAATACAACCAAAAAAATATTGATGAGATGCTTTCTGAAATTGAAGAAGTATACTTAGCTGACGGTATTTTTGACAAATATGAGCAATCCATTTTTAGAATGCTTAAGAAAATAATGAAAGCTTAATAAAAATAAATTTGTGGAATTAAATTATGAACAATGGGTAAAAGATAAATCCTTATGAAAATTTATAAAAATAAACTTACAAATCATCCCAGAGGTAACATATCTAAGAAAAAAAAACGAGGAATTATAATTGGAGCTACCGGAGCAACTGGTTCAAAACTTGTAAAGTTATTATTAGATAGTGATAGATGGGAAAAAGTAACTACAATTAGCCGTAGACCAGTTTTGGAAGGGGACAGTCACAAAAAACTAAATGAAGTCATTGTGAACTCTTTTGACCAACTAGATCAGACATTTGATAATTGGATAGGTCATGATTCATTTTTTAATTGTATTGGGACAACAAGAAAAATTGCTGGAGGCGCTAAACAATTTATTGATATTGAATTTGGCATATCTTTAAAGTCTGCTGAGTTAGCAAACAAAGCAGAAATATCCAATGCGTCAGTTATATCCGCGAGTGGTGCTAATCCAAATGGTTTTTCAGTAGATTGGCTTCATCCTCTTTTATATACAAAAACGATAGGCATGAAGGAAGAGACCTTAACTAAATATTACAATTTCAATAATGTTTCAATATTTAGACCAGGCATGCTAATAAGAGATTATGATGAGAGTTCATTATTACAACAATTTTTTAAGGACAAAAACCTTGGTTTGCCGGTGCACTTACTTGCTGATGCAATGAAACGCGACTCTGATTCAATTAATGCGCAAACAAAGACAAAAGAGCCATATGCATACATCGGAAATAAATGCATAAAATCTACTATTTCATTGTAATCCTCCAATTATAAAGTTATTAAAAATTTTATAATGAGCATTAATAATAATATTTAGTAATATTTAGAATTGTTCTCAAAAAGTATTTTTGTTAAATCCAAACATTAAAGGTAAACGCACATGATTTCTTTTTATATTTTATTATTAACCAGTTTTGTAACGTTTGATTTTTTGTTTTCTGATGATGGTGATATACCTACCAATCTTCAAATAGATGCGGCATCAATAGGCGGAGTCCAATTATCTTGGGACACACCTGAAAATTAT
>Ga0114994_10001894_pt1 | contig 15159 bp, 14 predicted proteins | sample ArcticOcean_MG_C_9_FD_87043 | JGI IMG/M metagenome (GOLD analysis project Ga0114994, IMG submission 87043) | Marine microbial communities from western Arctic Ocean - ArcticOcean_MG_CB2_152 | ecosystem: Environmental > Aquatic > Marine > Oceanic | place: Arctic Ocean: Canada Basin | collected... | reverse complement strand
CATCCAGCTTATTCCACCGCCTACTCCAAGTCCTACGAGTACTGCTTAGAAAACGTTTATGCTATAGAATGTCACTGCTGATTTAGAAGGGTCTTGGAAGAAATTCATCTGTAATTCAGCTGGAAGCATCCAGTCGATTAAGAAATAACAAGCAATTGCAGTCATAATTATTGACCCCCAGTTACCGATGTTTAAAGCAGTCTGAACATCCTGCTCTTTACCGCCATCTTTTACCTTAATGAAAAGTGCTGAAATAACAGAGAATACGATGCCAAGTGCAGATATTGTCAGTGGTAGTAATAGAGTAGCTAGACCATTAAATTGATCTTCATAACCTACACCTGCTCCCATATCCTTAACAACATACACACCTAACACCATTGCAGCAAGTACAGTCGCTACATAAGAACCGAAAAGGTCAGCTCCCATTCCAGCTACATCTCCTACGTTATCTCCTACATTGTCAGCAATTGTAGCTGGGTTACGAGGGTCGTCCTCAGGAATTCCAGCCTCAACTTTACCTACAAGGTCAGCCCCAACGTCAGCGGCTTTAGTGTAGATACCTCCACCTACACGAGCGAAAAGAGCAATTGACTCAGCACCTAGTGAGAATCCAGCAAGTGCCTCCAGAATAATTGTAAGATTGTGAACGCTATTAACATCACCCTCTAGCCCTAGTATTGATGTGTTAAGTAGAATGATGAATATTGTACTTAGTCCGAATACAGCTAGACCAGCTACTCCAAGTCCCATTACCATTCCACCCCTGAAAGATACATTAAGAGCTTTAGACAATCTATTCTTAGCTGCTTCAGCTGTTCTTACGTTAGCTTGTGTTGCGATTCTCATCCCGATGTTTCCTGCGACAGCAGAGAAGATTGCGCCGATAACGAATGCTACAACAATAAACCAATGGGTTTCGGGTACTATAGTAGAAACATATCCTAATAGAGCTCCTGCAACAACAACGAAAATAGCGAGTAGTCTATACTCAGCATTTAAAAACGCCAAAGCTCCCTCGTGTATATAAGTAGCGATTTCTGTCATACGGGCATTCCCTTTAGGTTGCTTACGTACCCAAGAGCTTTGAATGGCCATTATAATAAGACCTAGAATAGCTATTGCTGGGACGAAATAAAGTAAGTTTTCAGTCAAAAATTGCATGATGTATAATTATATCAGTGCCTAAGAAGGCGTTTTGTTTACTAGTTATGATGTGTAAGTGACGCTTTTAACGGCTTCCACAATTTCTTTAATCTGAGGAGTAGCCTCGTCAATTAATGTTGTCGCATATGCGAACGGGGTGTCAGATTGACAAAGCCTTATGATAGGTGCGTCAAGATGATTGAATGCATTTCGTTGAACTCTATAAGCCACTTCTGAAGAAACAGAACTCACAGGAAAGCTCTCCTCAACAATCACAAGTCTGTTCGTCTTTCTCACAGATTCAAGAATCGTTTCAAGATCCAGAGGTCTAATAGTTACAAGATCTATGATCTCAACATCTATATCTTCTTTTAATAATTCATCCGCTGCTGCGTGAACACTCTTAAGGATCTTGCCGAAAGAGACAATGGTGCAATCAGTTCCTTTCTTTCTGACGTTAGCCTTTCCAATAGGTACTAAATACTCACCTTCGGGAATCATGCCTTTGTCGCCGTACATTTTTTCAGACTCCATGATAAGGACGGGGTCATTATCGCGAATAGCTGATTTCAATAATCCCTTAGCCTCGTATGGAGTAAACGGTGTCACTACTTTAAGGCCTGGAATAGCTGAGTAGAATGACTCATAGCTTTGGCTGTGTGTAGCTGCAAGTTGTCCGGCAGGGCCATTTGCACCTCTGAACACTATAGGTACAGAGTATTGGCCGCCACTCATTTGTAGCATCTTAGCAGCGTGATTAATTATTTGGTCTGAAGCAAGAACAGCAAAGTTCCAGGTCATATACTCTACGATAGGACGCAGACCATTCATCGCTGCACCTACCGCAATACTTGTGAATCCAAGCTCAGCAATAGGAGTGTCAATTACTCTTTTCGCACCGAACTCATCTAGCATTCCTTTTGAAGCTTTGTAGGCGCCATTATATTCAGCAACCTCCTCTCCTAAAAGGAATACACGCTCGTCTCGGCGCATTTCTTCGCTCATCGCCTCAGCGATAGCTTCTCTATATGTGATTTCACGCATGATTTTGATGCACAATTCGGTCGGCAAAGATAGGTTATTAATGATACCACTGCATCACTACCTTTGCAGTCCTATTTAAGTAATTAATATTATCTATTTGAGCCTATGAAATTGCTAGTATGCATAAGTAAAGCACCCGATACGACAAGCAGTATCGCCTTTACAGACGGGGATAAAAACTTTGATGAAAGTGGAGTCCAATTTATTATTAACCCCTATGATGAGTGGTATGCTCTGGTTAGGGCAATAGAAATTGTTGAGTCCTCAGGTGGTTCAGTAACGACAATAACGGTAGGAGAAGCTTCTTGCGACCCCATTATTCGTAAAGCCTTAGCAATAGGAGCTAATGATGCGGTGAGGATAAATACTGTCCCTACAGATTCAACTCAAGTAGCTAGATTAATTGCTAATTATGCTGAAGGTAAAGGGTTTGACGCTATTATGTGTGGTAAAGAAACAATTGATCACAATTCTTGTGCTGTTCCTGCTATGATCGCTGAGTGTTTAGATCTACCGTTCATTGCTTTCGCTACTTCATTAGAAATGGTAGAAGGTTCTTCTAGCCTTACATGTGAAGCAGCTGGAGGAACTAATAGTGTAAAAGTTACAGGCCCATTCGTGTTGAGTGCTGCTAAGGGGATGTCTGAACAAAGAATCCCCAACATGAGAGGGATAATGTCAGCTAGGACGAAACCACTACAGGTTATTGAGGCAGATGGGGTCGTAGCTACTACAGACGTGGATAAATTTACATTACCACCAGCCAAAGGTTCGTGTGTGATGGTGGATGCAGAAAGCCCAGAGGAGTTAGTTCGTCTTTTACGTGAGGAAGCAAAAATTATTTAAGATGTCACTATTAGTATATATATCTATAAATGGTGGTCTTGCCACTAAGTCGGGACTTGAAGCGGCGTCTTTTGCGAGTGCATTGTCTTCGGGTGAAACTGTTGCTGTTGTAGCAGGAGATTTACAGGGTGATGGTGGATTAGGTGCTGTGGGTGTCTCTAAGGTGTTGCATTATTCTTCAGAATTAGTTGATAATTCACAAATAGCACGCCTTGTTGAGTCTGCGGTTACAGCTTCTGGTGCAACAACGGTTCTGTTTTCTGGTAACCTCGAGGGTGGAGCTATTGCACCCAGAGTAGCTGTACGTTTGGGTGCGGGTTATGTTCCAGGTGTTACGGAGCTGCCTAAGGGCGATGCATATACCCGAAATGTATTCAGTGGAAAAGCGACAGCAGCGGTTTCCGTTTCTACTGAAAAGACAGTCTTAGCTTTAACTCCTAATGCATATGGAGTTAAAAATACTGACGGAGGGCAGGCATCAGTCGAATCATTTTCTTCTGAAGTTGGAGAGTCAAAACTATCCTTCGGTGATTTCAAGCCATCAAGTGCTGACGGATCAGTTCCTTTGCCTGAAGCGGAGAGGGTTGTATCAGCAGGTAGAGGATTGAAGGGACCTGAGAATTGGGGTATAGTAGAGGATTTGGCCCGCGCATTAAATGCAACAACTGCATGTTCAAGACCAGTTGGTGATATGGGTTGGAGACCTCATCATGAGCACGTCGGGCAGACGGGTGTAACCATTAGACCTGATCTTTACATTGCATGTGGTATTTCTGGAGCGATTCAGCATTTAGCTGGTGTAAACCAAAGTAAAGTCATAGTAGTCATTAATACTGATCCTGAAGCTCCATTCTTTAAGGCAGCTGATTACGGAATTGTAGGTGATGTATTCGATGTTCTTCCTAAATTGACAGAAGCTATTAAAGCTTTATCGTAAATGAGATGAAAAAAGTTGACCTCGAAATACACGACATAACCTTAACAGGTTCGTCGTCGGGGGCTTATACATTATTATTAGGAGTTGTGGGTAGCGACGTTAAACTGCCTGTGGTTATAGGTGGGTCAGAAGCCCAATCCATTGCGTTAGAGCTTGAGAATATGAAGTCTAGCCGACCCTTAACTCATGATCTTTTTAAAGACACGCTTCTGACCTTTGATATGGAAGTAGGTGAGGTTCTGATATACAAATTCGAGGAGGGAATTTTCTACGCAAACATTTATGTTAGCGATGGAACTCAAATTAAAGAGATAGACTCAAGGGTGTCAGATGCCGTTGCTATAGCTGTTAGATTTAGAGCTCCTATCCGTTGTGTCACATCAGTTATTGACCAAGCTGGGATTACACCAGAGGATGTAATTCAAATGAGTGAAGATTATACTGAGGAAAGCCCCGTTGATCTACCAGAGATTGAAGAAGATTTCAGTATTTTAAGTCCCGAACCGAATTTGGACGATCAAAAAAGAAAAAAAGAAGTGCGCAACTTAAAGAGGCGAATATCCGCCCTTAAAGCGAACCTTAAATCAGCCGTTGAAGATGAAAATTATGAGAAAGCATCTGAGATACGCGATGTATTAGAAACCCTATCAAAGAATTTAGATAATGAATAAAGTAGGTATCATAATGGGCAGTAACTCCGATCTAGGAGTTATGGAACAAGCCATGAGTGTTTTAGATGAACTGGGTGTTGAATATGATGCGACCGTTGTAAGCGCTCATAGAACCCCTGAGAGGTTAGCTGAATATGCTAGTTCTGCAGTTGATAAAGGTTTAAAGGTTATCATAGCAGGCGCAGGTGGAGCGGCGCACTTACCTGGAATGGTAGCTTCGTACACTCCTCTTCCCGTAATAGGGGTGCCTGTAAAGAGCAGTAATTCTATAGATGGTTGGGATTCTATATTAAGTATACTTCAAATGCCAGCAGGAGTGCCAGTCGCAACTGTAGCTCTTGATGGAGGCAGGAACGCAGGTATTCTTGCAGCCCAAATCCTTTCCGTAATGGATTCAGAACTTCTACAAAGAATTATTGAATTTAAGAATGCATTAAAAGTTAAAGTGATAGATGCAGCTGTTCAAGTAGAAAATCATAAACCTAAAAAGTAGGCCCATAATTCTATCGCATGTCTCATTCATCATTCACACCCCAGGATCTTACACCACAAAAACTTCACGCTTTATTGTTAGGTGGTGTTTCTCCTAGACCTATTGCATTTGCAAGCACGGTTGATTCAGAGGGTAATGTGAATTTAGCTCCATTTAGTTATTTCAATGTATTCTCAGCTAACCCTCCGATTCTGATATTTTCACCAGCTCGGAGAGGGAGAGACAACACTACGAAACATACATTGGATAATGTTCTTGATGTGCCAGAAGTTGTGATAAACATGGTCGATTACAACTTGGTTCACGCATGTTCCCTGGCCTCAACAGATTATGATCGTGGAGTAAATGAGTTTGTGAAAGCTGGTCTTACAGAGGTGAAATCTGAACTCGTTCAGCCTCCAAGGGTTTTAGAGTCACCAGTTTCGTTCGAATGTAAGGTATTGAGAGTAGATTCTTTCGGCGACAATCCTGGAGCTGGGCAGTTAGTGGTGTGTGAGATATTACGCATGCATTTTAAGAACTCCGTTCTAAACTCTGATGGTGTTCCTGATGCGAATAAACTCGATCTAGTGGCAAGGGGTGGAGGAGATTATTACTTGAGGGCCTCTGGAGATGCGCTTTTCGAGGTGCCGAAACCGATAGCTAATTTAGGTATGGGTGTAGATTTGATCCCTGAAGATATTAGAACAAGTAATGTCCTTACAGGAAAACATCTAGCTATGTTAGGTAATGTAGAGGTTTTACCTAATGAAACTGATGTAAATGACTACAAGCTTTTAGAACTAGCTGAAATATTCATTGAGCATCAAGATGATGGTAAAACTTTAGAGTTAGAGCTTCATAAATTTGCTGCAGCACTATTAGAGAGTGGAAATGTTAATGGAGCGTGGAAAACACTTCTTAGTTTTAACCTAGGATAAGGCCCTAAATCCCAAGTCTTATTTTACCTTTATGCCATGGCATTTGAATTAAAAGGTAAAATCAAAGTTCTGTTCGATCAGCAGGACTTTCCAAGCGGCTTTTATAAGCGCGATTTCGTTATAACTACTAACGAACAGTATCCTCAAGAAATCAAGTTTGCAGCACTGAAAGAACGTGTTGAGCAATTAAACGGATTAGGAGAAGGTGATGAAGTTCTTGTGAAATTTGATTTACGTGGTCGTGAGTACAATGGTAATTACTATGTAGATTTAAATGCATGGAGAATTGAGCATGGTGCTGCGGCAACACAACAGGATTCTAAATCTAATTCTGGTGCTACCACTCAATCTGTACCGCCAGTGAGTTCTGCTCCACTCCCTGATGTTGAGCCTATGGTTGTAGAACCTTCTTCAGACGAGGACCTGCCGTTTTAATTTCTTAGAGGGGTATATCCTGTCTACTTAATTCCTACACTAAGGGCTTTCAAAGTTATTGCCATCTCCAAGGGCTAGATTTATTTGTTACACGAGTTGTATTATAGCGGGTTTGGTCCTAATTACTTAAAACTAAATGGCAGCAGAATTTCATACTTTTACTCTCCCTAACGGAATTCGAGTTATACATAAAGTGGTTCCTAGAGCTGCTAGTCATCTTGCTCTAGTAGTTAATGCGGGAAGTCGAGATGAAAGACCTGGCGAGGCTGGAGTAGCTCACTTTATAGAGCATTGTTTATTTAAAGGGACAGAAAAGCGAAAGACTTTTCATATTCTTAATAGGCTGGAGAGGGTAGGTGGAGAGTTGAACGCATATACAACTAAGGAGGAGACTTGGATTAGCGCTTCGTTTTTAGAGAGGGAGTTGAGTAGAGCAATTGAATTAATCTCCGATATAGCATTTAAGTCGACATTTCCAGAGAAAGAAATTGCGAAGGAGAGAGATGTGATTTTAGACGAGATAGCTTCTATTAAGGATAATCCTAGCGATGTGATTTTCGATGATTTTGAAGAAAAATTATTCGGTATTCATCCCTTAGGGAGAACAATTTTAGGTACACCTGACTCAGTAAAGGCCCTTTCTAGAAAAGACATCAAAGGATTTGTTGAGAGGAATTACAGGCCTGAGGAAATGGTTTTTGCTTCTGTGGGATCAACTCCTTTTAAGAAGTTTAAGAAGATATGTGAGAAGTACTTGGGAGAGTTTAAGGGCCTGAGTGGTAAGGTTCAAAGAGTTGCTCCTGAGCCAGTTGCGTTATTTAATGAGAGGATAGAGCAGGACACGCATCAAGTACATCATTTACTAGGAGGGGTCACTGTTGGGGCTGATCATGTGGACAAGTTGCCTCTGACGTTACTAGCCAATTATCTTGGAGGACCGGCCATGAATTGCCGGTTGAGCATGAATATCAGGGAGAAATATGGTATGGCATATCATATAGAAGCTGGATATTCACCTTATCAAGATAGTGGTGTGTTTTCTATATATTTCGGGACAGATAGTCGTTTTCACAATAAAGTCGAGAAGCTAGTTAATAAGGAGTTAACGCTCATGTGTAAGACTAAGCTCACTACTCGTCAACTGCACGATGCTAAGAAACAGTTGATAGGCCAAATTGCTTTAAGCCAAGATTCAGGTACAGCAATGATGTCTGGCCTTGCAAAAAGTTATCTTCTGTACAATAAAGTTCAACCCCTTGGTGATTTCTTCAAGGCAATAGACTCGATTTCTGCGGAAGACATTTTAAGAGTTTCAAATGAATTCATTTCACCTGAGAAGATGAGTCATTTGGTTTATCTAGATAGATCTTAGGCTATCTCGTTGATATTCTGTGTACATCGTCATGATCACTCTGTATGTTGTTTTTTACATACTGAATCTTCAAGCTTATCATAGCCCATTCCCTGTGGCCTTCTTTAAGCAATGTGTTTATTGCTTCATCTTCATTATCTGCCCCTTCAGCTACTAAAGCTAGTTTTGAATAACCATGTGCCCTTAGCCATTTGCAGGCAGAAGCTCCCCCTTCTGAACCTATTACTAAGGCCATTAATTCTGGATGGCCTTCGGTCATCAGCCATTCCCGGGCATCATCACGAAGATTTATGGCGTATGTAAATGCAGCTAACTCAGGGTAGTTGTTTGCAGTAAGCCAGTCACGGATTTCCTCGTTTCCACTTATCGCTTCCCCCCATGCAACAATTATTTTAATTGGGTATTCTTTCAAGATGGTATAAAGGTAACTTTACCGCCTGTGAAAAACGAATTATCAACCTACCCGAAATTATTCACGCGTACATTTTGGCTTCTTTGTTCTAGTACCGTCTTGTTTATGGCTAGCTTCGGAATGATAATGCCAGAATTGCCTGGGTACCTAACTATGATGGGTGCCGGGCATTTGTTAGGGTATATAATCGGATTATTTACCCTTGGAGCTTTCGTTTCTAGGTTCTTTTCGGGAAGGATAGCTGATAGGGCAGGCAGGAAGGTGGTTATGATTTTCGGGACCACAGTGACTGCTATCGCAGGTTTCGGTTATGTAGGGGTTGGATATTTACACAAAGGTTTTTGTGATGATCCAGAGACAGCAATGCTGGGTGTCTGGATTTTCTTAGGAGTTAGAGTTCTTCATGGGTTAAGTACTGGATTTAGACCCACTGGAACGAGTGCATTGCTAACCGATATTGTGCCTGTTAGTAGGAGGGGAGAGGCTCTGGGTTATTTAGGGGTAGCTGGAAATGCTGGTATGGCTGGAGGGCCTGCTATAGGTAGCTGGTTGGCAGTAGATTATGGTTACGATTCGATGTTTATCGTCTCGTCTATTCTGGGGATTATTTCACTCATTCTGACTTTTAGAATACCCGAGACATTGCCTAACAGTCGTTCAGTAGTGCTCAGCGATTTAAACGTGTTTAAAGGGGGTAATATAGAGACTTCTGTTTGGCCTTCAGCATTATTCTTGCTGCCTGTGGCTATTACTTTCGGAGTCTTCTTAACTGTCACACCAGATTTCGTAGGAGGTTTGGGATTCAAATACAAAGGGCTATTTAATACCATTATAGTAGTCGCATCAATCTCAATGCGTTTCATAGCAGGCAAAGCGTCTGATAAATATGGTCGAGAGCCACTTTTGATAATTGGTGGATTTCTTCTTCTGATCGGAATGGGTATTATGAGTTTTTCTGAGACCAAACTCATGGCAGCCCTCGGCGGTGCCATTTATGGCTTATCCGTCGGAATCAATATGCCCACAATTTTTGCCTGGACGGCAGACCTATCACCAGAAGGAAAGATAGCAATAGGTTTAGGGACCATGCTTATGTCTCTTGAAGTAGGGATAGGATTAGGAGCGTTCGTTTCCGGATCATTGTTTGCTAGCGACCCCAATTGGTTACCCATTGTGTACTCTACATGTGCTGCTTTAGGTGGATTAGCATCAATTATTTTATGGTGTGGATGGAGAAAAAAAAACCGAAAGAAAATAACGATTGACATTGCATAACTCTATTTCAGCCATATAAAAAAGGCTTTTTATAGAAGTAAATTTATTGCATGGATACAATTATTGCTCAACGATTAAACGAAAAGCACGCTGAGCGTAAACTTGCTCTTGGTGAATTTCTTCAGCTTAAAGCGAAAGTCCTCAATATGCAACGACAAGCAAAAGATGCTGTTGAAATTCAAGACTCTCCAGAAAAGGTGATAGCTTAGTCTTCTGCTTAAAGTTTACGTAGCTTTTATAGATGCTGATTCTGTAGGGAAGGCTCTGTCTACCTTTTTAAATAGACCTTGCAATACTCTCCCGGGTCCCACCTCAGTTACTGATTCAGCTCCGTATTCTAACATAGACACCATGGTTTGGGTCCATTTTACAGGAGCTGTAAGTTGAGCAACTAGATTCTTACGGATAACTTCAATATCGGTTTCTGCTCTTGCACTTACGTTTTGGAATATAGGACACCTCAACTCCACAATTTCTGTAGATTCTATAGCAGCTTCAAGTTTCTCTCGAGCAGACTCCATTAGCGGAGAGTGGAAAGCACCACCTACAGGTAATATCAATGCTCTTCTAGCTCCAGCTTCCGTGAGAGTTTCACACGCCCTTTCAACAGCAGGAACTTCTCCTGAAATCACTAATTGACCAGGGCAATTGTAGTTCGCGGCAACCACTATTCCATCAGTGGTAGCACAAATATCTTCTACAACCTGATCCTCCAGTCCTAAAACTGCAGCCATAGTTGATGGAGTTGCTTCGCAGGCTGTTTGCATTGCATTTGCTCTTGCAGATACGAGCTTAAGGCCGTCAGCAAATGAAATACCTCCAGCTACTACTATAGCACTAAACTCGCCCAAGCTGTGCCCAGCTACCATATCAGGATTGATGCCATCACCTAAGACCTCAGCTAATATTACAGAATGAAGGAAAATTGCAGGCTGGGTAACTTTGGTTTGCTTTAGTGCTTCAGCATCTCCATTAAACATAATATCAGAAATATTAAATCCTAGAATTTCATCCGCCTCTTCGAATCTATTTCTAGCCAATTCTGATGAGTCGTATAAATCTTTTCCCATGCCAGGAAACTGAGCCCCTTGTCCAGGGAATACAAATGCTTTCATAAAACTATTGTGTTTATCTAACTAGAATTAAATGTCCAGTAAAAGTCTCTGCTCCACGACCTTCAGTTTTCTTGATCTTGATTCTCCAACTGAATGACTCTGTTGAACTAACGAAGTGATTTCCAGCTCCATCGACTACGTTATCTCCAATCCATGCCTCGCCTGGGGTTGTAGAATAATGAACCATTTTACCCCATCTATCGAATACCCAACATTCATATGTGGCGATAAGTTCTTGCCCAGAAATAATAGGTATCCAAGCGTCATTATTCCCATCGTTGTTAGGAGTGAAAGAGTTAGGAACATAAACTTGAAGTAAATTGTCAACACTAATTATATGTGTCGCAACATCAGTGCATCCATATTCATTAGTAACGTGAAGTTGGACTTGATAGTCTCCTGCCATGTAGTATTCATGTTCTGGATTCACCTCTGAAGAACCATCACCGTCTCCGAAAGACCAAATAAATTCAGTTCCTCCTTCAGTTAAATTTAAGAAATTCACTATAGGATCAAGTATGTTTATTTGTTCTGGCAGAGTGGTGAATTCAGCAATAGGGGGATTCCATGCAGCAAACGCTTCGTCTATTTCAATTGTGACTGAACATCCTTCGATAGAAGTCACAGTGAACTCTGCCTCGTAAATTCCGGGATAATTTATTTCTAAGAAGTATGGAGAACTGAATCCTATTGGGATAGTGAATCCAGGAATTTCTAGTTCGAATGTAGCTGCTCCAGTAGTAGTGTTATGTATCTCTATTTGGGTAGGTAGACACACTGACGTTTGTAAAAATGATATCTCAGGTATGGGAGCCTCCGCGACTGTGAAATTTTGGAATGATTCACTTGAACACCCAAATTCATCAGTCACTAACAATCCTATAGAAAAGCTCCCTGTGCCTCCCGCTGTAAGATTAGGGGCGTCTCCGACAAGTTCTGTACAGTCAGTGGTTCCTGTAGGGAATAAAGTCCAGCTATATGGTGAAATACCACCAGAACAACTTTGTCCTAGTAGCTCTGAGGAAATGTTATTTGCATTTATATCTGCAGCTCCTGTAGCGTCGTAACACACAACACTCTCACTTAAGAAAAAGTCTGAAGTGGGTATAGGATGAATAATTATAGGTAAGAATTCAGTAGCGGTACAGTTAGGGTTGGTAGGGGAAATAGCTGTAAAACTCACTTGGTAGTTACAATCCCCCGAGCTATAATCATTACAGTCAAAGATCATTTGGATATTACTTACACCCGTCTCAGTCTCACCATTACCAAAGTTCCACGCTGTAACTCCTGCATTTGTAGCTGTAGATGTGAAATTAACGGCTAATGGTGAACACCCTTCGTTAATGTCAGAACTCATAGTAATAACAGGAAGTTGAGATGTGTTTATCGAAATAGATTCGGAGTTTTGACACGCATTCCCTTCATTTATAGTCAAGGAAATGTCAGTTGTCCCAGTCTGAATTGTAGGGCAGTAGTTAAAAGTTGGGCCGTTAGAATACAAAACACCATCTAAATACCAATCATAAGTGTTTCCAACACCGCTAACTCCACCTGGATTGTTAGACCAATCTACTTCTACGTCAATACAGTCGCCTTCACAGATTTCTGTGTCTGATACAAGATCAAAAATTGTGCTTGAGTTAATTGTATTTGTAAAGGAATCGAAAGTGGAACATGTTAAGTCATTTGCATCTGAGTAGGTTATAGTAGCTGTTGCGTCAATCTCAAGATCGCCTTGTATCACATCAGTATAGCCTAGAGATAGGAGGTTGAATCCAGGATTTCCTCCATCAGGGTTGATAGATGAATTCGTTTCATTAGGTGTCGATATCCAAGAGTAGTTCTGAGCGCCATAAATGTCTACCTGTACGCTTTGGCCTGTACAAGGAGCTCCGCTGAACACGAAGTCAAGTACGGGATTGTCTCTCATGTCCACGGTCGCAGTGGCAGTAGCGACACAGTTGAAGTTGCCTCCTGTTAAGAGAGAAGGGGCAGTTAAAGTTGCGGTGGTATTAAACTGAGCGCCATCAACTACGGGGTAATAAGAAATGCCTGTAGGTGTAGTTGTGAAACCGTTGATGTCCCAAAAAACTGTCGTTGCGTTAGTAGTAATATAAATTTCAAAGGCATCACCTTCGCAAATAGCTGGAGTATCGAGAGTAATTGTAGCATCTTCTAAAACCTCAACTTCAATTACCGATCCTCCGATACAGTTGTTCAAGGTATTAGTTACTTGACATGCAATTTCGCTAACTCCTGCATCCTCAGGGTAAGTGAATGGAAGAAGGATACTATTATTAGTGCTAGCAATAGTCATTCCGTTTAACCACCATTCAAAATTATAAATAGCAGGGTCCATTCCGCCTGTTGAGATGAATGCATCGTCATCACCACACATTATTGCTCCGTCTACAGCTAGTTGCACATCTGGTGAAGCCAGTATTTCGAACTCGAATTGTAGGCTGCTTGAACAAGTTATCGTACCGTAATCATTAGTTCCTGTCATTGTAATGATAGCAGGAACTGTAAGGTTAGCTGGGAAAGTGATGTTAGTCCCAGACTGAGAAGATGCCGCTGGAGAAAATGAATAGCTATCGGCACCACCTACAAAAATTTGTGGATTTTCATTGGCGCAATAAGTATAATTGTTAGCTGGATTTAGAATAACAGAGGGGTTATTAAATACAGTGGAATTAATAGCTTGAGTTGTGGAGCAAGTTAAATCTGTACCGTCTAAAGTGTTAGGGTACAGGATGGACCCAATGACTGAGATTGTGGTGCCATTAGCAACTACTGCTGATTGAGTGTCTGTACCATCGGATGTCGGAACTGGATTCACGGGCAATGTGAAAATGGTGTTATCCCATTCGTAAGACGTAGCATTTCCCGTTGCGGTAAATTCTGCTAACGTCCCTTCACAAACGTCACTAGTACTCATGGAAAAATCAACATCAGGATAAACCTCAATGGAAATAGTCTCAGAAGATGTGCACCCATTAGAATCAATCAGACTCACTAGAATATAAGTCGATGTTGTGGTGATTCCTGAAAGATCGAAGCTGAATTGTGAGCTAGTACTCGTTACAGTCTCGGTTAATTGTGAAAACCCATCAAGTGACCAATCCACTACATACGGTGCTAACCCGAAGTTGATATTTGCTTGCACGACAGGGTCAAAGTTTGAACAAAAGACTGTTTCACTAGAATTGAAACTCAAGATGGGAGCTTCAAAAACTTCGAAATCAATAAATAGTGTCGTAGGGGTTGTGTAAACATCACCCGAAGCAACAAATAATAATTGATGCCATCCAGCAGATAAAAATCCAGCTGAAATCACATCTGCGAATAGTATTTGACCTGGAGTTGTACAGAACGAAAGGCCATTGTATGTGTTAGAAAACAAGGGGTTTCCGTCAATGTAAATCTCGAAATTAATGGTGTTGTTATTATTCGAAGCCATTTGCCAAAGCGCCTCTGCTAACCCATTTGAGCAGGTCGATGAAGCGGTAAAGTCATTCACAAATATTTCAGGTGGACCGGCTACAGTTACCTCTGTAGGTGCAGAATCAGAGCTGTTGTTACAGTCGGTTGCATTCAAAGAGATTAAATAGCAGCCTTGATTTATGAACTCAATTGCAATATCTGTTGTGGTAGATGATGTGCCTTCAACAAAAATCCAATCGACTCCCTGTACACCGTTATTCAAAGACCAATCGTAAACAACGGTTGTGCCACAAGTTTCATCAATATTCAAAGATGTGTTAGTGCAGTGTACAACAAAACTGGCGTTCTCAGCCCCTTCAGTCACATCAATAACGAATGAAGGAAGTACTAATAGTTCTGTATCTGATGCAATTATAAACGCGGAGTTCATTGCTATCAGACAGAACACAAAAACGTAACGAATAAATGGTAATAGGACTCTCATTCTTGTTCAGGTGGTTTCAATAGCGCAAAATACGGAATTTACGCTAGTTATTTAAAGCCTTTTGAGAGATCAACCTTTTGATGATTGTGAAATCTTGAATGATTCTTCTTTCCCTTTCTTCTTGCAATTTGTTCATCCTCGGATAATTGTGAAAATTCTATGCATTCTGGAGTGCAACATCTTGAGTTTTTTGTCTGACACTTCACACATTGAATAAACAGTAGATTACAGGTTTTATTACCGCAATTAACATGTTCATCAGAGGGTGCTCCACATTGGTGACAATTAGCGATGACTTCTTCGGAAATGCGTTCTCCGAGCCTCTCATCGAACACGAAATTCTTACCTACAAATTTATTGTCAATGTCTTTGTTTTGTTCGAGTTGCCTAGCGTAGTCGATAATACCTCCATTGAGTTGATTAACATCGTTAAATCCGTGATGCTTTAGGTATGCCGATGTTTTTTCACATCTAATTCCCCCAGTGCAATACAGTAATATCTTATCCTCTTCCTTTCCTTTTAAATCAATAAGAACTTCAGGTAATTCTTCCTTGAACGTTT
>Ga0114994_10001890_pt1 | contig 15170 bp, 10 predicted proteins | sample ArcticOcean_MG_C_9_FD_87043 | JGI IMG/M metagenome (GOLD analysis project Ga0114994, IMG submission 87043) | Marine microbial communities from western Arctic Ocean - ArcticOcean_MG_CB2_152 | ecosystem: Environmental > Aquatic > Marine > Oceanic | place: Arctic Ocean: Canada Basin | collected... | reverse complement strand
CTTGGTTCGAGGCAATCTGCCGCCGACTCGGATGGCTCGCGCGACGAGGCGGGGGGGGGGGTCCGTAACCACAACAAGCAAACTAATAGACCCGTCCAACGGACTTCTCCCACCGTGACCCCCTCCACTAAAACCCGATGATATTCGCACCAAAACCGACTCTAACATCGACGCCCTGGGGGCGTGGGTGGCCGAGACGCTGCTTTTGGACGACACATCCAACTTAAATACGGTCACCTACGTTCACGACTAAACACATCTGGGGGGTCATTTTGAATTTCATCGCCTTCGGCTCAAAAATTAAATCTGACCGCCCCAAAAGTTTTTTTTTATTTTTCCTCGCAACCCTGATTTCGTTCTTCGAACTCAATTTAGGTTTCATGTAACCCAAAAATTATCAAAAATGCCTAAAACATTTGGTTTAAATACAAAACAATTTAAAAAAGGCTACTTCCCATATTTATTCAACAATAAGAGAAATAGGAACTATATTGGAAAAATGCCTCCCATGAATGATTTCGGACCAGACCAGATGACCAGTAGAGATAGAGATATCTTTATCTTTTGGTACTATGAACAAGTAAATAATAATTATGTGTGGAATCATAGAAGAGAAACATACGAGTATTGTAAATCTGATGTAGACACCTTTCTCTTTTAATATTATATAAGGTTTTTATTCTGAAAGGCGATAAAATTCAAAATGACCCCCCAGATGTGTTTTTATATTTTTTGCCCAGGAGGACGCGTGGCGTCCTGGGCCGACCCTTTGTCCCGTGTCGAAATCAATTTTCACTTCTACGGGGCCTTCCGCCGAATGATGCTTCCACCGTCAATGTCACTGATCTGCAAAATATTTTTCATCATGGATTTATTTCAACGCGCGGGTTTCACCTGGCGTTAATCTGCCTGCTCAGCGCCGCCTCGTCCCTCGGGCGGCTGCCCACGTACATCCCCCTTAAGCCGGATCCTGGGTCGCAGCGTCAAAGTAAGCAAGGCGAAACGCGCGGGCATGGACGCCAGACCGGCGGCTTTCTGAAGAGTACATTGGGGTAATAATAATTACAAGAGCCATATTCTGAGCACAATCCTGAGTGCCCGAAACATTAGCTCGACAACTCGTCAAAACCCAATGGGCCTTCTGGAGCCTTATATGCGCGTAACTCCGGGCGTTTGGAACCTCCGAAAGAGGCATCAAGCCGGCGAACTTCGCGTTTGGGGAGGGCAAAACGCAGACCTAACTTACACCACCAGTAAAGTTGGTACCCCGGTCTCACTGGATGAGCGCCGCGCACACGTGCCGTGCATTGAAACGAAGCAGTGGGCAATCCTCGTACCGGCCGCGTCGCGGTGAGGAAACTGGGCACCCCAACATACTGGTCGCTTCAGCTTTCTTTTACCACCGGCGTATGAGGCATCTGATGATGGGTTCCTCGCACGGGACTTCTTTTAAGCCGCTGGCGACGCCGACGCGGTCACGAGAAGGGTACACTTGCATGCAAATGATCAGTGCCTACGTACGGTACACGACTCTGTACTGTACTGCGACGTTCAATTGGCCCGGCCGGTCCCAAAATCGCTTCAAACTGGCCAGATTGTCGAGTTAGAGCATGATTCCACTTGCAAAGCGGTCCCGACTCGCGGTCTATCGAAGTGGCACGGAGGGCGACGAGCTTGGATGCCGTCGTGACGAGCAGCGGCCGCAAGAGTCCATTATTGACATTCGACAGCCCTTCCTCGCCCCGATTTTCGTTGTTGTTCGAGTTCGCCGAGTTCGCCGCGCTCACCGGTTTTCTCCGAGTTCGAGTCACTGGCACGCCGCCGCGCGCAAGCAAAACGCGAAAACCGGTGTGCCTGTGAAAAAACCCCGGACTTAAACGAGTTGCTTTCGCATAGGACGAATTTGTAGCACCGGGCAGCACGAACGTGGGCATCTGAAGAGAGCGCAAGAGGCGCGCGGCGTCTTATATTGTGCGTACGAGGCGCACGGCGCAGAAAAAACGGTACTCAGAGGCAGCCAAACCACTGAAGCAAAGCTACCTGCCGTCGGCGCCTGCGCTCGATCTCGCCACGCCGGCATCTACGCGCGTCGCACCCAGTGGCATTTCAGTAGATCGCGAGATGTCACGGTATCATTGTGTAAACTTGTGGACTCGTGGTCTAGACGATCTGGTCGAATTAGCGGACTGCCAATGTCGCAGTATGGTTTAGTAGCAGTACCCATTCTCCACATGAAAAGAACTCCAACTTTAAGTTGATTCTCCAATTCAAAGCCACCCGTGACGTCAATACCTAGGCGCCGTCCCACGAGCTGTGCGGCCTGTGCCGTTCATTCAAGTTCGCGCCCTTTTTGAGGCGTATGCGGCGGCTTTTGGTTCTAGTTAAAGAAAGGTTAGTCTGTCTGGTCCCCATGGGAGGTAAATGGCAAAACGTCTAACGGGGATCACATCATGTGGACCGGTGGTGAAGAGTGACCACAATGACAGCTAAGTCAAAAGCTCAGGTTGAGGCACTGAAACTTGCTATAGAGAGCGAGCAGCAGCGTGTGGAGAATGCGAGTGGTCCTGCACTTCGGTATGCTTTCAAAGAGCCAGGATTAACGATCCTGCAAGAGCAACGGCTGCTGGGGGGGCATTTGGGGAACGGGTTGTCATCGGCGACAGATATATTATTAGGGCGGCAGAAAAAAGTAATATTATTAGTGCTTGGTAGGCACAACATCATTAGTGCTTCTCAGGATGGAAAGATTATCATTTGGAATAGCCAAACCACGACGAAATTATATTTGATACCCCCTCACTCTTCTTGGGTGATGACGTGTGCTTTTGAACAAGAAAGAAACGAGATGGTGGCGTGTGGCGGACTGGATAATTTGTGTTCTATTTACAGAATAGATCAAGGACAAGTAATGCGTGCCATGTCTGAACTCGCAGGTCATGATGCTTACCTTTCATGTTGCCGATTCGTAGATGAGTACTCAATCTTGACGACTTCAGGAGATTCCGTTTAGATCCTATGGGACATACAGCAAGATGAGAGTATACTGCGATTTGTGGATCACAAGGGTGATGTCATGAGTGTTGCGCTAGATCCGAATCCGCCGAGACTCTTTGTGACTGGTTCCTGTGATTCTACAGCCAAGCTATGGGACTCTAGGGTCCCTGGTCTTCCACTTATGACATTCACGGGCCACGATTCCGACATAAATTCTGCTATTTTTTTCCTGATGGTAAAACTGTTGGGACAGGATTTGATGATTCTACTTGTCGAATATTTGACCTGCACTGCTCGATGAGCATGAATATTTTTAGATCGGAAAAAATACTCTGCGAAATCACTTCAGTTGACTTTTCGCGATCAGGCCGTATCCTTTTTGCTGGGTGTGGTGACTTAAAGACACACTGCTGGGATATAATTAGTTGCGGGTGAGTGTGCTACCTACACTACAACGCTAAGGTCACTGTGTTACAGGGAACTCAGGCAGCAATGGACTTTGACTGGCCATAGCAATCGTATTTCTTGTTTGGGCGTGAGCCCAACGGGCGAGGCTCTTTGTACCGGGTCCTGGGATACATTGCTCTAAGTTTGGTGTTGATCACGCAGGATCGTGGTCTGCGTCGCATTTGCACTTAGTTCGTTCCGTAATTGGTCAGGGTTCATCCAGTAAATTGATACAGCATCGCGGAGCGAGGTGGCTATTTGTGCGCGTTGCGACTATTCAGGTGACGATGCTAGAGTGTTAGACGGGAGTTGGCGACAATTATGAAAATACGGACATCTTGGATGGTTTGAAGGGGCCCTCGGTAGAGTGCGGAAGCTTACTGACTTATCACACCATCAAATCATGGTTGCCCAGGAGTGCAATTTACTTCATATGGGTGCTGGCCCGAGCCGCGACAGTGAGTCGCCATTAGCATCAGCAATCGTTACGCGCCTTCCTTGCTATCGTCGTCGACTTCAATGAGAGCTTCAATGGCGTTCAACTTCGTCTCCGCCGGCCCGGCTCTTGGGGTCTGGAGGGCTCTGCTTACTAGACAATGGTAACCCCCCCAGGTACAGCTTACGCAATGTTTCATGATACTAGGTTTTGGTGGCTGGATGATCCAATTCGACGCTCTGGCTGAGATATCGGACTGCCTATGCGATGCCTTCTAGCGGTGCCTCTCCACAGACGAGATATTAAAAGTAGATGTAGCGACCTGATGTGGAGCGCAACTACTATAAGTGTATTCTGAATCACCTACTGCTCATGATAGTGAGTTGAAATTGCAATTCAACTCAGGCTTGAAGCTGAGCATACATAATCTATGCCGCTATCGCGTGAAGTCTTATGCATGTGTACAGCCGCCCGGGCCTGGGGGTAGGACGCAAGTCTCTGGCCTTCTCGTTAGTGTCACGGTCACGGTGTGGCAGTGCCACTTCGGTAGATCGCGAGCGTCCGGCCCACTTCGCAAATGAGCTCGTGGTCTGACTCGACGATCTGGCGAAATAGCGAATGGCCAATGCCATCGGCTGCTGATTCTTTTACCCCGTGACAGCCCATGCCTTGCAAAAGCCCCTGCTTTTTGGGTCATTTTCACAATGTCAGTCTGAGCATCACTATAGTTTCAGAATTGCCCGATGAGGCTGTGGGTGAAGTAAATGAATGAGCATGCACATACTTATAAACACATTTTGGGCCGCGGTCACGCATGGGGCTGTGCTTGGCCTAAGCCACTCCGCGGCACCGATCATGATATTGGGGCGGGCCCAGGCGGGGTTGACTCAGCCTGAAGGGCGCGGATATTTGAATGGGCACTGGCCGCAATCACCGTCACTGGCATCGTGACTGGCACGGTCGTGTGGCCAGGGGCCGGCGGCCGGACCCGGATAACGGTCACGGTCGCGGGCACCGCGCGTGCTGGCGTTTGAATTTTCAGGGAAGCCCCAAGGAAGCTGGGTAATTGGGGCAAGTGCCTGGGGAATTTTTCATGTGTCTCGAGGCCTCTTGGCGGAGAAGCAACGTTTGTTAACAAACGCCATGTAACATGTACATGTATCACGTGTTACATACATATATCATCCCCATACCCAACATTTTTCAGCATTAAGGCTACAGTCAGTGGCTACAGTGGCTACAGTGTAGCCAGGTAGGATGATCGAACCGAATCGGTAAGTCGAAAATTATATCATCTTAGAATGTAATCAACAGGTATGGGCATCCCTTATTGCGTCCCAAATATCATGAATTCCGTATACCGCCCGATTGCAATCAATGTCGCGTCAACTCTGACAGAGTGCCAGGTGTCCAGCGTAAGGTAACGCAAGCAGTGCTGGTGGCCTGGGGACACAAGCCGTGGAATTCCAGTGTGTTAGTAACAACCTATGCAAATTCAGCGTCCTTAGACTTTGTGAGGAATGCTACGGGAAATATAAGGATAAGAATAAGCTCAACGATAAGAGGGAACGCATATTAACCGCAGGATTTGGAGTGCGGAAGGAATTACTGGAATGTGGCGATGAGATTCATTATCCAGAAAGATTTGACAAAATTGGCGTTTTGTACGAGATGCGCATCTTGGGGAAGGTTGCAGTAGTAGACTCGACCGCAATGCGAGGTGGCCGGCCTATATGGTTCGAATCGGGTTGCTCTGGGCCGTGCATCCATGTCCAAGTCCTAGGCGCAAATCGCGTGTATCAAGCCTCTGCTTTGGATGTATAACCCACAGCACCTGTTCGTCCCTGATGATCTTTGACACACCATAGGTCCCAGATCCGTACTGCGCCGTTTATTGGGAGGGGACTTTCGCCGGTGCAACACAGGTTGTTGATAGCACCATAGAACCTGTATGGACGGGGGAAACATTTGTCGTGCCTGTTGTGAACCCAGTCACTCATTGGGTTGAAGGCGCAGCTCTCAGGGGAAACAAGCGATCTCACTCGAGTTCCAAGTACATGGAACCTCTTCTTCGTTTTGAAGTCTTTGACCATAATACATTTTTCAAGGATGTCTTCGTGGGGCAGGTGTCACTCTCAGCACAGCAGATTGTCAAGGTTCTAGCAGAGGGCGACTCTGAGTCGAGGATTTACCCATTGCGCCCTATGATGCCAACTGGAACCATGCGTGTCACTGCTGCACAGACCATTCACATTACGACAGGCATGTCTCATGTCATTATCAAAGTAGAAGCCTGCAAAGAGCTGAGCAGGAGCACAGAGATGTCGCAAAGCGACAAGTACCTTAGTGCATTCTGGGACACTCGGCCTCTTGGTGAGTCTCCTATTGCGCGTAATAGCTCGAACCCGCAGTGGGAGAATTGCATTTTCCACTTCCCACTTCCTGATATTGCCAAGGATTGCGAATTCACTCACAGTTTAGCAAAAAAGCTTAGGAATAAGACTCTCTTGATTCAAGTCCGGGAGTATGCTCAAATTGGTGAACACAGCGTACTAGGCGAAGTTGAGTTTGATGGTACAGCCATTAATCAGCTAGTGAAACGAAGCGCCCACGCGACAGATAGGGCTCCACCCCGGAAAGAAATGCATAGGACACTCACATCAAACGTTGTTCCGCGTACCAAGAACTCTCTTAGTATCTTCACTGCAGGCTGCTGCTCATGTGAGACTCTACTTTACGGCCATCACCGAATAGCTATGGGGAGCCCCAAATCAAGTTCATTGCAACAGGAGCCCATATACATGCAGTCGAAATTGGCCACATCTAAGTCCGTCTCTGTGAGGCACTTGCGGGAGGTTGGTTTTGCCCCAGCGCTAGAAGTGCCTCTTAGCCTGGGCAATGCGCATAATGGTAGTAGACGGGTTAGGGGTAGTCTGGGTGTCCGGCTTATCTACCATACACGTGGCAAAGTAATCCGAGGAGTTGATGTCGGAGTTGAGCAGATGTCGCTCGGAGAGCGAGCTAGGCTCATCGTCCGACCCGATTATGGCTTTGACACGGTAAGACCTGGACCAAAGATCCCACCAGGTTCAGAACTTGATATTATTGTTGATCTTGTCAGTATTGCTGGCCACACATCATGGATCACCTATGCGCAAAGAGCCCTTAACGGCAAATTTCGCATCTACAAAAATAAATTCAGCCTCCTCTGGGAACATTTCGAAGCCATGTTCCCCAGAATGGGTATATGTCTTGCTAGACTAGGTCGAATAATTTATAGGTGTGAACTCATTATTTTCAAATGCATTTGTCTATTCTTGCTCTGCGTGTGCCGGGCCGGTATGAAATTCGGTGAAAAGACTCGGAGAGAAAAGAGGGAAAAGATGAAAAGACAGCGGGAAGCTGCCATTCTTGCTCGTGCTGAATCTAGTGTATCATTCTTACATGGCCGTCAAGATGACTTGAAACCTGAGGATACCGTCAGCGAGGATACCGACCTTGAAGACGCCCCCTCTGACCTAATGGACATCAATGATAGCCCCACTGAGGTGGAAGAGAAAACCAAACGAATACATGATTTGGCTAGTGCGCGTAGCTTGTTTTCCGGAAAGGCGAAGCGACATTAGAATATACGAGCTGCACGCAAGATAGCGGATAGGCACAAACAACGACGGCTGACTAGCCTGGGTTAATGCTTACCCCCTTAAGCACAGTCCCAATTTGCTCTGGACTATATAAGGGGCGTGGACCCAAATTAACTTAGATTTTCAATTCATAGCCCGAGCGGCGGGGGGATTTCGTTTTGGGGCCGCCTAGGAGTACCCTAAGTGCCACTCGACACTAGCTTGCCATTTTGGTCCTACCAAAAATTATGGGGCGAGGTCGCGAAGTTGCATGATGTGGCCTAGCAAGTTTTGCGAAGAGGTACGGGGCACCGTAGGAATTGGACGTCCGTTGGGTTTGACGTTGTGGCTTTCGCGTGCGCGCAACACGGACCGAATTACGGGAAGGTCGCGCTGGTGCGTATGTTCCTTATGATGTCTATGGGCTGCATGCAAATCTTTGTGGGCCAGCGGCACCGTCGCGCGGAGAAAATGGGCTGCGATTTAGTCCCGGACCTAAAACCCGTCGCCTAAGATGTAAAACCCGTCAACTATTTTGGGAACACCGTTTCTTCGCCTTACGGGCCCCAGAGTGTAAGTGATCGTACATAGGCGGGGGTTCGTACTCGCGCCCGCGCCTCGAGACCCTTCTTTCGCTCGCTGGGGTGATTTTGGTCGACCGCGACGACCGTCTCGATGGTCCTGTCCGCGACACATAATACGGCACTATCTCCAGCTTCTCGAGCGCCCGAACGTGGCCGTAGTGACCGGGGGTTACCCCACGCACGTGCCCGATCCATTGTCGCGGCGCGGGCATGCCATCTGGCGATTTATGCCACGTCGCACCGCGGGGCGGTACGCCGCGTATGATCTCAGCGACGAAATTGGTGCAGATAGCCGCCACAGCGCGTTCCACTGGCTTCGGTACCTTCTCAGGCAGCCTCGGTTCAGCAAAAAGTTTTCGTGGGGGGCCTCGCGGGGCCCGCTATGGGCGTTTCGAAGGGACCAACTTCAGGACAGTGAAATTTTTGCGCATCGCGTGTCCAACTGCCACCAGGACCAACGCTGTGGCGCCTTGGTTATGGGCTTTCCAGCGCACCAGCCCGTAGTAGTTGGACACGCGATGGCGCTGAGCTTGGGACCGCTAGTTTTGCGTTCACTAACGTGCGGGTATTGTGGGCCCTTTAGCGAGGCCCTTCGTTGTCCTGGGGAAGACTGCCCTGAATCGCGGCACTGGCAGGACTGGGGTAGCCTAGACCCCATCATCATTTAAGCGAGTAGCTCTTTCCGGGCGCCTGGGGGGCCATACTATGATACTAGGCCGGGGTGTTACAGGCCTTTTAGAAGCTTTAATTCCAGTCCTCTAGGCACGAGGTTTGAGTTTCTCTATGAAACTGAGTCGTCATTATGGGCTTTTTCGCCTGAGACCACTGGCAAGGACCGGTGGAATAAAAGCGACTACTACCCAATCAGGATACCCAACCAGCCTGGGAGTGTCGAAATAGTGATATGATCATCATGATAGTGATACAATTTTTCTTTTTCTTCTCAGGCTCACTGGCACTGGCAACTGATACTCGTCAGTCAAACGTCGTGCGTTTGGGCAACTTGAACTAGAGTATTGTCGAGCTTGCGTTACAAAACATCCACCTCATATTCGTTAAGTCGGGTTCCGGAATTAATTCGGCTGCGGACTCTGGTTTTTAAATTCTCGCGGTGGGTATCTCGGGCTTTAAAATCAATTACAGATTGCAACACGGGTTTAAATATTAAAAATAACACCCGCGCACACATCAAATTGGCCTGGGCAGCGTCTTTTTTGACCGCAATTCAGCCCCGGGCGCCCTCGCAAGTACGCTACGACCATCCACAGCGCCCTCGCAGGTCTATAAGTCATCGCAGGCAGTCGCGCGGCCCGCCGCGGGCTGCCAGTTTCCGCGCGGCGGCTGCGGAGAACCGCAGGGGCGCGCGCGCGATCCTATTTAATGCGCGCGCGCGATAGGAAGCGATCGCGGGGGTCCCGGGTTACTGCCGACGATCCCTGCCGCTTCGTGGCACCATTACACGCATTTTGACGAGGCGCTACGGCCGCGGAACGACTCGTCGCGGACGTGCTGTCCGCAGAAATCGCGCACCGACACCTCGCGCACTCGTTATTGTGCCGCGTTGGCTATCGTGCCGCCCTGCCTTTGTGCCGCCCTGCCTGATGGATGTTATTTTCGACGGGGTTTGGGGCGTCGCCCCAACCCGACGGCCCGACGCGAAGCGTCGGGACGGAGGGACTACGTGCGGTGGCGCAGCCGCATGAATCCGTCTGCCCGACGGACTGACTTTTTTATAGACCCGAGTTGGCGACTATATTATTATAATGACCTGAGTTCGCAGACAAAATATTTCCGAGACCTGAGTTAAAGCTCTTACTGCATTTTATGACGCGAGTCAGCCATCCGAGAGATAACCACGACCCGACTTGGCCATCTTTTAGATTCCCAAAACCGGAGTTGGCCCCCCTCCGCGAGAAGCGACCTCAATTGGCAACCCGGTTTTTCCGAAACCTGAGTTGGAAACCGAATTATTAAAAATCCAGAGCTGGCGCCGTAAATAATTTAAAAACCCGAATTAACAGGCGGACCCGGGCGGGCGGCCGAAGAAACCCGGAAAGTCACTTTAGTTTCATTTACTAGTTTCATTTACTAGTTTCATTTAGTTTCATTTAGCTTCATTTAATTGGAGGGGTGAGGTTTGCCGGTCTAGGCCTTCGCACATGACCCTCCGTAAAATAGTCCCGCGCCGACCCTGTGCTCAGAGCCTGGCTCGGCTCTATGGGCACTGGCATCGGCAATACAGGCCATGTGCACTTCAAGTTATTTTGGGCAACGGTAAACTTGAAACTGAAATACACGTCTAAAGCGTGCGCTTCAGACAGCCGCCAAAACCCAGCTCGCAGCTTTTGACCTCTGTGTAATCTGACTGAAACTTCAGCCACAGAGGCTAAAAAATACCGATTTGTGTGAACAGTCACTTCGAACGGCACATTGAGATCATCTGACTTCGCATTGTTAGTAAGTCGAGCAGCACATGCTGTTTCTAGTTACTAATTTACTTATTCTTTTCTTGAGCTTATCTGTCGTCGACGGGAAAGCTGGCTTTATTGGCGTGCCATTAAATTTGCGTCTCATGATAACGTTCTTTAGTAAGAAAGCCAGTGACATATCTGCAACCTCTTCCCAACCAGCCAGCCCATCTTCACGCGCAGCCAAGTTTAGCGAGATAACATCAGGGTTAATGTGACTCGAGATATTTGCGATTTTCTTTGCAGAGAGTCCAAAACAGAAGTGCATCATAGAAACAAGAAGATTGGTAGAGCAAGCCAATATGCTTGCGCTTCTTGTTCGTTCTAACTGAGCATGTTGGATAATCGAGGCTAGTCGTTGCAAGTTATGGTGCGTTTGTCGCATCAACAAGCTTAGGTGATGGATCTGTGCAGGGCGGCCATCCTTGAAGCGAATAAGCAAGCGTTTCTCTATTGTTCGAAATTGATGAGACGCGTCGTTCAATGTGGACTCTGCGATACGTAAGGCAACTCGAGTTGCATGATGATCGTCTACCGAAGCGAAATAGTCAGATAGAGGAAGCGGTTCCTTATATGAGATTTGTACACCACCGCTATCGTACCATCGGCGTTGTAGCCTAGTACACAGCTCACTTGTGAGCAGCCAGAGAGCAGGAAGAGAAGTGCTCTGAATGCGATACCTATTAGTGTGCCTGGACACAATTAAAGTGCCAGTTGCCTGGTCTTTAGGGGATGACTTTGCTATTTGGCTCCCGTAAACTACTCGTGTGGGTAATAAATCTTCTGTCAAAAAATGAAACTCAAAAGTAACGGCTTGCTTGGCGGCGGGCGTTAGTATTCTTGCTTCAATTTCTGCTTGAACAAGCATGTCTGCGAAAAGATCAAACATTTCAACCTACAAGATTATTAAGTGTCTAAAGGTACATTATGCACTGCGTTTGAATGCTTTCTTGTCTGTATCTAGTGTAATTTTAAAGGCGGCCTTTTGAGATTGAGATTGAGATTGTGGTAATGATTGCTTTTGACAGTTCAGGGCCAGAGGAAGCCGAAGTGACACTGATGCAAATTTTATGTGACTTTCTGTGGATCGACATTTTGCGATGGCTGTAGCTCGCATGGTGGCGGCTGGAATTGGCTTTCGGGCATAAAAGAAAAACTCTAGCCCATTTGGCTTAATTGTCTCGTGACCAACACAAGTTGTCGTTGACGCTTCAGGCATGTGAATCCATGAAGGTGCATTAATCGTGACAGAAGCGTTAGGAAATGCACTTTCGCCAGAGCGGGAAACGATTAGTAATGCACTTGCGGATGCATGCTCATCACGTTTTTTGGGTCGAGGCAACTTATTTGAAACCCCTAGCGTCTTTGCATACAATCTAATCAACGCCGAGTATTGGACATTTGAATTGTACACGCCAATCTTGCTACATTGTATGATCCCATTGCTAGCAGAGGCTCTGAAGCACCGCTTTTGGTCAAATTGGTACTTGGTTATACCCCCTTGATCCCGAGTAGCCTGAGCTCTAATACACAGACATGCGGCAGAAATCTTCTCCATCTTGGCACTAGTCGCTTCTTTACGTAAAGACAAGGACTCCCTTACAGTAGCAGCAGGAGCAACTTGAATAGCTGACCGCATATTAAGTGGCATTTTGGACACTGGTTCCGTACCAAGGAACCTAACACTGAGGATTGGCCATTAAATTCGAAATTATTGATCACGATGGGTTGCGCTGTGTCATCACATTCCCAGTGTCATCCAGTACCTAGTCAACAATCGAATGCAGTAATAAAGCTAAAATCACACGTTGCTTTGCACAACCATCAACATGCCAACCCTTGTAAACTTGGTGTGTAATACCTAGTAGAGAGCATGTAGACAGTTAACCAAAACATAAAGGCGCTGCCAGCGAACGCTGAACAAAGAAATGGCAAGCGGCTTGCTCACGGTGCCACATGCAACCCAAATAACTTGGAGAGCGAAATTTAGCACAGAGACGCGAGCATCAGAACCACAAATAATAATATTATCAACATCATCATCACACACTTGACGGCTGTTGTTCATTTCAGATGCACGTTGTTCCAGTACCTAAATCTTGCAAGAGTGCAACTAGTGATGAATTACATTTGTTACTCTTTGCTGTGCCTTATGTCCAAACTTAGAGCAGATACATAATGACGTGGGATGAAAATCCATCAGTTTTGAGGCTTGCAGAACACCGCTCACTGATACAATAAACAGGGTATGCTCACCAAGAGCAACAATCTGACCTGAGAAGAATATAGCATATGTGTAATATGTATTTTAACAACATGCACTGTGATCACATGTTGAAGTCATTGTTGGGTACGCGATGCCAAATTCAAGAATCAGCTCACCAACATTACATACCCAATCTGCTGTTACAAGTCGCCTAGTTGTGTTGCCGTTACAAAGCAAGCCGACACGTTTGTCTTTGGCTTCAATTAAAGTTCCACTAAGTTTGAGTCCTGAGGTTGACGTGTCTTGATCAGTTGAATGTGCAAGTGCCTAGCTCGCAGGTAGGTAAGCAGCTGAGCACAGAGTAACACTAGACAAACCTGAAACTTATAACAGGCGATCGACATAGCCACGTTACTTGTCACGAATGCATCTGCAGACTGGACATACTTGATCGGTCCTGGTACCAAACAATCTGGGAAGCGATGAGAGCATAGTTCAACCTAAAGCAGCGACATAGTCACGAAGCAAATCAAGCATGCAAGTTTCGCTGATATGACATCGTAATTGTATATTGTAGCGTGTCCATCCATGTGCTGAACCAGGATCATATCTCGATCAATTTGTCCCCCAAACGAGCCTAGACACATTGAGAAAGCGTGTGTTCCAATATTCCTTATTTCGAAGTGGTGAATATATTGTGGAATGAGCTCCAAATGGGAAGTTTCGATATTCGAGCCCCGAGGGTTGCGTGCTGAGCATGTGCACACCCTTAGCTTACTAGGATGTAAGACAGCTATTGCGTGTGCACCCGGTGTTGCACGGCCAACTTCGATTTGATAGATTGGAGCATCCAGATGGACTTCCAACAGTAGGCTTTTCATTCTGTCTTGGGTTCTCCCGGGCACTAATGGATCGTGAACCCGCAGCCATCCCTGCAATGAGCCGGATATTATCCGAGGTTGTCCTAAGTTATCAATGGCTCCTACTGCGAGACCCCTCTCACTAAACTGTTCACTGTGGCCGAGGGTTGTAGACCACCAGTCCTTTAACTTGAATAATGACATGTTTAACTGTTTTCACAGAATCGTTTAATAATCATGATTTGTTGAGTACATGAGGGGTACGCATAACTGCTTCTCATGCAGAACCGTAGGCAGCTGTGCGTATCATCTCGAGCTCTTACCAATTTCTTACCGATACCCTGACATGCTGAGCTAACGCGAACGTAGCTCAAAATAACCAGGCATGAAGCGATTCTGGTGGTTTCACCGCAGATCCAAGCCTACTCAGGCAAACGCCCCGCGCTCCACTTTTTCGTTCAACCCGGGCCGCAAACTAGGATCGCCGGCGCGCGCAGCTCTGTGTTAGTTTTTGCCAGTAGCTACGCGTCGCGACTGGGTCGCCATACACGCAACGCAACCACTCCCCGCGTTACGAGCGCCTCTACACGCACCGTTGAACGTTTTCTTTGCTGGCGCCGTTCGCTCTTGGCGCTTCTGTGCGCCCGTGCGCGCCGCGCGCCGAAATTGTTTTGCTAAATGTGCGCGGACAGTTTCCGGCGATCTAGGCGGTTTGGTCGGCCCGCAGCTGTGTTCTCGCGTGCAACCGAGGCTGTTTTCTCGCAGCGGTCCGCTTGTCTAGTATGGGTTTGCGACGCGCCGCATACCCCTGGCGCGCGCCACGGCCACCTCGACCTCGATGACGGACAGAGCGTATCTGCGCGCTCTCAATTTGAAGGACGCCAAACGGTCCAGATGTGTCGGCTTCTGGGTTTCGCCGAAAACAGCCCGCGTGGCCTCGTCTTCCGAGTCCTCCGCGTGGCCCCCGGAGATTCCCCGTGCTCTCAATCTACGCGTCGCAGACGCCTTCATAATAGTAAACGCTTGCGGCATCAAATGAGTTGCGTCTTTCCGAGAAAATTGCCAAAATCACAAAAAAAGTCGACGCGATCGCCGTTTACGGTGCCCGTTTGAGCCGATCGCGCCACCGCAGCGTCTGATATTGTCGTTCGTGTGGCCGCCGACGATCCCGGGCCCGATTGACCACGGTCACGGTGCTGCTTAGAGCAAACCGAGTCGCATTTAGTCCCGTTTAGTTTGCTAGTGGTCACGGTACTGTTTAGCTTTTAGTATTCAAGTTACTACTAGTAAGGGAGGTTCTCCGTATGTGCTCAAGTCGTGGTCTGATACTTTTATGGACCGTGACTCTGCTACTGGCAGTGAGGCGCCGAGCCTCAACAGTATCTTCAACAGTTATGAATAGTAGAGGCACGGACGCCAGACCGGCGGCTTTCTGAAGAGTACATTGAGCTAATAATAATAATAATAATAATAATAATAATAATAATAATAATAATAATAATAATAATAATAATAATAATAATAATAATAATAATAATAATAATAATAGTAG
>Ga0114994_10001889_pt1 | contig 15180 bp, 15 predicted proteins | sample ArcticOcean_MG_C_9_FD_87043 | JGI IMG/M metagenome (GOLD analysis project Ga0114994, IMG submission 87043) | Marine microbial communities from western Arctic Ocean - ArcticOcean_MG_CB2_152 | ecosystem: Environmental > Aquatic > Marine > Oceanic | place: Arctic Ocean: Canada Basin | collected... | reverse complement strand
CAAAGTTGTGGTTCAGTTTATTCGTATTTTTTACGCAGGTGTTCTTATCTAATAATGCATAATAGTTATCTACTATTTTATTATTCTTTTTGCGATAGGTACATTTATTAATTGTTTTGTCTTTTATTAACGTTTGAATCCCCGTAATATTATCAAGGTATCCCTGAAAAGATAAGGCATAATCCAATGTATCCTGTATAGACGTATCATTATATAATTGATAAAAGGTTTTCATATGTTCTCCTAAAGAAACCAATGTAATAGTATTATTTTGGACGATGGCGTTTAGGGTTATTAATTTATCTCTATAGAGGGTAACTTCATTATTAAATAGCATGTAAGTGGTATATTTTTTAGAAACGGTTAAATATTCATTCATTTTAGCGATGGTGTCTTCCGAAAAGTCTTTTAATGTCTTCAATAATGTTTGAATAGATAGGGTGTTTTTATAGAATTGATACGTAGATTTTATATTTTGATATATTTGAAATAAATAAATCAATAACGATCCAACGATATAACATCGCTGCTTAGAAGTAGCGGTTCTAAATTCTAACAACTTACCTAATGGATGCTTAGATAATATATGTTTTAGCATTTCATAATATTGTTCCAAGGTTAGAGACGTATTTCGTATCTTTAACAGTATAAATGGTACAATACATAAAATAAGAGGGAGTATTATAGTCATAATAGGTGATAATATCGTATTTATACCCGATAATTGTAGAAACAACGAGTTGTTATTTAAAAACGCTAGTTGCTTCCAATCTAAATAATTATATTTTTCTACAAAATTCGTCTGTTCCTTGAACGCTGACCAATCCGTAGTTACCGTATCTAATTGTTTATATGGGGACAAGCTTAGGGTTTGATATAACTGTTGAGAATGAGTTAGAAATCTTTTATCATAAGAATATGATTTTTTCCACGAATCCAATAGTTTCGTTCCCATAATAGTTTTTGGATTAAATAGTTTAAGATAAACCGAGTTGGGTCCGTGTAGATTAATATCGGTAAGGGTATGTTTGTTTATTTCTTTCGTTTTATCATTATATTGAATAGGTAGTTTAAAGTTGCCCATTTATAGAGGGTACTAGAATATTAATATACTAATATTACGCTAATTCAACAAATTCAGCCGGAAGTTCTTTAATATCGGTATTGTAGTATGTTTCTACCTCGCGCAGCATACTTGAATCATAGTTAGTAATAAAGTTTATTCCGGTTCCTTTACGACCCCATCGTCCGCTACGACCAATACGATGAAGATAGGTATGTATATTTTTAGGAAAATCATAATTAACAACGATGCTTACCTGTTGAATGTCAATACCTCGGGAGGTTAAATCAGTAGATAGTAAGATTCTACTTGCGCCCGTTTTAAAATTATTATATGCCTCTTTTCTCTCCCCCCCCGTCATTTTACTATGAATGCAAATCACCGGAAAATCATCATGTGTCATTCTATCATATAAATAATCCACCGTCCTTACCGAGTTACAGTAAATAATACATTGTGACACTGCCAAACGTTCATATATATCTTTTAGCGTATCATACTTTAACCTTTGGTCTTCCAATGCTATATAATATTGACTTATACCTTCTAAGGTTAACATATCCGCTTTTACTAATATCGTTTCAGGTACCGTATCAAATAGGTGGTTTAAATCTTCCACATTATACATTGTCGCACTAAATAAACATAACTGCTTATATTTTATAATAGAAAAGATACGGTTCATCTCTCTATCAAAGTCGGCTGAAAATAATACATCTAATTCATCACATACTACGGTGTTAATATGACCCCCAATCTTATTATCTTCAAGCATATGAAGAAGGCGTCCTGGAGTACCGCATATAATATGGGGGGTATTTCTATTCAAATAATATACATCTTTGTTAATTTGTTCTCCTCCCACACATAAATGAACCTTAATACCCGGCATATATTTAGAAATTTCCGTATAAATAGAGGCTATTTGTGTAATCAACTCTCTCGTTGGAGCAATAACCAGAATTTGTGTTTTATTTTTGGATACATCTAAGTTATTTAATGTACCAATTACAAATGCTCCCGTTTTTCCTGTACCTGATTGTGCTTGAGCAATAATATTATCTCCTTTAGAAATTTTACTAATAGATTGCTCTTGTATGGGACTCGGTACCTCAAATCCTATGCTCATTATTCCCCTAAGTAATTCCTCTTTTATATCTCCTATATTGTCCCAAGAATTCATAAGATAAACTTATGATGTATTATTTATATTAATATAAACATTTATGTAATATTTATAGTATGCTTTACTTGTTAGCAGATATATATGCAATAAAACGGTCAATGTCTACTAATCATATATCGGCTGATGTAAAACATACAATTAATAATTTAAATAATATCATAGGTAATAGTAATTACAAGTTAACGCCTAATTTTAAGACGGTAATTAAAACAGTTAAAAAGCCGGATAATATCATGAATGAGTTACGTTTAAATATGAATAAATTGAGTGTAAAGAATTACCGTCGTCAATATGAAAAGATGCAGGTATCTTTAAGGGAATTAAATAGCGATGCTAAAGAGAGGGATGAATGTGCTATTTTGTTGTTTGAGTTAGCGAGTGCTAATTTATTTTTTTCGGAATTATATGCTGATTTATATAATAAATTATATACGGAGTTTGAGTTTTTGAGGGAACCGCTAACCAATTCATTAAAGACGTTTATAGCGTCATATAAAAACATAGAAAATATGTCGGATGCTAAAAATTATGATACGTTTTGTGACATAATTAAAAATAATACAAAACGTATCGCTTTATTAACCTTTATTATTTATTTAATGAAATTTAATATCGTAGATGGCGATATGATTATGGAGCTGACATTATATTTAGTAGATAATATAGAGAGATTATTAGCAACAGACGAATCAGACCAGATAGAGCAGTTGTCTGAAAATTTGTCGGTAATAATTAAATTGACTGGATTACAGATATTATCGAGAGGGGATGGTAAATTAGTAAAAGCCCATATAGAAAAGCTGGCTGGTGCGAAGCCGACCGATTTCGAGGGCTTAACCTTTAAAACCATTTTTAAATATATGGATATGAAAGATATAATAAAAAAGGATAAAAAAAAAATATTATAAATTAGTATGGTGCTATCTAAATTAAATCCTGAAGTAGACTATGAAGAGAATTCAACATTAAATAAATCGGATGAGAATATCACTTCTCAAGCGTGGTATTATAATTTATATAACAATAATATTATCATAGCTTTGGGGAAAGAGTGGATACAAGATAATGATCTCGTTACCCTGCCTATTTATTTGATAAGTAAAGAGGATGATAAAGTAATAAAACAAATAGGATTGTTTGAAATGACTCACGAGACGTATTATGCAAATTTAGAAACTGATGACGATGGAGACAAAATCTTAAATATTAATAAATTAGATGAACCATTAATATATAATAGAGAGACTTTCATGTCCTCTCTGGCTGTAGCCTCTCCTGTAGCCTCTCCTGTAGCCTCTCCTGTAGCCTCTCCTGTAGCCTCTCCTGTAGCCTCTCCTGTAGCCTCTCCTCTCCCAGAGCAAACTGAAGAAATGAGTAAATCCGAATATACTAATAAACCTTCAGGCGCATGGGTTAATGAGTATTTAAAAACTTCACAGTTTAAAATAACAGATGTTCCAGGAGATGGTAATTGTTTCTTTTATGTGGTAAGGGACGCAATGAAAACGGTTGGTAAGAATTATACGCTAGACGAATTACGTCTAATGCTTTTAGAGTATCCTAATTTAGAGAAAGTTTATAATGAACAAATGGAACCCATTGAGGCAGTTTTAAAGGAATTAGCGATAAATAAAGAGAAATACACCGAATGTACTGAAAAGTTAAGAAGTATGTCGGTAAAAACAAAGGCCGCTAAGGAAAAATATAAGAAAGAGTGTCAAGCTATACAAGACGAGGTTAATACTTCAAAAGATCTCTTGATAGAACTAGATGCGGAGAATGTTAAAGATCTAGATACTTTTGAAAAATATAAGCAGTATGTGTTAACTAGTAAGTGTTGGGCATCATCATGGTCTATAGCGCAAATAGAACAAAACTTAAACATTAAAGTAATTATATTTAGCAATGAGAAATATAAAGAATATAAACATCTAGAGGGTAAAAATACAGGCGATGAACCCGTTATACTGTGTACTCAATCGGAAGTAACAAATCCTGATTTTTATATTTTAGCGAATTATGTGGATAACAATCATTATCAACTGCTTTATTTCAAAAATACGTTGGCCTTTAAGTTTAATCAGTTGCCATATATATTAAGAAGTAAACTGGTAGAGAGATGTATGAGTGGAGATGAATCCACTGGGTGGAATAAGATTAAGGAGTTAAAAGAATTTAAACTAGAAATACAACATAAAACGTCTAACCCGGTAGATAAGGCGAAATCTAAAACATCCACTAAGAAGTCCCATCATAGTCAAACAAAGAAAAAGTCTCCAAGCCCGTCTCCCGCGCAAAAAAAACAAACAAAGAAACAGAAAGATAAGGATAATGTGTGTCACAAATTATCAGAGGAAGAGTGTAAAATACTGACGGAGAGTTGTGTTTATAAAAAAGGTCAAAAAAGACAATACTGTGCTAAAATAAAAGCAAAAAAATAAAGACATATAATATGAAACCATCCCCTAAATTAAGGCGCCTTGTAAATAAATTCACTAGAGAGATTAAAAAATCACATAAGAAAACTGTAACCCATATAAAACATAACTCCATAACAAGTCAAAAGATCCATTTACTATCTCAGCTAGATTTAACCGACATAAAAAATAATCCTTTTCTGGATGTAACTATTCAACAACATATTATTAATAATAGCAACTATAGCAAACAATTAGTAATAGAGAAGGTAAACATCACCATCGTGGATGAACATCCTATATCAGATAGATATTTTCATTATATATCTGTCTGGTTACATTTTATACTACCGTATGCAGATAAGTCATGTGTAAAACCCCTACATATTAATCTATTTCTAACCCCCTTTAAGAAATTGCTGCCTGCAAAAGGTCAAATCATAGGCCCCTATAATGTGAATAGCGGTTCTACTCGTGTATGTACGGCGAATTCATCATCTATTCTTATTTGGCGCAAAGAAGAATGGTTTAAAGTGTTAATACATGAATCGTTCCATTATTTCCAACTGGATAAATATCAGTCCTCTCCTGGCGCACCCGAAATGAAAAAACTATTTCATATCGAATCCGATTTTTTAATGGGCGAAGTATATAGCGAAACATGGGCTACCATTTTACATTCGATATTTTATGCGTTCTATCATAAAGTAAATATCTGGAATATTTTACAACTAGAGAGAAGGCACTCCATAAAACAAACCGTCCATTTCTACAACATATGGACCTTACCTACCATGATATTATCTCTCGAACTACTAATAAATATAAAGAACAAACAAACGTATTTTGCTACTATATTGCCAAAATGATTTGTATCCATCAACTCAATCCATTCATTCAATGGTGTCCTACACTCTCCTGTAATAAACCCGTCCATTTATTTATTAAAAAGTATTTCAATAATCCTACCTTATTAAATGAATTACGTAAAGTAAAACAAGTACCCTTTTCCCTAAAAATGTGCCATTCAAGTCTAGGTATTTAATTTTTTATATATTATAATATTTTTTATATATTATAATATTTTTTATATATTAATCGTTATTTTTAAAAAATCGCAGTCACTTCTTGACCCGCCTTCAGAAAATGAGGACTCATGAACTTCTGAAGATTGAAATAGGTGAGCTCATCTGACTTCTGTACCTTGAGAAGCGTCTGAAGCGCCTTGTCAGCATTGATAATTCGTCCATTCTTAGCATCTTGCAGATTATGTTCGCGAATATATTTATTAATCTCACGGGTTACCTCAGTGCGAGCAATCTCACTCTTATGAGGCACCTTCAAAAAATCAGCCAACTCCATACTAATAAGCGTAGGCTTCACAAAACCACTTGGCTTTCTATTACTCTTTTGCTTTTTTTTTTTATTCAGCTTTTGGGCTGCTTTGAGCTCCTTGGTCATTGCCTTTTCTAATGCCCTAAAAGATGCCTTCAGAGCACTTAATTGGCTACTAACATTTTGAAGATCTCCTAGAAATTTACTACAGTCACTCTCTAAACCCGATACCGGTTCAACTACCACATTTTCTACCTTTGTCTCAGGAACAACCGGATCAGGAGCAGGAGCAGGAGCAGGAGCAGATACCTTCGGGGGTTTTTTCGCTTTTGAAGATGCCTTAGAAACAGTCTTAGGAGGGTTTGTCTTTGAGTTCGCCATTACTTAATAATAGTATTATTATTTAAGTCTTTTTACGCAACATATTTAATTTAATGATTGAGGAATTACTGATTGGTATAGCCATGGTAAACTTTCGGCGGCGTCCGAAGATACTAGAGTTAGTGCTTGCAGTACATAGCACGCTCCTAAATATTTATGTTCATCGCTTGCATCCGGGTGGATAAATTTTTCTACGATAGATATTACAAATCCTTTAATATTATCCGTTTGGATATAAAGCATATTATTACTCCTAAAAGGCATACCATTTGGAGGACATATTAAGCGTTTTGTTTCGGTAGATATTTCGGCGCGATAATTCCAAATATCATGCAGTTCTTTAATAAACTTTATTAATTTAGTGGAGGATAATTCATACACCCATTGAGGATTGGTGTAAAATCCTAGTTCTTCTATGGTTTGAAATACCGATAAAATACGAAATTCAAGCGTTTTTTCATTAGAGACAACCATGTCTATATTTAATTCCATTGGTATCTGCAAAAATTTAGAATACAACATTAATTTATTAAATCTCTCTATTGTGCGAATCTCAAACGGTTCTCTATTATATGGGTTCAGCATATTACCCTTCTTTATTAAATGATAAAACGAAACCATATCAAAAGCATAATTATATTTTTTCTCAGTTATCACAAATAAATTACTATTCGATATTTCTGCTATATTTTGTAAACTAAAAAAATCCGTCTCATTCGTATATTCCTCCTTAATATTATGTAATTGCTTCCATACTCTATATACATGTAATCTCCAAATCTTATATACCTTTACTGCTAAATCCCTATGAGCTTTAAACCTGGCCACTCGTTCTACCAATATTGCCTTATTTCCACCTAACTTTAATTTATACAGTCTACAATATGCTTTTAATTCCTTAATAGTAGTTTTCATATATATATATATATATGCTATCATTCTTTTATCGTAATTTCCTATATCAATTTACAAAAATGACATGTATTTTTTCAAAAAATTGATTTAAAGATTACCTACATAATATAGGTAATATGTCCTCCTCCCTAATCATTACCGGTTCCGAATTTGATGCTTCCGCGAATGTTGAATACAATAAGCCTCGCATTAATAAATCGGGTGGCAAAAATATTGCTTTAAGAAACCGTGAAACAAAAAAGCAACTATATTTGTCTACACCGCTTCTGATGACGTGGGGAGTAAATGAGAATGATTTTAATAAAACGGGGAATTACACGTATGATATGGCGTTGCAGTTTCCTAGAGAGACAGATGCGCAGTACTCGGACGACACTGCTAGCTTTTTGAATAGTCTTGTAGAGTTGGAAGCGAAAATTAAGGCTGATGCGGCGGTTAATTCAAAGGAATGGTTTAATAAGGCCTCTATGAGTGCGGAGGTCCTTGATGCTCTTTGGAGCCCTATGTTGAGATATCCTAAGGGAGATGATGGTGAGCCTGACCGTACACGCAGTCCGTCTTTGAATGTAAAGTTGCCTTGCTGGGATAGTGAATTTAAGTTTGAGTTGTATGATTTGGAGGAAAATGCAATCTTTCCCCCGGAAGGAGGAAGTGGTTCTGCGGAAGTGCTAAAGAAGCTAATTACAAAGACACAGAATGTAGCTCTAGTAATTGAGTGTGGTGGTATTTGGTTTGCGAATGGTAAGTTTGGAGTAACCTGGAGGCTTACTCAAGGAGTAGTAAAGCCGCTGGTAACTCTAAAGGGTAAGTGTCATATTAAGTTGGATGGTGCTACTAAGAAAAAGTTGCAGGAGCAGAAAGTTCCAGTACAGGAAGAAGAAAGTACGACACTGGCAGATGATTCTGATGATGATGAGGTAGAGTTGGAACAGGAACAGGAACAGGAAGTAGCTGTAGAAGAGTCGGCAGAAGTAGAAGTAGAAGCGCCGCCTCCACCTGCACCTAAAAAGGTAGTTCGCAGAAAGAAGAAGGCTTAGGCTAACTAATTAAACATAAAATAAAAAATAAATATATTATATATTTTTTATTTCTAATATATATGGAAAGAAAAAAATCACCACCAACAAGCAAGACTCCTACAGGAACAATTCCTACGGCAGTTGGAAATTGTTCTGATTTATGTCAAACATGTGGTTGCCAACGATTTAAACCCCATCCAGTTGCGGAGTGGGTAAATTCCGATACTTTAGGTCCTTTAGCATCTATGGCATTAAATGCTACAGCCGTACCAGCGAGAAATAGAACCTCTACTAGTACAACCCCCACCGCATCTCCAGTAGAGTGTGAGGACTTGTGTCATGAATGTGAATGTTATAAACATATGCCATCTGCGCCACCGATGGCTCAAGGCATAAGAAAAAAACGTCGCCGATCAAAAAAACGTCACCGATCAACAAAACGTCGCAGATCAACAAAACGTCGCAAATCAAAAAAACGTCGCAAATCAAAAAAACGTAAATCATAAAACTATATAGCAAAAGTAACTTTTACAATATATTTATTACTAGTAGCATCCATTTTTAATAACTTCAATAAAATTTAATTACTTCGATAAAATTTAATTACTCCTCCGCGCTCGTTTTTACACAATATTATATATCTATCCTATTATGAAATACTTGGGTGGAAAACAAAGATTAGGAAAACATCTTGCGGTTATATTGAAACAATATATAGACAAAAGTGTTACAAAGTATGATATTAAAACCTATATGGAACCGTTTTGTGGTGCTTTGGGTGTATTACAAAATATGACAGATATTAGTCTTAATATTATTGCGAGTGATTATCATCCAGATTTAATAGAAATGTGGCAGGCAGTTAAAGCCGGCACGTTAAACCCACCGGATAGTGTAAGTGAAGAAACCTATTTACATTATAAATTAAATATCGAAAGTCCACACGCTTTAAAAGGGTTTTTTGGTTTTGGGTCTAGTTTTGGAGGAAGGTATTATGCATGTTATGCTCAAAAGTATGTTAAAAATAAGAAAGAGAATTTTTGTTTAGAAGCGAAACATTCGGTTGAGAGAAAGAGACCTTTAATACAGAATGTATCCTTTAAGTGTAAAGATTATACCAAGTTAACACCAAATAACCAATTTATCTATTGTGATCCTCCATATCGTAATACAAAACATCCCATAAAATACCGAAGAGACGTAAAGCATTATGATGTTTTTGATAGCGACGCCTTTTGGGTAATAATGCGAGAGTGGAGTAAGACAAATGTTGTCATTATATCTGAACTGACTGCACCCGATGATTTTATAGAGATTTGGCATAAAGAAAAAACAAGAACTGCTTGTCAATCCACCAAAACCCGGTTTAAAAATGCGTTACCTAGCGAAGCGCCTGCGGTTACTGAAAAGTTATTTATACATGAACGGTACGCGGATTTATGATATCTTTACTATTTTATGATCTACTATTTCCCATTCCTTTTTCTTCAAGGTAGAAAGCCACATACAGTGTTTCGTGTGACTGCTTACTGAACCCTTTTTAATAGCCATGCCACATAGACATTCAACTAGCAAATGATTTTGATAGTTGGTTTTTATATGAAATATATCGCCACAGGAGGTGCAAGGATATTTACCCGGGAAATGCTTTACACAATGCTGTTGGGCACTATTCATCTTAGCGTGCTTGTAAGGACACATGTTACATTTATACACTTGATTTCTCTCATCATATGAATATCCAAACTCACTACCAGCACTAATGAGTGGACGATTGGATTCTTCATGCTGCTCAAACGTTTTTATGGATTTTCTTTTTACACATTTAATAGTTGTGATGATTGGTTTCGCAACCGAGGGTGCTAACTCTACTCGGATAGGAACTACTTCTACTACTATTGGGGGTTTATTTTCTACTAGTACATTAAATCCAACGACACATTCTTGGCATTCTAGATCTATCTTGTCGGATAGTGCTTGGAGTGCTGCATCGCGTTCTTTGTCCATCCTATCCGATAAGACTTTAATAGCTGCGTCGCGTTCTTGATCCATATGATCCGATAGTGCTTGCATATCAATCTCTCTTTTTGTCATTACCTTTTCTAAGGCCGAAATCAGTTTGCTGGTGGGCATGGTGGGATACAATTTTCTTTTCAATATTGTATCTGGGGGTAACGTTTCAAAAAACTGAAAAAGCATTTCAATTTTTTAGAATTCAAAAAATTGAAATGCTTTCGGCATAGTAAGAGGAGATAACATGGCCTACTTCGTAATCTATTCAAACTTAGGATTCTACGCTAATAACTTAGGATTCTACGCTAATCTGCGTCAGCTGACCTCTCATTCATCTCTTGAACGTGATTACACGCGTCCCAAGCGACGAGGAGTACAGTTGCATAATTTAACTGCGTCAGAGTCACCTTCTCCGCCTATGGAACCGATTGGAGTGTATTTGCCTAAGCATATTGTGGACCTGATATTATCTTATGGAGATCCAGTAATTACTAATAGATTCCAATGCGTTCATTATCAACTCAAGTATCATAAAAAGGAGTTCGATGTATTACGTCATACGCCCCTTAATACATATTATGGGTGTAAATCTTATGACTTACCCTATTTTATACTAACCAGATCAAATGATAAAAATCAATTAAATGGCGACCCCGCCCCAACCATGCCGACGACATGTGCTCTATATTATCCTAGGCGATGGATTAATACTTATATTAGCCCACCATACGATAGCGACGATAGTGATGAAGAAGTACCAAATTTAATATAATATTAATAAAATAATATATTATAAAGTTAAGTAGTTTTTTCTTTTCAAAAAATTGAAATGCTTTTGACTGTATAAGGGAAGGTACCCCCCCAGTATCCGAATAAACGAATACAAACTATTAGAAATGATGGACTATTATAGCGGTTTCTCTGGCCCTTCTAAAAGTGTCGCATTGGAACAAGTAAATAGTCAATACAAAGCATCGTTGTTAGAACCTCTTATAGAAGCTGGTAAAGAAGAAGATTTAGAAAGTTTATTAGAGGAAAGTATAACAGAAGGCGTGAATGAGATTTATGGGGATAGCGATGAGTGTCCTGGAAGCGCGACGGGATGGGCTATTTTTGTGAAATCAGATATTTTAAAGGCGATAAGAAGAATTCTAGGCGAAAAAATTAACAAGCAAAAAGAAAGTTGTAGTAATTGAAAAATGAGATGTGGCGGGTGTATGTTCCGGTTGTCAAAGGAGTAATATTTATATGATAAAGTTAGGTAGTTTTTTCTTTTCAAAAATTGAAATGCTTTTGGCTACATAAGGGAATGTACCCCCCAGTATCCGAATAAACGAATACAACAGCAAAAACGCAAACGAAATCAATAATGTCTGACACAATGACTATGAAACTGGAAATCCGCCCCGGAGTAGATGTTGGATACCACAGTAGTAATATGACACACCCCGAATACCCTGAAAGCAAAAAAGGTTTTCCTAAAGACAAAACACTAGAAGAAATGTTAGTACTAGCTAAAGACATAGAAGCAAATATTATTATAAAGGCAGGCAAAAACGCCAAATGGTATCTTAAATATTTTCCTAGACATGAATTAGATGCCGAAATAGAAAAACAAGCATGGAGGAAGACACATAGAGCTACAATGTATATAGTTGAATTTGAAGCCGAAAGTCAACAATCTTCTGAAGTAGATTCGCCCGAAAGCGACGGATATAGCACTCCAGACGAATTAGAAAACGACGAAGAAGATAGTGTGCCGACAGTTCTAACCCAACAAAGAACATCCCATGGGTGTCGTGATGCGAGGCAATGTTTTAGCGACGACCAACCTATTAGGCATACAATCGACGAGCACAGTTGGATGGGTACATATGTTGCATCAGAAAATGGAATCATGCATGATGGGATTTTATATACAGGACTTTCTCCGCTAAACCAATTCACAAAAGCACACTATAAAAGCACCCGACCAGATAGAGTAGATAATAATAATGCGTGGCAAGAGTGCAAGTGCTACGTTTCGGGTAAATGGATTTCAACCTTCAACTTACCCGCTATATAAAAACAAAACAAAAAGAAAAAGTTAGGTAGTTTTTTCTTTTCTAAAAATTGAAACGCTTTAGGAAGTATAAAAGACATCTCAATCATGTCTTCTACTATTAAGCAAATTATTGAAAGCGTCTACTCCAATATGGCTACCGCAATAGAAGAACATCAATCTCTAGTCCAAGCAGAGATTATTCGCGTATTGGCAGAGAAGTACAAGATCGATGCCGATGAGGCGAAGGATATGGTCTTAAAATCCCACGAAGTGTCTAACTTACCCCCTCCTATAATATATCAAAAAAACCCTATTACCTATGGCGATATTAGCGCCTTTACATCGTCCACAAAATCGTTAAACGATAAAAATAACACACTTAGAGAACGGATAACTGGTGCTATTATTAATAAACAAATACCAGAGAATTATTATACCAGTTCAGATAAATGGATGGCTTTGAAACTAGAAATAAATAACTACATTGCTTTGATAGCTGGTCCTATAGCGTCGTGTGACACAGTCAGATGTGAACACAAAGGTGGTAGACAATTCCATTATGATTTTGGTCTTATTATTAATGATACTACGGATCTCCATATAGAGTTAAAATTTAATACTACTCAAGTGGGGGACGCACCGCAGTTCGTTTCACCAATGTATCCGAGTCAGTATACAACCACATCATTCGAATCGTTATATTTTGAGAATTATCTACCTTTAATAGCCGCGCATGGCAACTTAGAACTCCCTAACAGGGAAATCTATATGAAGGAAATACATAATAATAAGCCCGCGTGTATGAAAGCATATCAAGAGAAATATTATAAAGGGTGCCAAGGAAGCAGTAAATTTACTAACGACGAAGCCGATACAGTATTCTATCAATACTGTAAGGATCAGTCTAAATCCTGTATTGATGAATTTATCACCAGCACAGAGTTAGATATTGAAATGCTGTCAGCCTATTTAAAATCCACACAAAAAAATAAAATTTATATGCTATACAAAGATGGCAAGTTTCATGTTGAATATGTAAATATGGATAACTATGAGTTGATATCCTATGAATCACAGCCCAGCAAATCGAGGTTCGTAGCAACCTCTAAAACAGGTAACAAAATAATAATTTTGTTACGATGGAAAAATGGAAATGGTATAGCTTATCCAGCTTTTCAAATATCATAAATAGGAAGTATATATTTAAGTTCTGTAGTATTTATTGCGTTATTACCAAAGTATAATTTAATAAATCGTTTGGTTCTTGGATCATTTAAAGAAGTAATTATTTTTTCATATAATATACTTAATGCGACATCGGTTATCACGCCCGAATAATTAATACATATCAAATGATTTTCTATCAGATATTCAAACCCTCCTTTAATTAAACAATATTGAAAATTATAAACTCCCTTACCATATCCTCTATTTATTACTAATAATGGCTTAGTTACACCCGGTTTATTAATATAGTTTTTTTTATCTATATTAGTATATTTTTTGACTACTAACTCATTATTTAATACATCAGAACTATATATTAATCTGGTTTTTGTGGTATCATCTGTTAATATTGATTTACATTGATTCCAAACTACCGTACCGACATTAACATCAAATTGTAAGTTAGATAAATTATTAGATTTATCATATAATAATTTTAACTCTATTATATTTGTTTCTGTCCCAAAGATAACATACCCATTACGTCTTAAAATATAGCCATCATTATCCGGTGTATTCATGGTTTTTTGAATTATAAGAAGAATGGTTGGTTGCTTTGTTTCTATATAGTCATCATTACATTCTACTATATGGAGGATATTACAATACTTATTAATATATTTTCTGGTTTTGTCATAATACAAACAATTCAAGAAATTATTAGGTAATATAAAACTCAAAATTCCGTTCTCTTCTAATAAAGTTAACGATTTTATAATAAATAGTACAAATATATTAGGACGTCCATCAAAATATTCATAATACATATTATCTACATCGGCTTTTTTCATCACAAAATATGGTGGATTACCTATTATTAATCCATATTTTGCCGAAGGACTATACGTTAAATAATCTTGGCATATGATAGAAACATTCTGTTTAGAGAAATGTTTTATACCATCATAAATAATATCATTTAACTCTATCCCAATTATTTTTAAATTATCAAAACGGGTATTCAACGCATGTATATACTCACACGAACCACAAGATGGCTCTAGAACATTGGTACCTGTTTTTATATATGGGTCCAGTAATTTTAAGTTTAACTGAATAGTAGACGGTGGTGTGAAATAAATTCCATTATTTTTCTTATCTACCTTACTTATTTTTTTAGTTAATAGATGTGAAAGGGTGCTATAATCTGAAGTCATTTATATTAATTCATTCATTTCTCTATATTATAATCATCAATTTTTTGGACAATTCCTTACTTCTTTTCAAAACACCAACACAACATGCACAAATAAATGCGAAATCTCCTTATTACAATAGATATCCTCCTCATTTATTACCGGAATTCCTTTATTCAATAACTTGATGGTTTGGGATCGTTTGATATGAAGGGAATCCACGGGAATAAGTATCTGCTCTTTATATACAGTTATTTCTATATGTTTGTCATGTAAAATAGAGGATAAGGTGTGGGTTGTAGTGAAGTGTATATTATTTTGTTCGTCAATAGATATATCAGGGCTGAGAGAAGGAATACATTTAACAGTCAAGGGATTATTCGAGGTATTAAAATACACTTCTTCATGCCATAATGGAATATAATAGGCTTCTTTTTTATAGTT
>Ga0114994_10001886_pt1 | contig 15196 bp, 8 predicted proteins | sample ArcticOcean_MG_C_9_FD_87043 | JGI IMG/M metagenome (GOLD analysis project Ga0114994, IMG submission 87043) | Marine microbial communities from western Arctic Ocean - ArcticOcean_MG_CB2_152 | ecosystem: Environmental > Aquatic > Marine > Oceanic | place: Arctic Ocean: Canada Basin | collected... | reverse complement strand
TGACGAAAGGGGCTAATGCCGAGCTGCAGCTGAGTCTTGGTGGGATGGGCGGCACGCCACCGCATGCCGCGGGACGAATCCTGTGCTGTGTGCAAAAGCTCACACACCCACACACACACACCCACACCCACACACCCACACACACTCACGTTTTCAATCCTAGCGGCCATCTTTGCACTTGTAGTCGTCGGTGAATTCTTCGAGTGGACGATACATGCTAGGCCCTTGGTAATACTCTCGCCAATCAGCCTGACTCAGCTTCCCATCCCATGATTCGAATACCCCTTCCGATTGGCAGAATCCCATTGCCTTCCAGGCATTCTTCGCCGAATCGAGCGCGATGAAGTCCAAAAATGCCCAATACTCGATCTCAGCCCGTGCCAACGGCATTCCCTCTATGATCCTCTGGGCTTCCCTGCGCCCGACGCTCGATGCGGGCACCAGCGCGTTATAGTCGCCATCGGGCGTATTTTCAAAGTCGGCAAGCGACCACTGCTCGACCAAGTAGGCGTGTGCGCATGGTTCAATGTAAACCGCCCGGATGAATTCGATCAGTCCGTGTAGCAGGGTCTTGCCAACGCCCTTGACGGCCAGGTTGGACGGCAAGTTTTTCACGTGCTCGTTACTGGCCGTGCAAACCCACTCAATGTAAAAGTTGAGTCTGCGCTTTGTCACCTCCGAGTGCCGCTCCTTGGGTGTATAATTACCCTGCCCTGGTGCCCTGCGGTCCTTCTGCCGGTGGATGCCCTTTTGCCGGATTAGAGTGCGCATCCCGTTGATCCATTCCGAGGGCAGTTTCATCTGATGGTCTGTGAACGTGACTAGTCTCGAGATAGGGTCCGTGTGCCTCACCCTCTGACCTAGCGCCATCACCCCCAACAAGTCGTCGCGCTCGTTGGCGACAAATGCGATACTATGCCAGTTGTCGATTGCTTTTTTGAGCATTTCGGTGGCGGTCGTTGTGGTGAGGTAGAAGACCGGTGCCACTTTTCCTTTATACTGTTTGCGCAGGCACGTGTTTGCAAGGCCATCTTTGCGCTCGAACCTCTTCTTGACCTGCACTCGATCCATGAGTTCAGTGCTCTTCTTCTCACCATTGCGAGCAAACGGGTATCTTTGCTGCCGAAATATAAACCCCCACACAAGTTTCCTCCGAGCGGGGTCGGTGAAATACGACTCGTTGCCGTTGTATTCGTCGGGAATCGTGTCATATGGTTCGTCGTCCTCCGGGTGTTGGTGGAAGCTGCGGTTGTCGTGGTACTGATCTGCATGCTGGCGCGGCTTCGAGAGACTCCTACGACGAACAGGCGGTCCGCGCTTCGAGATAGTATTAACAGGAGGTCCAGTCCAAGCGTCGTGTTGCGGGTCAAACTGATCGTTCGTGTCGACTTCGTCCTCGGTGGCAATCGACAACGTCGACAGGTTGGGAAGCGCCATTGCTCGCTTCTCAGTTGTTACTATGTTGTGTGTACAAGAGTGTGTTATCAATGACGACACTAACAAGAGACACACACACATTCACTCCAGACCCGCTTTGCGTCGTGCTCACACACACGCGCGCGCGCGCGCTCACATGTGCGCGCGCGCACTCACACACTCACACACTCATGCGCTCACGCCTCCTTCGGCGCCGCGGGAGCTTCCTTGAGCCCAATGTCACTCTCAATGCGCGCGTGGTAGAGCACGTGCGGCGTCTCGGGGTCCATGTCGAGGATGAAGAACAAAAAGCCGCGATCGAAGCGGAGGATCGGTTCGACCTCTTCAACATCGGCACCCAGTGACCGAAAGGCTATCACGGCCGTGGCAGCCGCGGCTTCGAAGCCGGTCTCATCGACTTTCAAGTAGGTCGCGTGCACGACCTTGCTAACATGCATCGGGTCCATCTTCCAGTCGCCGTCCTTGTTGATCTCGGTGATAAAGTCGAGGCCGTCCATGAGTTCCTTGGGAAGTTCTTTGCCGCACACGTCGGTGAGGTTGAAGGGTGCCATCTTCCGTTCAATGCGCGGCATCTCCACCTTCTTCTGCGTGTCGGGCAGCTCTTGGTCGTGAGGGTTCGCCATGACCAATGCCATGTAATCGACCGAGTTGGCAAACTCGGCGGCCGCCGCGTCCATTGCGGACTTGGAAGTCTGCCCCGTGGCCTCGGTGACAGCGTCGGCATCGGGCAGCACGGCCACGAGCTTGATGGTCGACGGCTGGCCGCCAGAGGTTGTCGTGGAGATTACTGCGGCCTCAAAGGTGTCGCACTTGAACGTAAAGGCGTCGCGTGTGCTAGTCTTCTGGCACATGAGATGGCAGACACCCTTGTCGTGGCCCTCGGTGCCGTGGAAGATGACGTCTTCTTGGGTGTCGTCTGTGAATGGCGACGCCAACTTTCCCTTGATAAACTCGGCCGCCATGGCCACGAGCTGGAGCTTCGGGTCGTCGAGGTCAGACCCCTGGACAATCTGAGGAATCTTGCCCATTGTGGCAAAGTCGCAGTCGGCGTTGATGAGCTCGGCCATGGCGTCGAAGCCTTCGGCCGCCTTGAGAGTTTCAATCTTCACGCCACCAATCGCATCGGCCGTCTTGGTGGCGGTGGTGGTGAGACGAATGGCGTCGCCTTCGTTGGTCACGTCGCGGCAATACAGTGCGAGGAAGCGGCCGACGTATGCAAACCACGCCTCGTTTGTGGGAAAGTAGTCTAGAAAGGCAGGGCGTTCAACGTGCCCAGCGGCGACGCACTTGGCGAGCAGGTAGAAGACGGCGAGCACGTTGCGCACGCCGAGGGCGTCATTGTCCGACTTCCAGTGCTGGCAAAAGCCCATTGTGGCTTTCCATAGTTTGAGCCTCTCGGGGATGTCGGTGGGGGCCTTGGTCGATACCACGGGAACGTCCTCGAAGTACTTGGACTTCTTGGGCGACTCGTCGCGCTCGGGGGAGGCGCGCTTGGAGTCGGTGTTGCACATTTTTGTGTGTGTGTGGTTGTGTGGTTGCGAATTCAAGAACGGTGAGTGTACATGCCGCAAGAATTGAAAAGGTGGGTTGTGCAGCGCCGCGTCGGAAGTGGGGAGGAAACCGAGGGCGGTGGCCAAGGTGGTCAAGATGGGGTTGGGACCGCCAATGAGAGGGGATGTTAATTACGGAACACTAATACAGGGGTGGTAAACACGGAAATAGGGGGTGGTAGACAGCGGGAGCTTCTTCTTGCGGAGGGTGGCCATCTCTCCCAGTATCAAGCAACGCCACCAGTGCACATGCTCTTAGGCGTGGGGTTTGTGCTCGCCAATATCATCCGCGTCTCGCCAAACCTGAAGCTTTCTGGCTGGCGCTTAGAAGAGCCCTCGCCGCAAGTTTCATACACGGCCACAAGCTGCGACGCTACTCCCGATTGTGCAGCTTGGTGCACCGAGCGGTTGGTGCAGGATCACGACGCCTGCGATGCGTGTGCGTGCCGATTGTGCCTGCCGTGCGCACATCCCGTGAATAGGTGGACGGCGCCATCTGGACAAGTTTTATTCTCAATCACCACGCGCACCGAACCACGCTTCGTCTTTGCGTACAACCCGCTTGACAAAGACATGGACCGCATGGCCCATCAATGGGTCCTCGAGCCTGCGCTCACGCTTGCCTGGCACGACGCGACACACGCATGCTGTCGCGATAGGCAAGGATTGATTATGGACGTCGGTGGCAACTTTGGCTGGTACACTCTCTACTCAATCGCATTGGGCTGTCGCGTGTTTGTGGTTGAGCCCATTCCCGCTTGGCTAGAAATTCTCACTCTCGGCGTCTCTCTCAACCCGGGATTCGCAACCAGACTTGAGATATTTCAGAACGTCGTGTACCCCGAGCCCGGCAACTTTACCCTGCGTGTACCGAAACCGGAAAGCCACAGGCACATGCACCTGGGAATGACGTACATGAAAGGGTCGGCAGGTAAGATTAAGGGGTACTCGCACGGCGAGACGTACAGTGTCATTGCGAGCGCCATCAAGATAGACGACCTTGTACGCTCCGACCTTTGCCTCCTGAAGGCCGATGTTGAGGGCTACGAGCCGCAGGTCCTTCGCGCGGCGCAGAGGGTATTTGCAGAGCACCGCGTGTTTTCCATTCAACTAGAGATGACCAAGTCGGGCAATGCGCAGCAAACGTGCGCCTCCATCAAAATGCTTGAGCACTTGCACGCGCTTGGCTACCAATTTAAAATCGCCGGACATTCGCTCGTAGATGCGACCAAGCTCCCCCCCGTGGGAAAGTGGCGAAACTCGAGCGGCTTCAGCACACTCCCCGATTTCCCATCAAAAGCGTCGCGCAAGCGCGCCTCGCGCAATGGTCACACTCCAATGCACGAGGCGTACTCCTCGGACTTTGTCTCTTTCTCGACAAACCTCTTTGCAATTCGCGTGAACTGGACGGCGAGGGTTTCCCAATGGCCCACACTTGGGTGCTGAACCCCGCTGTGTCGCCTCACATCACGCAGCTGCTACAAAATCGCACGCGTGTTTTGCAAGCAGGAATGAGCGCCTGTTGGGCATGTGTGTGTGTGTGTTTGGAATACATTTTTTTCTTATGCTTGGGTTTTACGTCGCGCGCGAGTGGTTTTTTTGCGACATGTGACCGCTCTGCCCAACAAAACACCAGACACATTTTCACGTTGCAAAAAAACAACGCTGGAAAAATGAGAATGAGGATGGCCGTCGAGGCTCGTCGTGCCCCAAGTGACAAATTTGTGTTATTGCGCGCTACGTAAAACCCAAGCACTTTCTGAAGATCCAAAGCACTTCCTTTTATGGGTCTAACCTTGCACGTGCAAGTTTGCACCGCAAAGGCGAGCACCATTTGACGCGTCAAAAGCAGAAGAATGGTGTCATTTCTAGAAGGAAAAGAAGGGGATGTTAGAAGCCGGGACGCAGAGTTAGAAAGTACTCGCATTTCTAGTTTTAGTGTCCCGGCTTCTAACATCCCCTGATTTTCCTTCTAGAAATGAAGCAATTCTTCTGCTTTTGACGCGTCAAATGGTGCTCGCCTTTGCGGTGCAAACTTGCACGTGCAAGGTTGTACCCAAAAAAGGAAACATTCCCTCAGAAGGTACTCGGGTTTTTTTTGTGAAGCTTCTCCCCTCCTTGCGCCTTGTGCCTTGTGCGTATACTGTCACCGACAATGTCTGCCTTTCTGTGTCCTACTGTTCAAGAGCAAAATCAACTACGCGGCAAGGTCGAAGAACGCCAGCGCGCCAAAAAGGCAAAGTCAAAAATCGAGGCCGCCGACCGCAAGCGCCTGCGCGACGTTGACAAGGAACGCATCGCCGCCATCGAAGAAGAACTGGCGGCCAACAAGACCAAACGCGAGGCCCAAACGCCCTTTCAAAAGGTCGCCCTCGCCACACACAACTTGTCTGCCGAAGACATCCAGCGCGACCAAGTATGCACAGACTACCTCGACGGAGACGAGATGCTCGGACGCAGCACCTACAACGACAAGGACCTCGTCAAGGGCCTCTGCGGAGAGGGCACGCGGGTCTTCAATAAAGACCGCAAGCTCTGGGGAACCACGAACCACGAGGCGCTCGGGCATCTGATACGAAGCCACCGCTGGCACCCCTTTGGCGTGCCCGAGGAATGGCACGCGCACCTCCTCGTGCTCGCGGCCGAGCGCACCGAGGCGCTGCACCGCAAGACCGAGGCCACCAACATGGTCAAGCGCGAAGCGTCAATGCCAACCGTTTCGAACGAGGACGCCGCGCGCATCGCCGCCGAGCGGGAGCGCGGCCAGCGAGCCGCCCTCTTACGCGAATGGTTTACCGTCTCCACTCCCGAAGAGCGTGCCGAAATCGAGACGCTCAAACTCAACGACGAGGTGTTTCTCGACAAGACACAGGGCCTCGCCGAGCTCGGACCCGTTGTGGGCTCCAGCACCGAGGGCCGCGTCTTGCGGTGGATCTCAATCGAGGTTTACGGCGAGCGGTGCAAGTACGAACGCGACGCGCGGTACTGGGACAATGCCTTTATGGCCACCGTCGAAGCCAAAGGCCGTGAAAGGGCCGTCAAGCGGCTGAAGTCCCTAGTAGACACTGTATGATTCTTGCGGAAGGTGCATTGTGTGTCTTTTAGAAAGCTACATGCACGCCCTCTACGATTATTTGGTGCGACTCTTTTCCGTGACACTCACCGAGCCGGGGGAATTGCCGCTCTTGTCCGATTGCGGCGTGCCACTGTCCGAGGCTGCGGCAGCGTGCCTCTCGTTATGCAAGCCCATCTTGGTCTTTTCGAGTGACGCTTCGCGATTGGGCGAGAGGGTCAAGCGTCTTGCCACCGTCGGGGATGCTGTTGACTTGACAGCCTCGAGTCGATTATTGGTGCGTCGCTTCTTGGAAGATACTGACCTACAGGCACACCTGCCCCTTGTGGTCGGATACAACATCAAACTCCACGAATTCCTCGTCCTCGTCGATCCGTCGGTTCAGAACGCCGACCCAGACGCCTTGTTGGCCATCGTCGACGTCTTCGATTGGCCGGAAGAGTGCCTCTGTAATCTTCTCCTCAAAGTGCTCGTTCACCCACTTCCGGACACGGCCACACATGCCAACTGGTGCGATTCGAAGCTCACAAGTGCCCTTGTGCGTCGACTTGGGTCGCGCATACTCACGGCCGCGCCCATGAGCAGCACCATTCGGTGCATCGACGACTTCTCGCCTCCCCTTCCCGACTGGGCCCTCGCGCCGCGCACGGCCGTAGACTTTCACGAAATGCGCCTCAACCGCAACGAATACTCGTTTGATTCCTTCTTGAGCTGGGCGGCGATTCAATCGGTCGACCTCGTACCGGTCCTCTTGCGCGTCAGATGGTCGGACGAGGTCTTGTTTGAGACGGTACAGTGGCTCTTCCAATCGGGACGTCACGCCGACGACTTGCCCGCGTTGGAAGAACATCGCCGAGCACATTGCGTTGTAAGCAAGGACCGACTCGCTGTCGAGAATTGTCCCCACTCTCCACACATTCATGGTCAAAAATTTCACCATTGGTGCCACTGCTCCGGTGCGCGTCTCGTCGGCCACGTGGACCCAATGTGGACGATTGCACACGCCACCAACCTGCCCCTCGAGGAGGCTATACGTGGCCTCATCCACGCCCTCGGCAAGAATCTTTCGCCCGATCCTGTGTTTATGGTGAACAAGCTGCGTCTTGATACGGTGCACGAAAGTCGTCCGGAGATGAGAAAGTCAAAAGCATCCATGCTATTGCACATGGGCAAATACATGCCAACGGTGGTACTGGACGTGCTGGAGCACAATGCAGTTTACTACTCGGAAACTCCAGAGGGGATCAAGTCAATAGACGACTTCTTCCACCAGCTGCTCAACTGGACCATTCCGCCCAACCAGATTCGTAAAAACCGACACCGGGTGTCCTCGGTGCCTGGCAAGGAGGTGGAACGCTATTGCAAGGCGCGCGAGGACTTGGTGGCCACCCTCCTCGATCCGCCATGGTCCTTGCTGCCGCCCAATTGGGAAAACCCACTGGCAGCAGCATGGTACCTTGCAAAGCACGGCAAGGACCCCAACGTGGCCGGGGCGGCCACTTCGGCGTGGAATCACGCGCTTCCCGAGGGTATGACGGTCGAGGAGGTGCGGAAGACGGACGCGGAGATACTCGCAGAGGCCAAGGCACAGGGACGATACGTGGACTTGAGCACGCTACGACCCGAGCAACTCTGCGTCCAGGTAAAGGTTGAGCAGGGCGAGTACGTGCTCTCGTACTATGAGGAGCCGCTCACCGAGGCGCCACCCGAGGCGCCCGCCACGCCGCCCGCCACGCCGCTCGCCACGCCCTCGCCACCCGCCACGCCGCCCGAGGCGCCCTCGCCGCCGCCCGAGGCGCCCGAGGCGCCACCCGCGCCGGTCGCCACACCGGTCGCCACGCCGCCCGCGCCGGTCTCCGCGCCAGTCTCCGCGCCGGTTGCCATGCTGATAGAGGTGCTCAAGGATGCGAGTATTGGAGTCTTGGAGCGCCAGGCCCTCGAGGAGCTGGCCGCCGAGGAGACTGCCGTTGATCTTCGGAGACGTTTGATTGAAGCGGCTGGGTTTGTACGGCTCCGACGCGCCTATGCCGCGCTGTACAAGGCCCCAGTGCAACAGTTTCCCATGCTGTTAACAGTACCCAGACGCGCCAATTCGAATGGCAAGTGGACTGGAATCCACCGCATATCCATTCCGCACTATCTAAACGGGCGCAAGGGTGCCCCCATCTCCATTAATGGCGACCCAATTCCCTCGGAGCACACCGTATCCGATGCGTTGGAATTACGAGTGCGCATCGAAGAGCTGGTCAACGAACCCATCTCGAACGATGCGGTGCAGGCCAAGACCGCGGCCGATGGGATACTTGCAATGATGGAAACCATCCACTGGTCGCGGCTCTCGCGGTCCTATTATCACGCCCTCTCAGTGCCAACGCACCACGTCACATTGAAGCACTGGTTTTCAACCCTCATCCATCGAAATTATCGCGCGCGTACAATGCGCGCCATTCTCTGTGCGGCGCTACACCCCGAGAAGACCACACGCCAGTGCTTGATTATGAGCAGTGGCGATGACAACTCAAAGATGTCGTGCTACATCATCCAAGGGATGAAGCTTCATCTGCGAATGCACGCCTTTGTGAAATCCGAGATTGAGGCACTCTATGGCAAACTGCAGACGGACCTCGACAATGGGGGGTTGACGGCACCCAATGGCCCGATCCGATCCGATCACCGTCAAAGATTGATTGACCAGCTCTTCCTGCCCTCGTGTAGTCCACCAGCGGTGTGTTTGCCCACACCACCGCCTGTTCCTCTGCGAGAATCGGAGCGCCTGCCCGACCTCGTCATGATTGACGTCTTGGATTGGTGGGGCACGGATCAAACAGTCAACAAGGACTTTGCGACCGCGCTGGGTGAATCGTCAGCGCCAGCGCCAGCATCAGCGCCGGCGCCAGCACCACCGCCAGCGCCAGCACCAGCGCCAGCGCCGTGCGCCGGCGATTGCAAAGAGGCACCCATTTGTCTCGACGACGACGACGACGTACAGCCCATTCAACCGGCGGTGGGGTTGGCATCCATGAGCACTGGTCCACCAACCGACACTGGGGCCGGAAACAAGCGCAAGCTAGAACAGCTTGTTGATGCACTGTAGCAAGTGCGTGCGTGTGTGTTTCGCATAGGAATGTGCTTGGGTTCTACCGCGTGATTCTTGCGGAAGGTGCATGCGCGTGATTCTTACGAAATGTGCGTGTGTGTGTGTGTGTGTGCACAGTAAAAGTGCTTTGCCTTCTTCCCTTTTTACATGCCCTTGGGCAATGCGGCCGAGCCTCGATGGAAACTCTTTGAAGACCATACGATTGCCCAGTTTCGACAGATTGCCAACGGAACACCCACCACTGCCGACAATCCCCTCGTCAAGGCGCTGCGCGGCGCGCGCGTCTACGGGCCATGGACCTCGGACGTTCCCGCAGGCCTGCTGGCCAGCATTGGATTCTTGGCAACGAGTGCCAACGAGTTCCACCGCATCCAGCACGCGTCGCCCGACAAGTGCGGGTGGCGCGAGCGTGGCGGCGACGGGCTCATCGTCTGCGCCAACGACTGGATTATTGCGCTCCAGATGAAGGATGTCGCGCACGCCGGGCATGCCAGCAACCTCTACCGCTACGTCATGCTGTGCCGGCGCGTTGAGCGGTACAATGCCGCCCTCGCCATTGCCGACGAGACCTTTGCGGCGCCATGCGGCATCCTCGCCGTGGCGCCCGACACGCGCATCTCGGAAATTGACATGCGCGATTACACGGAAACGTGCAGCATCTTGGTAAAAGCAATGCCGAATTTCGCCTCGTCGCAGCCGCGCGCGGCGCTCACGACGCGTGAGGAGCGCGAGGCGGCAGAATACGAGAAGCTCTATTCAAATGAACCCGTGCAAGAAGCCCCCGCGCTGCCAGTGCCGCCGCCCGTGGCGCCGCCGCCGCCGCCCGGCAAGATCAAGGGTGGCAACACCGAGCGCGAGCGGCTCGCTGCCGAGCGCAAGGCCAATCGCGAGGCGGCCAAGCCGCGCAAGGCCGTTGAGCGCAAATTTCAAGACGGTGCCGTCAAGGCCATCTGCAACCAAAAGGGGCTCCACTTGGTGCGCGGACCCACTGGATGCGGCAAGACCACCATCATTGGCAACGTCCTGGCCAATTTGCTCACGCCGCCGCCGCAAATCGAAACGCGCAGCAACACCGCAGCGCCGCAACGGCCAAAGTGGCGCCCACCCATTTGCTTCCTCGTCGCGCCATTCATCCAGCACGCGCGCCAGCTTTACAATGCCCTCGAGGGTGTGCTCAAGCTCCGTCTCGGTGCCAATTGGAAGACCAAAGTCCTCTTCCTCGCGTCGGAAGAGCTGAGGCGCACCGAGGTGGAAGTGTCTCAACAACACTACGCGTCGTGCGCAGTGCCGACGCAGGGTGAGTTGCTAATCTCCATGGAGGACTTGGACGTTTGCGTCTTCGTCGCCACCGACAAATCCTCGGAGCTTTTGATTGCGGTTGCTCAAAACGCGCACCTTCTCGACCGCAACATTTTTGTCGTCTCGGATGAGGCGCATTTTGATTCGGGCAACAATTCGTCCGTCATGGAACTGCTGCGCGTGGTCGATGGCAGCAAGGGCGACACGGGCATTGCCGCCTCGGCAACGCCCGACAAGAACGTCATGACCCTCCCCGGGCTGAAGCGCACGCTCCAACTCGACTATAACGTGGCCATCAAAAATCGGTGGATTGCCGACTACAAGATTGTGCTGCCCCTCGTCCACGACGTGACCAAGACACTGGACGGCAAACCCCTCGCCCTCGAGGTGCAAGCGCTGCTCGATGACCACCCCGCGGACGACCTCGGCGCCGCCGCGCTCTTCACCGTGCAAGGCATGTACGTTCACGGCAAACGTCGGTGCATTGCATATGCGCGCGACTCGCGCGAGAGCGCGCTCGAGGCCAAGCGCGCGCTGCAGCAGGCGTGTGAAGTCGTCGGCGTGCGCTGCGAAAGCCACGTTGTCGTATGCGGCACTCAGCGATTTGATCGTGACGCCGCCATCGAAGATTTTTCCAATGGGCCCATTCGCGTCGAAGAAGAGGGAATCGACGAGTTTGGTGACGAGTGGCTCTGTTCAAAACCCATCTTCCGCTTCCTGATCGGCGTACGCATCCTCGATCAGTGCCTCGATTTCCCGCTGTGCGACGCCGTGGCCATTTTGACGCCGCCGATTGGTGCCGACCCGACGAACAAGTCGGCGCATCGCGCAATGCAGCGTCTCGGTCGGTGTCTGCGCTACAAGTTTTGTGGGGATACGAGCCGCTGCTACGTGTTTGCCGATCCGCAGTCTGAATGGCTAAACTCCTTTCTCGACTGTTTGGGGACCTTTGACTCGGGCATGCGCTCGCGCACGTCGATGGTCTCGGCCAATCCCGACGACTTAAAGCGCCCGAATGCGCGCGCCGAGGTCGAGCGGATCGAGCGTGCAACGGTCAAGGAGGTCATGGACCGCTACGAAGTCCATCGCGAGAACGCTGTGGTGCTCACAACGTCGCAAAAGCTCGTTGCGCTCATTGAATGTACGGGCGACGACAACGACCCGCCTAAAAAGGATGACATGACAAAGCGTTGCCACGACGATGGCACCGAGGAGGGCACCGAGCACACTTTCAACTACGGCGAGTTTTTGTTTGGTATTCTAGGAAATTTTGTCAACGATGGCAAAAAGCAAGACGATGCGGACACCGCAATTGTGTACCCGGCGCCCAAGTACGTGCTCACCGACGAGGAGCAGGACGCCGCGTACGCCGGCCTGCCCTACCTGGGCGTGGCCATCGACGCGTTCAAGACCAAGCTCTCGACACACGGCCTCGAGAACAAGGTGCGCGCGCTGAACGCCTTCATGGACGCCACGGGACGCAAGCCCGTGGCCAAGCAGCCGGGTGAGAAGGCTTGCACCACGCCCGAGGCCAAGCACGAGCAAAAGATGGCGAGCTTCGTGAACAGCCTGGTTTCGCGCAAAGACTACATGCTCGAGAAGCTGGGCGCCGCGGTCTACGACCCCTTGATGCAACGCATCAACGATTTGCACGATGCCGTCCAGGAGCGCGAGGTCGTCGCCGACGTCCAGACCATCATTGCCACGTGCGTCCAAAAGGTCGGCAAGGCCGCGCCTTGGCCCAATGCCAGCGGCAGTCGTGGCCAAAAGGCCGAGCCGGGTGGTGCCAAGGCGATGACCATCTTCGAGGGCACCTACCGGTCCAGGTCCTACCCCGACAAGTGGCACACCACATTCAAGCGCGAGGTTGAGGCATCGGTGCTGTGCCAGCCCGTGGCCGCGGGTGCCGAAGACGTTCACGCCAAGGCCCGCTTCTTTTTGCTCACACTCATCGAGCACGGCCGCGACGCGCAGCAGTGGAAGCGGGACTTCCAGGCCAGCGAGCCCGAGCGGCGCGCGCGCGGCGAAGTCGATTTGCCGGGTCCCAAGGGAACAAAGAAGCTGTCTACAGCCCGCAGCCACTGGTTTGCAAGCAAGATTCGTGCACAGTGGATGGCAAAGAAGCTCGCCGTTGGTATTGCCGACGAAAAACCCGACGAGACTCCCGCGCAGCAGGCCAAGCGCGAGGCGCACAATGAAAGCGTCCGCAAGTCCCAAGCAAAGCGCCAGCGCAAGATCGTCGAGGAACGTGCCAAGGCGGCCGCGGACCTCGTCTCCGACTCGGATTGAAATGAAACCATTTGCAAGACCATTCCTCACGTAACGTGTGTGTGTGTAAAAAAATGCGTGTCTTGCGGCCTGTGTGCCTGCTTGTTGTTAGAAGAGAAGAGGCGTTTCCTCCACACACACGCGCGCGCGCTAACAGCAGAGCGGGCAGTGTGCATGTTACTGCACATGAGCACGCCATCGGAGTCTGAACTGGAGGACGCTCTAATGTCCAAACACCGCGATGAGGCGGCGTCCAATCCCAAGCTTCCAAGGAAGCGAGAGCGTGCGCCACCAACACGCTACCAGCGTGGGTATGACTTGGGCACCGATGGTCGGTTTGCAAGCATGCCGCGCAAACCCCGCAGTGGTGCGATTCAAAAACGAAAAAGGGTGGCTTCGAGGGTGGAATTCGAAGCATTCTCCGAGGAGAACCCACGCACTCTTGCCGACCAAAGTGCATTGGATCAGTTGCAAACGGACACGTCCGCGTCTGGTTGCTACGGGGTGACCATTTCGGATGGACTACGCAAGTCAACGTTTGTCGCACGCGTGCGCAGGGGCAGCGCCAGCGACCACATAGGAACGTATCAGAGCATGGAGGAGGCCGCCGCCGCGGTGCTGAAGACGACACCCGGGAAGCGCTTTGCGCGCCAAAAGAGGGTGGCCGAGTTGGCCACAACCAGCCGAATTTCTCCGCGGCTGGACAATGCGGTCGACTCTGAGTCGGATAGTCCTGTTCGCAACACGGGACGGTCGGTGCATTGGTCGGCCAAAGAAGATGCAAAGCTGCACACGGTCATGAAACAAATCTTGGGAAAGAGTCGGTACGGGGCCAATCGCAAACGCGTCAAGGGAAGCGTTTGGAAGGCGGTGGCCAGTGCCATGGGGTATACCACAGACGTCGAACGCGGCGCCAGGCGCTGCTTGCGCCACTGGTTTTTAACCGACCCTTCCAATACGGCCGTTGTGGCGGCAATGCGCAAACGCGACAACGAAACAGTGCGACAGCGCAAGAACCAGCCCATTGGGATTCGTAAAAAGGCACCGGTGCAAGCGCACACACTGGTGGAATACGACGATGCCAACGACGATGCCAACGACGATGCCAACGACGATGCCAATCTATTTGACACTGGAGATTCCGAGGCGCTATTCTCCGACATTGAAGAGGTTTCAATAGAAGATTTTGCAGACTTGTGCTTTGAGGACACACCGGTCTCCTATAATGGACCCGACCTAACAACAGACGAGACGCTGCCATCGCCCGAATACGACAGTGTGCCATTCGTTGTCAACGTCAAAACGTGCAACAAATGTCCCGTGAAAAAGGCCGTGCTGACCTACACTTTTGCTCTGACAAACTTGGGAAAAGTCCACGCCTTTGAAAACGACTGGGACCACCTCGTCAAACCCGACGCGCCTGTTCCTCCGCCAGTGTCCTTTGCTACTGAAACAGCAGCAGCGGCGGCGTTTGTTATCGCGTCGGCGGCGGCGCGGGAGGCGCGTGCAAGACGACCGAGTGTGCCAACGCACTCGCAATCGCCGAGTCCACCAACTGACTTGCCAATTGCCACACCGGAGACGTCGCAGTGCGATGCGACGCTGGCGCCTCCAATGCTGCAAGAGACCCTTGACTCATACTTGAAGATTTGCAAAGGTCTTGCGTCAATGGATCAAAAAACACTTGCACTGCCGTCAATGCGTCTTCTGATACAGGAGTTTGACACTGTGGCGATGCGGGTGGTGGCTGCATCATCGCCATTTCCTCCTCCGACCATTGCATGAGGTCGTCGACCGTCGGGTGGACCGAACGCGACTTTAGGATGCGTGCATGTGCTTGCGACGCCCGTTTGAGCAGCGCAATATTGCGAATGGCAATCTGGTCGAGGCGGGCTTGGAGCGTTTCAAACGAAGCAGTCAACAACGGGCGTTTGATGGGTAATGGTTCGTAATCGTCACTGCTGCTGTCGCTGCTACTGCTAGTGTCTGTGGCTGCACTTGTGAGAACAAGTGGGACTGTATGCTCTGGCGAAGGCGGTGGTGGCGGTGGCGGTGATTCGTGGGGGAGCTCTTCTTCTTCAAGGGCCATGGTGTTGTGTGGTGGTGTGTGTGGTGTAGGTGTTGCAGGTGTTGTAGGTGGTGTGTGTGGTATCGAAGATATTTTCGTATTCGATACACCGCGCGGTGTGATCATCACCCCCGCCGCTGGCACAATGGATGTCATTTCGCTGGTGCACCGCCTACGAAGCATCTTGGGGTGTGAGCTGGGAAGAAACAATTACACCCATTTGAAACACATACACACTCTGGTTTAGCGCAACCAACGGCGGCGATACGCGGTGGCGGCGGCAATAGAGAGCGTCGGTAGTTTCTTTTTTTGGCAGTGCACGTTGGTCGCCGAAAATGCGTCCGCGGCCGTATTTGTCGTAATAGTGCACGGAAGCAACGGACGATCCATGTCGTTTTCGTCGG
>Ga0114994_10001883_pt1 | contig 15212 bp, 10 predicted proteins | sample ArcticOcean_MG_C_9_FD_87043 | JGI IMG/M metagenome (GOLD analysis project Ga0114994, IMG submission 87043) | Marine microbial communities from western Arctic Ocean - ArcticOcean_MG_CB2_152 | ecosystem: Environmental > Aquatic > Marine > Oceanic | place: Arctic Ocean: Canada Basin | collected... | reverse complement strand
TGTCAAACGCCAGTATGAGAGCAGCCCGACGCCCCAGCCGGACGCCTGGGCGTGCGCGAACGCACTCCCGCGGGAGCACCACGCGGCGCCGGGGCACTGCTGGTGGTAGTGCCACAGGTCCTTGGTCACCGGTGGCAGGAGGACGGCCGCCGATCGCAAGGAAGTGGCGAGCAGCTGCGCGTACCGGCCGCGCTTGGGCGCGGCCCGCGCCAGGCCGTCCGCGACGATCACGAGAGCGAGCAGGCACCCGTTGGACCGCGTGCCCGCGACGCAGGAAAGCGCCACCGCCGCGAGCCACGGGCGATTCCTCCCCAGCAACGCGCAGCCCCCAAAGCCCAGGAGGGCCGCCAGCGCCTCGGTGTACGGCACGGTGCAGAACACGCTCGCGGGGGTCGCGCAGAAGGCCCACGCCGCCTTCCGGGCGAGGTCCGGGCGGAAGTGCCGCGTCGCGTCGCAGGCGAGGAGCGCCGCACCGACAAAGCACGCGTTCGACAGCAGCGTGCCGGCGACCACGTACCGCTCGGCCTCGGCCAGGAACGGAAGCAGCTTCGTCGCGGCGCGCACCAGGAACGGGAAGAGCGGGAAGAAAGCGGCGTCGCGTTCGTCCACGTAGCCAAACCGGGCCACTCGCAACAGATGCGCGGCGTCCCAGCGCGTGAACGGCCGCGTGAGCCAGAGCGGCAGCACCGCGTGGTCGTCCGTGGTCCAGCGTTCGACATCGGTCGCGGCGTGGTCCGGGAAGACGAGGTCGCTGAGGATGCACCACGCGACCGTCGCGAAGCGACCGGCGAGGGCCCATGTGATGATGACGCGGGTTGGCGTGGCTGGCGGCGCCATTGGTTTGACAATGCTTTGGTCCTAGAGGGTGCTGCTCGACCTGTGCTGTCTTGCAGCCGTGTCAACGGAGGCAGCGATACTGCTGCGGTGGCGGTGAGAGACAAGGCAGCGGTACTGCAGCGATACCGAGCGGCGACCGAGTCAACTAAGCGCGCGCTCGCATCTGTGCGGACGCCGGATGCTTTGAGAAACCCGCGCGAACTCTGTCGTACGCGCACGACGCCGCACGACGCGTGTCTACGCCACCAGCGCTGCGTTGCGGCGTGTACGCATCTCTCAAAAGCTTTCTCCAGCGAACTGGTGCGAGCGCACGCGTCGACGCAGACCGTTGCTGCTGCACTAGCCAAGGACCCGGCAGGACACACGTCTGACGCGCGCAACCGATGCGGCTCGCGCGCATGGCTCTGCTCTTGACGATGCGGCGCTGCGCACCCTTGCGCGCGCCGGCGTTGTACCGACGGCGCCGGTGTTTGACGGCCATGCTCGACACGTCCGAGCCGCTCGACGCCGCGTCGGTGGACTGGCGCGGGCTCCGGTCCGAGGCGTTGCGGAAGTTGGAACGGGCCACGAAGAAGGTCGCGAAGAAGTCCGCCAAGACCACATCCTCGGACAACGCCGCCAGCGTCGAAGCACTTAAAAGGACCGAAGAGGAGCGTGACGCGTTGAAGCAGCTCGTCGAGGCGCTCAGCGCCCTGGACGGTGCGGATGACGCGCTCACACTCGCGAACGCGCTCGGCGTGCGCGACGCGCCGCCGTCGCGCCAGCCGCGCGGGCCCAAGAAGCAGAAGGGGCCCAGTTCCACAGGCCCGCGCCTGCCGTACAACGCCTACGCCAGTCAGACGGGCGTCGAGATCCGCGTGGGCCGGCGCGCGGCGGACAATGACTTATTAAGCTGCGACAGTCGATATAGAGATGGGAGGGACTGGTGGCTGCACGCGGCCGGGTGCCCCGGCTCCCACGTGGTCATCCGGTCGCACGACGATAACTTGCCGTCGTCCGACGCCGACGCCGTGCGGGACGCCGCGTGCCTGGCGGCGCTTTTCTCCAAGGCCGTGGCCCGGCCCCCGCCCGGCCGCGAGCACGAGGCCTCGGGCAAGGCCTCCGTGTCGCTCACGCGCGCACGGCACGTGTCCAAGCCGCCGGGCGCCGTGCCGGGGCTCGTGGCGCTCAAGGGCGACGTGGCCACGCTCCGCGTGGACCTCGGGGCCGAGGGGCCGCGGCTGGAGCGGCTGCTGGCGACGAAGGACGCCGTCTTTGTTGGGGAGGAGGTGGGTAAGGAGAGGCCGTAGTATACTTAACCGGACCGGGCGCCGGCGCGTGGCTTACCCGCAACACTCGACGAATTTGCCGGACTCGGCTCCGGACGGGAGCACGTGCTTGCCATCCGGGGCGACGTAGACCTGGCGGTGGTCGAAGGGGCCACAGCAGCAACCGCACAGGATACAGCAGCAGCAGCACGGGCTACAGATCCAGGAGAGGACGCCGCAGTACCTTTGTGGGAATAGACGTCGTCGACGGCGTCGGACGCGAGTCGGGCGACAAGTATTTTCGACTCGGAATTATGCGCGTCGGACTCCCACTTGCCACCCGGGGCACACCCGGGAGGGACCTTCTGGCCGGAGCCGGGCTGCGCGACGACTACGCTGGAGACCGCAATCGGCGCCGGCGCTGAGACGACCTCGCCCTGCACGAGGGTTTCACCTGCGGCGAGCGCGACGTGTCATTGTACTGAATTCGGTGATCGATGGAGACCAATGGACCGGATCGCCGGCACTCTGCGAACTTCGTGCGGCGTGCACTCGCGCCGGTGCGACGCTCTAGACGACAGGAACAGTAGAACTGTGAGCTTTTTCGTCGAGCGTCGCGTCTCGCTTGAAGCGAAGGCGTCTATAATGCGCGTCGGCCCGTACCTTTCTCAGCCATGTAAGTCTGTCTCTATGTCTAATCTGCTCGAAGGCAGCAAAAATTTGCCGCGACCACCGTGTATCGTGCGGGTTTATCGGGGAGGTGGTAGAAGGAGAGGCCTAGGTACTTACCCGGACCTTCGGACGAACGATGCGCGTGCCGATCGAGAGTCGCCGGCGGCGGCTCTAGCCGCAGCACTCGACGAATTTGCCGGACTCGGCTCCGGACGGGAGCACCTTCCTGCCGTCGGGGGCGGCGTAGACCTGGCGGTGGTCGAAGGGGCCGCAGCAGCAACCGCACAGGAGGCAGCAGAAGCACAACAGGCTAGAGACCCAGGAGAGGACGCCGCAGTACCTTTGTGGGAATAGACGTCGTCGACGGCGTCGACACTTATTATTTTCGACTCGGCATTATGCGCGTCCGACTCCCACTTGCCACCCGGGGCACACCCGGGAGGGACCTTCTGGCCGGAGCCAGGCTGCGCGACGACTACGCTGGAGACCGCTATCGGCGCCTTCACAACCTCGCCCCTGCACGGTTTCACCTGCGCACGGCGTGGCCCGTGAGAGACGTCACCGTCAGACGTGCGGTTTTGTCGATGGGACCACTTGGACCGGTTCGCTGGCACTCCGCAAATGACGCGCGGCGTACGCTCGCGCCGGTGCGACGCTCTGGACGACAGGAGCGCAAGAGGAACACAAGAACTTGTCAGGAACAGTGTGAGCTTTTCGTCGGGCGTCGCGTCTCTCGGCTTGAAGCAAAGGCTTCTATAATGCGCGTCGGCCCTTACCTTTCTCAGCCATTTTAGTCTGTCTCTATGTCTAATCTGTTGTGCTGTGGCTCGCAAAGGCCGTAAAATTGCCGTGTCACCGCATATCGTGCGGGTTCTATCGCGGTTGTTGGGGAGGTGGGTAAGAGAGACCGTAGTATACTTACCGGGGCCTTCGAGGACGGTGCGCGTGCCGATCGACCGAGACGGCTCTCTAGCACATTTCAACGAATACAACTCGCGCGCAGGCGAAACCGTCAACGCCCAGCCCGCGCCAGTTGCCGTCGCGGGAACGGTGGTCAGTGCCCAGCCCGCAGTTGTCGCCGGCCAGGTCGTGACGAATAGCATACCGCCGCCCGGCGCGGCGCCCGGCGGCCGCTGGAGTACGGAGCAGTACATGGGAATCTTTTCGTGGGGTATTGGCATATGTACGTGCTGCTGCCTCTGCATCATGTGTATGCGCCCGGCGTCCACGGAGGCCTAACTGTTACGCCATCGACGCGACGGTCCGCGCAGGCTGCCCGTGCGACTCGCGCCAGGTGTACGAGGTGAACGGCCGGAAGGTCCTCCAGTCCGGCGGCCCTGACGGGCGCTTCGAGGAAATGTGCTGAACTGGACGCGAAACCAGGAAACTACCACCATTCACTTAGCACAGTAATTACTTGAGCCTCTAGACAATCATCTAGACAACTTTCTTGGCCAGCTTCGCCGCCGGGGGCGGGGAGAAGGCCGCGTCCATGAAGCCGAAGAACTGCTGGTACGGCGGGCCACCCGTCGCGTGGTGGGCGCGGTGCCGCGCCGCGCCGGCCAGGATACGCGGGAAGGCGGCAGATACGCGCCACCGTGTGTCGGCGTGCGAGTCCGTGAGCAATAGGGTGACAACGACGTTGTGCGCCAGCCGCGCGAGCCAGTTCTTCGGGCCGAAGAGTCCGCGCCGCTGCACCAGGATGTTCGTGAGGACTTGGAGCGTCGCGTCCACGACCGACTGGTTGAGGACCTCCTGCGCGTTGACGCATGGTCCACTCGAGTGGTGCCTTGCATGCAGCTTGTACGCGAAGGCGTGCATGAACCGGTGCAAACAATAGAAGACGGCGTCGTAGGCGACGAGGCCCACAACCGTCTCCATCACGAAAAAAAGGGAAGAGGGGCACGACCAGTCGATCTCGGCGCGCGGGGCGATTTGCTTGAAGAGATAAATGCCGACGAAGTACCCGACGCCCGACAGTTTCACGTGCTTCGAGTCGCCCTGACCCTGCGCTCTGATCGCGGCCACAACGTCACCGCCGCACTCGAGCGTCTTGTACGCGGCGAGCCAGACGAAGAACGCGACGGTCGCCACCCACGGCTCGAGCCACGTCCAACGCGCCCAGGCCGGGGCTTCGCAGGCGCCCGTCGGCGTCCAGCTCTCGGCGCCGCAGCCGCTGAAGTTGGCGTGCATTGTGTAAATGCGTTTCAACTCGCAGCAATGGTACTACCGCGGTATGTCACGACTGATCTGCAGCAGTGGCTGCACTTCAGCAGTGGCTGCACGGCTGTGAGGCCAGCTTACACTTGTAAGCAGCTTTTGAGACCGCGATTTGTAAGCAGCGCGCAGTGATTATCTCAGCCCGTGTTGGGCGGCCGCGGTGGTCACGGATAACTAGTCCTGCGTCGCGCACGCGAGCTGAATGGAAAGGTGTGGCTTCCTGTGCTGACCCTAGCGTGCGGGTTGCGGTGTCTCTTGCCAGCGCGTCGACGAGTACTCGATGGACCAATTCATTTTGCGATAGTTACGCCAAGGACGACTAGTCGTCATAGTCGTCGTCGTCGTCGACCGGCGCGGCCTTGGCCTTGTCGCCGCCGAACGGATTCGGCAGCGACGGCAGCTCGAAGCGCGGCTCGTCCTCCACTGGCGCGACCGTCTCGATTTTCCGATCGGCGGTATCCGTTTTGACGCCCTCGACGACCGCGCGCGCGGCGTCAGCGCCGAACTCCTCCTCGAGCCCCTTCATGCCCTCCGCGCCGAAGTCCTCCGCGAGGCGCTCGTAGGAGTCCGACGAGTCGATGAGCAGCGCCGTTATCGCCGCGCCGCCGACGCCGATCACCGTCAGCCCGACGCCGCCGAAGAAGATCTTGCCGTAGACCTCGGTGCCCACGGACTCGACCACGGTGGTGGGGTCCGCTGCGAGCAGGAACTCGGGCAGCATCGGTCGCGCGATGGTGTGGCGTCGCGGCGCCCGCGCGGTGTGAAATGCGCTGGCAGAGCATAAGGCCAGCAGCGCGGTGGGCCGTCGTCGCGGCATCGCGTATACAAGTCGCGTAGGTGCGCTGTATGTTTCGATGGGCTATGCGGCTGTGCACGGGACACGCTTGTACGCTAGCCGTGCTCCTACGTGTCGAGCGATATGCTGTCGGATTACACGCGGTCTAGCTCGCCAGTAGCGAACGTAGCTTGCTAAGCAGTCAGATTGTCTCAACTTTGTGATGCGAGACGCGGGTTTTACGGGCTGGTGGGACACCTCTGAAATCACGCACGGACCATTGCAACGAGCCGAAATAGATGGCAGGAACGCGGATCGGCGCACTGCACATCGCGCGGGTTTCGCGTGGTGTGGTTCGATAGTTCGAGTCGCAGCGCACTGCTGTTGCACGCATCGATGCAAGGCTCTCGCGCACTCGCTCTGTGACGTGCGGGCAAATCGAGCATGAATGCCCCTCAGCAAGCCAAGCAGCGTGGCGCGCGCTGCTACGCGACGAAGGACTTTGTCGGTGCCGTTCAGTGCTTCACGGAGGCGATCGAGCGCGCCGATGGCAACGACATGGATCTGCATCTCTACCACTCGAACCGGTGTGCAGCGTATCAGCAACTGCGTCGCTGGGCAGAGGCGCTCGACGACGCCGAGGCGACGACGCAAATCAAGCCGACTTGGGCCAAGGGCTGGTCGCGGTTCGCGGCGTGCCTCGAGCGCGATCCGCGGCGGCGCGGCGAGGCCGCCGCCGCGTACGCGCGCGCGCAAGAGCTTGACGGCGTGCCTCGGACGACACGCGCACGCGACAATAGTGATAGCGGTGGAGGCGCCTTAGCGCGCATTCTCATAGACGCCAAGATATGGTACGAGTCTCTTGACCATTGAATAAAGCCGGCGTCTGGGCCGCCGCACTGTTCGCGCTCTACTTCTGCTCGATCCTGCTCGGAGGCTCGTCGCGACGCGGCGGCTACACGACCCGGCCGCGGAGTAACGCGGCGTACGAGCGGGAGTACGACGACAAACACTACGACCGGCGACGGGCGCCGTCCTCCTACGGCGGCGGCGGCGGCCAGGGCCTCGGGACGGCGGGGCTCGGTGCGCTCATGCTCGCCGCGTGGAAGCTACCGCCCTATTTTGGGCACCAACCGTTCATGGGCATGGGTCCGATGCAGTTCATGTGGCTCGTGCAGATGTTCACCGGGCAGCGGCGGGGAGGGTACGGCGGCTTGGGGCGCGGCCTGGGACGGGGCTTCGGGCGGAGGAGGGGATTCTTCTAGTGTGCACTACTGTATAAGTATGATCAGTTTAGGAAATTCAGAGGGGGACCGTGCCAGGCAGCTGCGGGCAGGAATACACAGGAGGGTTCTCAAGCCATCATCGGGTGGTGGTCCGCCGCGTGGGGCCGGCGCAGGTCGAGGGCCGCGCGCTTGAAGGTGTACTTCGAGCAGCCCGGCGAGAGCGAGCCGTGCTCCGAGACCGTGCAGACAATATCGTCGTCGCCCTCGTAGTGGTCGACGAGCGGCCCCGCGGGGACCACGCGGTTCTCGGCGCAGGGCACGAGTTCGTTCGGGAAGAGCATCCACGACGTGTGCCGCCTCGCCTCGACAAGGACGAAGCGGTCGACCGCGATCGCGGAGAGCAGGATGACGACGACGGTGCGCGACATGCTGTTTTGATTAGCTGGATTTAGAAATTGGGCGCTCTCCACGTCTGCGCCGACGCGAACTTGTAAATTTCGCGCGTACTGCTGAGAAGATGGCCTCACGACCCTTTTCACAGCGCTACAGCTTCACTGCTGTTCTGGGTCAAGTTGTACAGCGTAAAATGGAAGATGTCAAGAGCTAACCTTCCGAGTAGCAACCCGCACGAATACGAGTCGACCGAAGCTTCGTAGACCGCCGCAGCCGCACCAAGAGCACCACCGTCAGCGCTGGTAGCGATCTGACGACCAGAACCCGCTTCCGAGCGACGGCGCGCGGCCCGGCCGGCGGCCGAACTAGGATACGAACAAAATATTACGCAAAATCTACACAGCCCGCTCGAGCTTCCGCTTCGTCCACTCGTAGACGGAGAAGTTCGCGGCCGACGCCGGCACCGCCCGGAGTAATTTGAGGCCGAGCCCGCGGTACAGTGCCCGCACCACGGGCACGACACCGGGCGGCTCTCGTGCCAATAAGTCGCGCGCCGCTCGGGCCAGCGAGAGATGTTGCGGCGACCCTTGAATGCGCGTCTTCAAAACATCGGCGGGGTAGCCGACGACCCACGCGACGGCGGCGGCGACCGCGCCCGACGCCATCGTCGCGGCCGCGTCGTCCCCGTAGACGCGTTTGCACTCCGCGTAGACCCAGAACCACACGCCGTGGGGAATTGCGTCCCGGTGCACCGTCGCGTGCAGGCCGCGCGTGGCCAATGCCATGTGATACGGCGGCCGCCCGAACAGCTGCCGCCGCACCTTCGCCAGTTCGAAGGGCGACGCCACAAAGGCCTGGAGGAAGCCGCCCGCGCACCCCCCCACGAACACGGGCGCCGAGGACCTTTGGTCGACGCGCCGCCCCCACCGCTCCCCAACACCATAACCCACCATCAGCAGCGCGTTCTGGACCGGCACGAGCGCGATCAGCGGCGTCGCGCCGCGCCACAGCGCGAGACCCCCGCCCCGCCGCAGCACGGCCGCCGCGGCCTCCATCGACGACGCGCCCGCGTACTGCTGCCGCGTCAGGACCGTGTCCAGCGGCTGGAATATAAGGGTGCAGGCGGCGCCGGCGCAGAAGCCCGCGACCGCGTCGACGGCCATATCGCGTGTCTCCGTGTCCATCGCGGCGACTCCTGGCCCGCCTGCCTGGCTCACTGCTGCTCAGTGCTGCGCGGCGGCGTCTGGCTACACGACTCGTGCATTGTTTCTGTCGCGTTCGATGCGCGCCTTGCACGAATGAGGTGGTAAAAGGTGCTCTGCGACCGCTTTACATCGGCAGGCAAAAAGATGGCAAAAACCAAGCTGCTCCTCGCAATTCCTGGCAGCTTGTACGAACTGGCCAGCAAACGACTGCGCAAGTCTTTTGGACACGTACCAGACGCCATACAACGCGTAACCCAACGCTTGCGTGCGCCCGCGGCCGCGGACCAGAGGGAGAGCACCGCTGCCATAGCAAGAGTCTGAGCGCGGCGACGCATTCATTACCGCGGAAAGACAGCCATGGCGCTCGCCCGCACGCAAGCGCGGTGCGTCCTACGACGCCACGCGCCCATTATATCCCAGACGCGCGCGCTCCACCTCACGCCCCGCGAGGCGGACCACCTGCAGCTCCACCAGGTGGGCGCCTTAGCCCAAAAGCGCTTAGCGCGGGGCCTGAAGCTGAACCAGCCCGAGGCCGTGGGCCTGATCTCGACGGTCATGCTCGAGAAGATCCGGGACGGCGTCGGGGTTGCAGAGTTGATGGAAACCGGTCAAAAACTATTGGGCCGGCGCCAGACGCTGCCGGGCGTGCCCGAACTCATTAGTAATGTCCAAGTGGAAGGCACCTTCCCCGACGGCACGAAGCTGTTGACCGTGCACCGGCCCATCGCGTCCGAGGACGGCAACTTAGAATTAGCGTTGCACGGGTCCTTTCTCCCAGCTCCATCACTAAGCGCCTTCGGGAACACCGAAACAGTAGTCCCGGGCGCGATGACGTGCGTCGACGGCACCGTGGAGCTGAACCCCGGTCGAACGCTGGTCGAGTGCTCGGTGACGAATACGGGCGACCGGCCCATTCAAGTGGGTTCGCACTACCATTTTTTGGAGACGAACGCGGCTTTGGTCTTCGATCGAGGCTTGGCGTACGGGCGTCGCTTGAATGTCCCAAGCGGATCATCTATTCGTTTTGAGCCCGGGGAGTCCAAGGTCGTGACGTTGGTGGACATTGGTGGGCATCGGATCGTCACGTCCGGGAACTTACTCACGGACGGTCACGCGTCGGAAGATAGGAGAGCGGCGACCTTAGCTCGCGTGCTGGAGCGGGGCTTCGGCCACCAAGAGGAAGCACGGAGGGAGGGGACGCCTTTATTTTTGGAAAGAGCGCACTACGCGGAGTTGTTCGGTCCCACCACGGGCGATATTGTATCACTAGGTGACACCTCTCTAAAAATCAAGGTGGAGAAAGATTTAACAAGTTATGGTGATGAGTGCAAGTTCGGGGGGGGCAAGACGTTGCGGGAGGGCATGGGCCAGCAGACCGGGTGTGCGGCCGAGGACGCGTTGGACGTGGTCCTCACGAACTGTCTTATTGTCGATGCGGTCCAAGGCATCATCAAAGCCGATGTCGGACTCAAAGGTTCTCGCATAGTAGGCATAGGAAAGGCGGGCAACCCGGACACTATGATAAATGTTACCGAAGGTATGACCGTGGGCGTGACCACGGAAGCCATCGCCGGCGAGAAACTCATTTTGACGGCTGGCGGCGTGGACACGCACTGCCACTTCATCTGCCCCCAGCAGTGCGACGATGCTATTGCAAGTGGTTTGACGACCATGTACGGCGGCGGCACGGGGCCCGCGTCCGGGACTTGTGCTACTACATGTACTCCAGCACCCTCCCAAGTAGAAATGATGCTCAAAGCGACTGATTCTATACCGATGAACTTCGGGTTCAGCGGGAAGGGCAACACTTCCAGTCCAGAAGGGCTGAAGGCCGTGTTGGACGCGGGCGCCGCCGGCTTCAAGTTGCACGAGGACTGGGGGACGACGCCCTCCGCCATCGACGCGTGCTTGACCTTTTGCGATGCGCATGACGTCGCCGCGACCATCCACACGGACACCCTGAACGAGTCCGGGTTCGTCGACGATTCGCTGCGAGCTATTGGAGGCAGGACCATCCACACGTACCACTCGGAGGGCGCCGGTGGCGGCCACGCGCCGGACATCATCAAGGTCTGCGGCGAGCCGAACGTGATCCCGAGCTCCACTAATCCTACCAGACCTTTTACCGTGAACACCATTGATGAGCACTTAGATATGTTGATGGTCTGTCATCACCTCGATGCGAACATTCCCGAGGACGTCGCGTTTGCCGAATCGCGCATAAGAGGAGAAACCATCGCGGCGGAGGACGTCTTGCACGATCTAGGTGCTATTTCTATTATTTCTTCTGATAGCCAAGCAATGGGGCGCATAGGAGAAGTCATCACGCGGACGTGGCAGACGGCCGACAAGATGAAACAACAACGGGGTCCATTACCGGAAGACGACGAGGACTCGGACAACCTGCGCGTCAAACGGTACGTGGCCAAGTACACGATCAACCCGGCGCTCGCCCACGGCTTCAGCGCCCACATCGGAAGCATAGAAGTGGGCAAGCTCGCGGACCTCGTGCTGTGGAAGCCCTCGCACTTCGGCGCCAAGCCCGAGATGGTCCTGAAGGGCGGCTGCATCGCCTACGCCCAGATGGGCGACCCGAACGCCTCGATTCCCACGCCGCAGCCCGTGAAGATGCGGCCCATGTTCGGGGCGCTCGGCCACGCGGTGGGGGGCACGTCCCTGGCCTTCGTGTCGCAGAGCGCCCATAACTTGGACGTGGGTCGGAAGTACGGCCTGGCCAAGGCGACGGCGCCCGTCGTTGGAACTCGGTCGGTGGCCAAGAAGGACATGATTCTAAATGACGCGTGCCCCGCCATGTCCGTGGACCCCGAGACCTTCGAAGTCACGGCGGACGGCGAGGTCCTGACCTGCGACCCCGTGGCCGCGGTGCCGCTCGCGCGGAACTACTTCCTCTTCTAGGGGGGGTGCATTTTTGTTTGAACATACGTCCCGCCTAATCATACCATATACCCGGTTCGATCAATCGAGCCGTCACAGCTGGCGGCGGTACAACAGTCCATGAGACGGCGGCCGATAGATAACCGGGCCTGCACACTTTACTAGCGTAAAGTGAGCGAACGCCCGCAATACAACGTTTTTTTTTGTCCTGCAAAACGGGTTTTGCTCGCAATAGTCGCGTGTGCATCTCACAAGGAGCTTTCCACAAGGCGACTGTGTACGAAACGCATGGCATCACATGGATAATCGAGCTGCTTGCAGGGCTGCCCACGTCTCTAGAGTGTCAACAGGGCAGCATGCTGCTCCACTATTTTGAGACACTGCTCGAGCAAGCCTGACGATGCGAGCGTGGCACGTGCTCATACTGCCGTGGGTAAAATTAGTCGCCGGCAAAGAGCGTCCGCGGCACCACAGCCTGAACGCGACGTGTCCAGCGGCCAGCACACCTGCTTTTGGTTTTCTCGGCGACGGTGTCTGTGACACCTTGTTAAACACGCCAGGCTGCGGCTTCGATCTAGGCGACTGCTGCGCGTCGACGTCGGACGGGCGCGGACCCTTCGACGCGTGCGTGGACCCGTCGGAGGCGGTATTCGAGGCGAGCTGCGGCGCGGCGCACGCGAAAATCGGCGACGGCCGCTGCGACCGGGCGCTGGACACCGAAGCATGCCTGTACGACGGCGGCGACTGCTGCGGGTGGTCCTGCCGCGTCCGGGACTGCGTCCCCGCGCGCAAATCCGAGAAGCGCTGTCGAAGCGCGGGCATCAACGGCGCCGACGCGATGCCCGAATGCGTCTGCGAATCCAAGACGCGCATGTCCCGCGGGCCGGCGGCCGAGCGCTACTTCGCCGCGATCCTCTGGCCGCCCGTCGCGGCGCACGCGGCCCTCGCCGAGCACGCGCGGCGCATGATCGCGGAGGTGGCCGACGTGGTCCAGTGGTCGAGCTTCGATCCGGGGGGCAACTTTTCGGCGTTCCTCTACGAGGTCTACGGCTTCGATCGCACGCTGTCGAACTGGACCTGGATCGACATGAAACGGGATTGGTTCGAGGCGCACGCCGCCTCGACGGCGATCTTCGCGCTTATCAGACTGCACCAGCCGAGCCGTTGGAACGCCCAGGCGCTGACGGCGCAGGCGGCACATAGACTCAAGATGCCCATCCGCCGCGCGTTGGGCCCGCGCATCCCGGCCTACGTCGACGAAACTCGGGACGTCGCGTTCCACGTGACGGACACGGTCTACCAGACGCGCGCGACGTTGCGCGCCGTGCATCCCTACTTGAGATCGTAATTTGTGTGTGTATATCGTGGGGCCCCTCGATGGGATATGTTAGACGCCACTCTCTGCGGCGCGATCTCGGAGGGCGTCGTCGCCGTCGGTCCGAACGCGCCGCCGATGGCCCCCGGGTGCGGCTCCGCGCCGGCGCCGCGGCGGACGCGGTCCCGGTCCTTCCGCATGCAACGGAACACGCAAAGGCAGGCCGGATCCGGGTGGATCCATCTCGGGTGAAGCAGGTCGTGCCGTAGTTAGTTGTGTACGTGGCGTGGTAATCCGTGCCTGGTGTCCTAACCCGTCCGAGAGGCGTGGTGCGAAGTATCGGCGGCGGACTGAGGCGCCAGCGCCGCGCCGGAGGTGGTGTGGAGGGCGCGCGCGAGAGTGGTGGGTAGGTGTTTATCAGGATAGGGGGTCAACTACGGCACTTGCACACGGAGGTCAAATCCGGCACTCGCGGGAATTTTAATTTTACACAGACTAGGCGCACATGCAATCTACATGGCGCGGGCGCTTTTGAGCAAACCGTCCAGCTCGCCCGACTCGTCGAGGCTCGCGATCCCGGGCCCCGTCGCGAGGCCGCCCACGTGCTCGCCGCCGATGAAGACGTGCGGCAGCGACGACTGGCCCGTCAGCGCCTGGAGTTCGCTGCGTTTGACCGACGCGCGCGGGCCGAGCAGGAACCACTCCGGGCCCAGCTCCTCGACCGTGAACTTGGCGCCTTTGCCTTCGAGCAGCGCGACGGCCTCCGTGCTGAACGGAGACAGGCCGTAGGTGTAGACAATGCAGGGTGCCTTGATGTCCGCAACGATCTCCTGCTTGACGTCCTCGGCGTCGACGCCACCGATGCGTCCGAGTACCGCCGCTTGCACCTTGTTCTCAAGCGTGAACACAGGACCGATCAATGACATGCCCTTGCCTGCCAGGTTGATGATAGGGTTCAACGCTGCACATTGCGCAATGGCAGCGACCAGGAGAATGGTACGAGCCATTATTGATGTTGTGCAAATGCGAGAGTGCAGTAATTCGTTCGCATGCCCGATTTTGTGGCGGCTGCGTCACGCGACAAAGTTGTGCGGGTTTCACGCGACGCGTCGGATCGACCGCATCCGGAACCAGTCTATCCCTGCGTCGGTACAACAATGCAGCTCGCAGTTATGTACAAAAATTTTACAAAACAATTCCGGAGAAAGCTCAACTCCGAAACAACCGCATCTCCAGCAGGTCGTGCGCGCAATGCGCCGCTTCCACGCCCGGCGCGGCCGCCGCGGCGTCGGCGAGCGCCGGCACGCGGGGCCGCGGCCGCGACAGCACGTGGCGCTGCACGGCGACGGCGCGCGTCGGCCGGCAGATCCCGAGGCGCACGGCGGCCGAGCACGCGTCGCGGACCACCGAGAAGGCGTACGCGTCCCGCGCGCACGCCAGGGGCAAGCCTAAATCCCGCGCGAGCGCCCCGAGCGCCACCGCGCCGTGCGTGCCCTCCGGCTCCGGCGCCCCGAGCGCGCCCGCGACGCGCCGCAGGCCCGAGGCTTGACTCAGCGACGCCCGGGCCGCCGGCGGGGACCCCACTAAGAGAGCATCAAGTTGCGCGTCGAGGGCCCCCGCATCTTCACCTGCATACGCGGCGTCGAAGAAGGGTGCGGCCAGCGAGTAGTGCGAGGCGCGGAGCTGGCCCAGGAACCGGGCCAGACTACGTTCGTCGTCCGCCTTCAATAGCCCGAGCTGGGCCGCCGCCTCGAGACCCTGGGAGTGCGCGAAGGCGCCCGTTGGCAAGGCCGAGTCCGTGAGCTGCGCGAGACTTACAAGGTGCTCCGGCGCGATTGTATATGTGGACGCCACGACCGCGTGGGCCTCCTCCTCCCTGACGACGACGCGCGGCCGTGTGCCGAACCCGCCGACGCCGTGGATGCGGTCGGCGTAGGGCGCCTCGCCGAGCGCCCCTTCCAACGGCGCGAGCGCCGCCCGCAAAATGCGGTAGGCGTCCTCGGGCGTCTCGCTGCAGAAGCGCGCGACGACGGTAGCTTCATCAATACGGCTCGCGCCCGCGACCACCGACCCGACGAGCGGCCCGACTTTTGATTGCGGGCCGTCTGCGACGCGCGCGCCGCCGCACGAGGCGAGGTGCCGCGCCACACTCATCGCGCGGTCGCCCGCGGCCTGCGCCCGCGGCCCCATGAACACGCAGGAGACCACGGCGTCGTACCAGGCGTCCTCCGCGTCGATGTTTTTCGCGCCGTCGAGCGCGACGGCGTCGACCAAGGTCGTATCTCCCATGCGGTACTCCGTCCGCGACGTGCATTTGGTGCTCCGCCAGCGCTCGCCGTTCGCGCTCCGGCCGGCGCCGAGCCAGTCCACGACGACGCACGAGCCGCCCCGGTCGAGCCGTATCTGTTGTTTTTGTTCGTAGCTGCT
>Ga0114994_10001880_pt1 | contig 15216 bp, 14 predicted proteins | sample ArcticOcean_MG_C_9_FD_87043 | JGI IMG/M metagenome (GOLD analysis project Ga0114994, IMG submission 87043) | Marine microbial communities from western Arctic Ocean - ArcticOcean_MG_CB2_152 | ecosystem: Environmental > Aquatic > Marine > Oceanic | place: Arctic Ocean: Canada Basin | collected... | reverse complement strand
ATAAACATTGTAAGCTGCCAAACCAGCTAAAGCCTGATGGTTACTTAGCCTGCCAGATTCATTTTCATGTTCGAGGTGTCGTACTCTCTTAATAAAAAGATCTTCCACCTTTTCATCTTTCATCCCAATCACTAGATAGGCTTCGGATGCGGCATATAAGCTGAAAACAAGTGCTCCCATGGCTCGTTCGTAAGGAAAGTAATCATCGCAAGTTCCATCAGGGTGACTGGACTTGATCATGTATCGAATAGCTGCTTCTGAAAGTTCTTTTAACCTTTCATTTTGATAGTATTTATTTTTTGGATATTTTCGAGCGTAAACAAGTGCAAGTGGAAGAACCATTTCTTGTGACATTCCGCAAGGGAAGTCCATAGTTCGGTAATGCCAAAAGGCACGATCAAAACAGCCATATGTTTGAGAATAGGGATTCTGGTCGATCAGATGTAATAGCCTCGGTATGTAAGGCAACCCGAGTTCAATATATTTATCTTTCAAAATTAAATAAGGATAAAGGAAACAATTACTAACTAATTGAATAAAAAATTATTAAGAAGAGGTATATCTTGAAATAAGCAGAACAAGCATGAGAGAGCTACAAGGAACACAGATAACATAAGTTTTTTTTCTCGGTATAGATATTCAGGATTTTGAACTGGACTGTTTTCTTTTAAAGCAATTTGAAAATAAATAGAAATCATCGCACTGACAAAAGGAAAAGAAAGTAATAACTCTATTCTGAATAGAGAAATATAAAGTCCGTAAAAGAGACAAAACAAACAGGCATACAAAAATGCTATAGAAAGTAACTTATTTTCATTCATATTGCTGAATGACTTCCGATAGCAAATTGCCTTTTCTTTATCATTGATAAATTTAAGTTCAGCGTATCGTTTTAGAGTCATGAAAAAAGCACCAATCATCCAGTAAGCGATGATTAAGGTAATAGGAGGGGGGTGGTTCGTAGAAACCATAAACCAACCTGCACAGAACCTGATGGGATTATTAACTGATTCGGAGAGAACATCAACATACGGTATATCTTTACTTCTTACGGGTTGTGCATTGTACAAAATGCCCATTATCCACAACGAAATAATTGTAATCAGAAAAGGTAGATTGAGTTGGTAGGCAAAGTAAAACGATAAAAAAGCTAGTAGAAAATATTGTAGGTAAGCGAAACTGATATTGACAAGACCTGAAGGGATAGGGCGATTGAATTTAACTGGATGTAGGAGATCTGTTTTCGCATCCAAAATCTCGTTTAATGTATAATTAGATGAAGCTACAGCGCATATTGCAATAAACCCAATTATAATATTATGGATATCACCGTAAAAAAAACTATTTTCACAAATAAAATAAGCTAGTATTATGCCGGGAAGGCAAAAAATATTTTTAAACCAATGATCAAGGCGTGCAATTTTGATATATGGAATTATTTTTTGCATACTATTACTTCTAGTGAATCCTTTAAATTTAACGGAATTTTAATACGAAAAACATATCCCAAAAATTTTGAATTTGAATTTTCAAAAGAGGGAAGACAGCCAATGTATTTTCTTATTCTGGCATACAAGTAACCTAATTCAAAATACCATGTTGGCCTTTTGAGATCCAATATTTTAAAACCACTCTTATCGAAAGCTAATTTTAATGTCTTCTTTGAAAAGTAGCCTATATGAGCGATTCTGTAATGCCACCATTTGTATCCGAAAATTAATGCAAAAAAACTTTTTGAATCGGGAGTGTTAACAAGTAAAATACCATTCGCCTTTAACTGCTGGTTGCAAAGTTGCAAAAGCCCCACAGGGTTTTCTACATGTTCAATTACATCAACTAAAGTAATTATATCGAAGGTTTTATTTTTTAACTCAATATTAGGCAATACACCATTAATTAATTTTAATCCTTTTTTAGTGCCCATCTCGCACGCCCATTTAGAAGGTTCAAGACCAATTGCTTCTATATTAAGACTTTTCGCTTCTTTTAATAATAATCCTGTCCCCGCACCGACATCTAGAAGTGTTAAGCAATCGGATTTTTTTTTGAATTTTAATAATTTATCTACAATTCTTCTTTGCTGAAGAGAGCGATATGAAGCACCTTCCTCATATTCATAATCAACCATTTTTGAATAAAAATTTTGAGTTGTTATCGGAAAAACTACAAATTTAAATGTACATAAATTACAAATGAATAATGGACCTGTTCTACCGTAATCAGACTCTGTGATTTTAAAGTCATCAGGATTTATCTTGGAAATAGAATTTACCTTGGAAATAGAAGAGCAATCTATTGATTTACAAATCGGGCAACTCATCGTTTATCTAAATATAGTTAATAAATCTTTCAGAGAATTAATTTTAATATATGAAGTTTGATTATTAAATGTTTGCGAATGTTTAGTTGAAAGAAGAATAGGCAAAACATTATTTATATGTGATGTCAAAACATCACAGTCTTTTCGATCACCCACATAACAACATTGATATGCTACTGAGTTTGTCTTTTTTATAAGTCGCTTAATTCCGTTGTTATTCGGTTTATATCCATTACTTTCGGTATCCTGAGAAGAAACTACTGAATCAAAGTAGGTAAGTATTTTCATGCTGCTGAGTTTATCAATGGCTAAGTAGTCGGACAGGATTCCGAGTTTATATCCTCTTTTCTTTAATTCAGATAGTGTAGTCTGAACATAAGTAGGCATACATTTTGAAAGATATCTTAGTGGTATTTGATTAAACCAAAGATTTATAATTTTGAAGACAATTTCCCTTTTGATGTTTAGTTTAAAACTTACTTTTTCTATGTGAGTATCGAACACATTTTGCATATTATTAAATTTGGAATCTCTAAGATTTTCAAGTTCTCTTCTATAATAATATATTAATCTAAAATCGCGAATAAGCTTAAAAAATTTAAAAAGATTAAAAAATTGAGAAAAAAATTTAAGAGAAATATAAAGTTTTAATTTCTTACTATTATACAATGTTCCATCTAAATCGAAAAAAATATGAGTAACTGAGTCTATTTTATTCAAATCCTTGAATTAATTTAGAAAGGGGGATCAATTGAGGCATAACCCTTTAGTGTCAAAATATTTTCGATGCGTCCATTTTCAAACATTAAATAAAATTGATGAAGAGAGATTGTAACTAAAATAAAATAAAAATAGTTACTGTATACTTTATTCTCTTCGATGATTGTTAATAATAGACGATAGTTACAGAATATTAAACAGATAGGAATTGAGGACAAATATCTATATGAATATATTCCCATGAAAAACCAAAATACGGATGAGATTAATATGAAAATAAATGATATTTTAAAAAAATCATATTCCTTCTTAAAGAGAGGTACAATATGAACTTTTTTAGAAAAGCAGAATATGAAAATAATTAAAAAGTACATTAATTGATATTTGACAGAATGAAAAAAGAAATTAGCGAAAATGTTAAGACGTAAAGTTATTGATTCTACTAAACCGGAGACGCCTACTTCATTAATGTAGTCAAACACCCATATAAACAATCTCCACTCTTTATGATTTGGGTCGAATTCCGCGCTTTTGTTTAGATCTGAAAACAAATTTAAAATAGAAATCCATATGATGATTGGAAACATGTATGAAACGGATGAAGTAAAAAGAAATATTACTTTATGAGATTTATGTTTTTGTGTTACTAATATAAAAATTAAATAACTTAAAAAGGTAATGACGAAAGCGTTATAATATAATGTCAAGACGCCTAGAAATAGGGAGATTAATTGAACATTAGGCTTTGCAGATTTACTGGTTTTAGTTAATGTAAAAAGAAGAATAGGGTATATTAAAAGGTGGAAGAACTGCCACGTATTAGAATATAGAAATATTGTTACTATGTTTGATTGAATTATGTAAATCAATATTGATATTGAGAATAGTATTTTAGTTAAAGAATTTGCTGATTTAAAGGGTACAAAATAAGAATCAATAAAATAAGATAAAATAAAAATAATAATTCCATTTGTTAATACATATAATCCCCAAATCATATACCAGTGAAATTTACTTTTATCAGAAAATATCTTTTTGTGCTGGTCCGGAGCAAAGTTTTCAGCAAAATAATTTATTAAATAACTAAAAAACTTATACGGATAGCCAATTGTATATATGTAAAGTGGTCTTAAGTTTCGAAATGAATTAATAACATCGTTTGGTTTTTGCGTAAGTGTTATCTGATCATATGTGTCATTAGAAAAGAAGATCGAACCAAAATCGTTCAGTTGAAACACTGTGAGTCGAGTCTCTCCTGAATATTGCTCATCTTTGGTTACATTATTCGTGAATGGTATGATTAAATAGTGTGCAACTATTATAATTATATATAACAATAGCCTGTTCTTTTTAACTGATAAGTAAGACCTAATTTTAGGACTTTTCACATCTAAATCTTTTTCGTTGTCTTCTTACATAAGTTTCAGGTAGAAGATGACTTTCTCTTATACAATGTATATTGTATCTCATTTCTAATATCTGATCTTTTGATAAATTGAGTACTCTCTCTAATGCTTTAGACCATCTGCTAATATTTTCACAATTTTCAATAATTATACAATTCCTACCATCTTGAAATGGAATATCGTAACTATGCAAATAGTCATCACCTATTATGGGAATTGCTCCACAAGCAGTTGATTCGATTGGCCTCGGGGTCCAATATGTACCAGGTAGGCAAAATACAAAATCAGAATTACGCATTACATTGAAATAATCATCAAATTTAAGTGTATTTTTACCAACTGCCCAAAAAATTGATTTTGAATTATTATTTGGGCGTTCATTTTGAATATTTTCTATAATTGAAATATTTTTATGTGCTCGAATATATGTGGTTAATTCATTGTAAACTCTTATTCTTAAGTCTGGTCCATCTGTACCAGCTACCGTAACATCATATGATCTTTTCTCATTTGGATTATAATCCCTAAATAATCTCTTTGAAAGATTTTTATCAAAAACAAAAGCTTGCATCGGTGATGCATGATAGGGGAATTTTTTCTTATTTAATGAAAATATATCACGCGTGGGCATTTCTGTTAAATAACATATTTCATTTATACTACTAAAAATATGTCGAAATCTTATTGTATCTCTGATTTGAGCTACTAACCTTTTAAACGAAGTACCAAACGAAGCATCATAAAGGAGTATAATTTTATTCGCCTTTTTAATTTCGTCTGTAAGTGTTTTTAACTGCTCCTTGTTGTAAGGCACCCAGTGTGCCCAAGTGAAGAGTAAAAGAGACCATTTAATATTTATTTTTGTACTATGGCTATGTAAATTGTTTTTTTTAAAATTTCTAATTAAAGGGTAACAAAGATCATGATCGGCAAGAGGTTGGCAGCATTTTTTGTCTGTTATAACATGAAAATTTTTTTCTGTATTTTCAATTATTCTAATTAAGTTAGCTATGCCTGGACTTACATTATTAGTAAAAAGGCAAATGCTACCCTTGTTTAATAGTTTAGGCTGGTTCAAATTTCTTTACTTTGGTTTTCGTGCCACAAAAATTTGATTAACAAAGGTCCAATTCAAAAATTTTACAGTTCTAATCATTTCATCGACAGCGTGAGAGAATCTTGGATAAATTGAAATATTAAGATAAGGCAGAAATCCAAGGGGTGCACTCATAAACTTCTTATATTGAAGAGGTTGAAAACCAATTTCTTTAGCCATTTTGTAGAATTTTTTTCTGTTAAAGTCGACTGCATGGAAGTCTTCTTTGTGAAGGTTCAATTTTCCTGATATCTTGTCCCATGTTGGAGATGGACATGTCGCTATTAACAATGCCCCAGGTTTTAATCTTTGAAAAGCTTGCTCGAATAACTTTCTTGGATCATCTAAGTGTTCAAGTATTGCCAATGCCGTTACAAGATCAAAACTTATTCCACTTAATAATTCTATTTCTTCCGTAACATCACCCTGAATAATAGAACAATTAGGCGGAAGTTTTTCCGCAGATTTAATTAGCTCTTTTGAATATTCTATGCCAATCGATGAATGTGCATTGAGCAGTAAATGTGCTTCTGCAAGTGTAAATCCATCTGCAGTACCAAAATCTAAAATTTTGGGAAATTCATTATTTATATTATGTTTTTGGTAAATCTTGAAAGTTTCAAATGCTCTAGTTTTATAACGATAGATCAGAGATTTTTTCTTTTGACGATCAATAGAATAATCACTTCCCATAACCCCTAAAGGTTTATTCTTTTGATTCATAGAACAGTTCTAAAGGAGTTTATAAGATTTTGAAGTCATTTAATTCTATTTTCTTAACTTTTCTATCTAAAGTTAAGCAAGGTATCTTTCCGATAAAATGAGCCCAACCAACAAAAGAACTTGGTACTGAAATCACATAGTCACAAAGGGAGAGTGAATAAAGATTCGAAATAGGGTGACCTTTTCGAAAGAAATAGTTCAAACCACAAAATAACGATAAATCTTGTTTTTCATCTGATGCAATGAAAAAACCAACACTTTCATTCTTGAAAAACTTTTTAATTTCTATCATCCACCTTATATAAGTTTTAGTCTCGAGAAAGTACCTTCCGTCTTTCCAATTTCTGTAATCTCCCTGTCTTATAGCAACACCAATAATCACATCAGATTGGGATAATTTTTTTATTGGTTCCGTTATTTTATTTTGTAGTTCACTAGCGGGTTTATAATGTTTTTTTATTATGCTATGAAAATCAATTATATCATTATAACTTCGATGTCGAATAAAGCCTCGAACAAAGATAATATTTGCTTTGAGAATTTTTCTTAGAGTGGTCTGATAGTCAATGTCAGTATTGATTGTTAGTAAATCATGGGAGTATATTGAAAATATTTTTGAATTAATAAATCTTAGTGATATCCGGTTAGCTGATTGAGAGAATATTTTTAGAAGAATGTTTGAGAGAGGATGATTTATATCTTTACACGATGGAAACCTTATCAAAAAGTCATTCCTTAAATGTTGAAAACAGTTTTGATAACCTACTAAACCATAATTAATAGTCAAGGCGTTGAATGCATAAGACCAATTTACCAAAAAACCACTCATGTACAGTTGGTTGCCTATGTTTCCGTAGCGGTTACTTAAGATTATTAATTTCTTGGAGACTAAAGTTCTCCATAATAAAAAATAAGAAAATACTATAACATCAGTAAAAAGAGTTATTAATTTTATAAACATCAATTTTTAATAATTAGATTCCTGAATTTTCGAATAAATGATCTTTGATTAAACTTGCGGCACGGAGATTACCTTTGATTGACCAGTGACCAGAGATGGTGAAGTCCGCTTTATCTTTATCTTTCCCATCAATAATGAGGTAATCAAGATTCTTTTTCTTTAAGAAATCGATCAAGTTAGGAGTTTCTCCATTGCCAACTACACCAATTTTAAATGTGGATTTTTTTCTTTCGACAAATTTTTTCATCTGTGCGATCAGCTCAAAAGTAATCTCTTCATCAAATTTTTTGGAAAAAGTTTCTTGGTGTAAAAGTTGAGCGGTAATGTACTTAACAATGTTACTTCTATATAAGGTTGGGTACTCAAATCCTAGGTATCTTACACCTTTTCTTACTGGAACTCCTTCAAGTTTTAGACCATCCGAGTGCTCTTTATAATAAGGTTTGAAATATCCATTGTAGATTTCATTTACACTATTTCCAGCATAGTCGTTGTGATGATAAAGAAGGTAGACAGAAGTCGGTTCAATTATGTCAAAATACTTTTTTAAAAGTAATAATTCCTGATCAGTGCTGTAACCACTAACGCCTAGGTTGAAAATTGAATAATCTTGTAAATCTTTACCGATAATATTTGAGAATCTCTCATTTACTTCACTGTCATATCCGTAAGCAAATGAATCTCCTAAAAAAAGTATTCTCTTTTTCTTTTTCATCAACTCAGAAAACTCGATTTCTCTAAAACCGGAAGAATTATGATTGATAGAAATTCTCTTTGCAGCCCCGTTAAAATTTCCAGTAAAATTTTTTTTCGGAAACCAACCTAATTCTGGATGAAAATTGTAAAGAAGATTTCTTTCATCTGCTCCTATTCTCCAAAACCGAAGTTGGAATTCTAAAAAAAATATTGAAAGAATAGTAGATATTAAAAAAAGTGTAAGTTTGCTGCTTAAGGAAAGTTTCATGAGGAATTAAATAAAAGAACATAAGCGGATCCCTTTTCATTCAAAATAATTTTTGGATTTAGGGTCTTATTATTAATAAATCCCGCATGCATCTTATTGAAATCCAATCTTGAATCGATAATCATAATGATAGGAGGCTGGTGTTTGTTAAAAATTGAAGATTTTGGGTTGTAGACATGTTCTGTACTACAAAAACGACAAAACGGACCATCATAAAAAATTGCGATCTCATAAATACTGGAATCAGATAAGTAGATGATGGGAATATTTATTGATTTCCTTATGGATTTTACTTTTTCTATAACACTCCCTGCATTGTTTCCATAAAATGGATGATATAAGTTATTAGGCGACTGTAAATCATAGTTAAAGGAATTAATTATATGCTCTAAAGTACATTTTGCACTGGAGAATGTGTATAAAGATAAGCATGGTACTATTATAAGAATTTTTATTAACTTATTTATTAGACGAGCACTATTCAATTTTATGACTAAAAATACACAAAGTAAGATTAATACCGGCGAATATTGATCGGCATATGTTCCTGACATCAAAAAATTATATCCGTATTTATTAGAAAGAAGCATAAATATAAAGAAAGGTACAAACAGTAGACTTATTATTAGCAAATATGTTTTCTTATTATTGAATTTTAAATTTATAAATCCTATAAACATTAATATGGAACAAAAAGCACCAACAATACTTTTCCACATTAATTTTGTATTTAATTGAAGATTCCGAAAGAAATCATCTCCAACTCCAATAAAAGTAAGTGCATTAGACAATAGAGCTTGAAAATATGTAAATGGACCGAACGTTGACCATGAAGAAATCAATGAAAGTATAATTATAGGAAATTTTGTAGTTTCGGAATAGAAATCTCCCCAGTGTAATTTGATTATTTCTACCTCGTTATAATTTTGATTATATACTGCATTTGTATCTAACCCCATTTCTTTATTTAGATAATTGAGTAGTATAATTGGTAACAAAAAGATTGTTACAAAAAGAGATAACGAAAATATTCTTCTTATTGAATAATCTTTTACTATTCTTGGTCCATCTTTTTTTAATAACCAAACTAATGAAAATATAAACGCAATTGTTCCGGTATAAATCACAGCGGATATTTTAATCCAAACTATTAACCCAAGTAATAAAAAGATGAAAGAAATTTTTAATATATTTTTGATAGAAAATTGCTTTAACCTTTCATATTTAATTACTTTAAACATTGTTAGGGTGAGTATCGAACTGTATGCGCTAACAAGTGTTTGCACATTGCCTAGATAGTATAAGGTACTAGTTAGACTAATACCCAAAGTTATTGAAAAGATTAAGTGAACCTTTACGATTCTAGTCAAAGACTGAGCCAATCTTATCCAGCAGTAGCCTATGATGATGCACAGAATTAGGTTGGCAAACATCAAACTCGTTCCTAAGGGGATTGGAAGGTAAAGAAAGGGAATATAATAAATCATTGCAGCTGGTGGGCGGGCACTCCAAATGGTACTTGATTGATTAATATCATTTATCTGCCTTGTAATAATGTTATTTAATAAATTCACTTCATTATTTTTCCATTGCTGAGCTGATTTTAGTTGTTCAGCAAAATCAGTTCCAACACCCAGCGAATGATTTACAGAAAAAATATAAGAGACAAAAAGTATAAAGAAAAATATTTTAAAAACATTCAGGTCTTTTTTATCGCTAATTAGAGTCAAAATTAAAAATTTTTTCTTAACTAAAAATTTTAGAATTAAATTCAACAGCATACCTGAAATGAACAGTATCGTAATAACTGTAAATTTATTTATTGAATATAAACCCCATATTTCTGGTGCTCGACTCGGATGAAGTGCAAGGTAAAAAGCAAAACAAAAGCATAACAATTTACAAAATATAAAAAGGTAGTGTGAATAATTTTTTACTAATTTTTTCAGATATACCCTTATACTAACAACATTCATTATCGATTTTGAGCATCTAGGATGGAGTTCTTATAAAGTATAGAGATAATTATATGGATAAAATTAAGTGTGTACTGATAAACAATAATTTTTTATTATCAATTGTTTATGTTTTGAGAAATAATAATGAAGTTTCCTTAATATTAACCAAAGTATTAAAGCGTGAGTCGTTTTTATGAAATTTTTCCATTACTTTTGTTACATCTTCCCAACCTGAGTTGTAGTCATGCCAAATAATTATACCGTTTTTGTTTTTGATAAGTCTTAATGCAAGTTCAGTGTCATTTATAACATAATTTTCTGTATGTGAACCATCAACGAAAACTAAATCATATTTTTCTTCATCTATTTTGCTGTCATATTGTGCGGAATCACAAAGAATTTGTTTGATGAATTTTGAATATTTGGAATTTAGAAACCTAGTCCCTGATTTTTGTTTTTGGGCATAAGTTTTCTCCCATTCGTGCAAGTCATATTGAGTCTCATTAATTAACTGTCTTGGTAAATCCAATGTTTGAATATTTGGCTCATGTTCACAGTTAGCACAAATATTTACTGTGGTTCTCCCGTCAAAAGTTCCTATTTCGAAAACATTTTTGATTTTATAATACTTTATTATTGATGAAATACAGCAAAGTTCGCTCAAAGATATATTTCCATCTACATTATCTTTTTCAAGTAAATTTATTTCAATCAAACCTGGTACTATGAACTCTAGATCTTTAGTAGGAATTGTTAATGGTGTCTTGTTTATTTGATCAACATTACTATCAATTAAATGTACTGAGTCATCAATATTTCGATTATATAAAAGCCTGCCAAAATTTATAAACTTTATTATAAAAACTATTTTTCTTTTAATTTTTTTTATCACTTATTTCCTTAACATTTCTTTTGAATATTTCATCTACTTCAGCTGGCTTTATATTTGACATACATTTAATTTTATAATTACAAAATTCACCATCCTCTTTATGAATCCAACATGGACTGCAATTTGGTACATTTGTGATATTTATATTATTTTCGTAGCCTATTTGGTTCGCATTTCTTGAGCCGCCAAATATAATAATGCTTTTGATTTTGAATGCGTTTGCTAGGTGCATGAGTAAACTGTCACTACCTATATAAAAGTCCATTTGACTTAATATTGCAGCAGATTGTCTTAAATTTAATTTCCCAGCAAATCTTGTGGCGTTTGATATTATTATTTCATTCTCATCACCAAGTTGTATAAATGAACAACTATCAAAATTTTTTAGTATAAACATATCCCAGTACTGTTCGGGCCAATTCTTAACATCCTCTTTTGTTCTTGTAGATATACCTATCAAAGGCTTTTTAAGATGAATCAATTCTTTTTTGGCCCATTCAAGCTCAACTCTTCTTGTATGAAACCTTGCCTTATATTTTCCATCTTTTATTCCTATCTTATCTAAAGTATAGTCAATTATTTTATTATTAGATTTATTGTTTTCAAAAACTTCTGTATAACATGAATCTATGGAGTAGAAATTTTCATACCCATTGATTTTATCTATAATAGGATCATAAATTATTAGTTCTGGATTAGGGGTAATGCAGTTAATTTTTAAATTTTTAAATTTTTTCTTAATCTCGTAGATTATGTTTGCGGTTATGATTGTGTCCCCCAAACCACCAAGTCGATCAATTATAGTAATCCATTTTCCATTTTTATTTAACTTGGGCAAAATACTTTTGATTTTGGTGTTTTTATGCCATCTATACCAGGAAAAGACTTTAAGTGGAAATTTTTTGTGAAATGGATAAAGGATTTCAGCTGGTGCGGTTTTTTGTTTTGGCATCACTGTATAATTTTTTTCGTATCCAAACTCTATTTATATGTTTTACCGTTGCAGTATATAATTTAACTTTTTTTTAAGTATTTCATTTTCGTAACTTGCTTTAATTAATAAACTAGCTCTTTTACCTTCTTTCAAAAAGGGAGCATAATCCTTAATCATTGACCTAAATATCTTTTCAAGCATATTTTTGGATCTTTCCTTTAAGATTATATTAAGTTTATTTCTATTAATAAAATCAAACAGTTCAGAATCTTCCGGTGCATAGACTAAAGTTGGTTTTCCACTACCTAAATATTCACAAAGTTTTGTAGGAAATGAATACTGATAATTTTGCTTTAAGCTTTTTGAAAATGTTGAAGGTATTACGAAACAATCTGAAGACTGCATTATTCCCCATTTTTTTTCTAGCGGCATGATAATTCCATGATGATTTATACCTTTTCTAATTGTAAATTCATTTAGAAAATCTTTTGGTTCGATATTCCCGTAGCCGTGAAATTCAATTGGCAATCCTTCATCATATAATTTATTTATAACAAAAAGAATATCCTCTATAGAATTCGAATGCATTTCCTTGTAAATACTTCCTATATAAACTACTTTAAATGGATTATCTTTATTAAAATTAGCATTTTGCTTTTTTACTAAATTAAAGCATTTTTTTGCGGCTCCGTTATGAATCACAGATATGAATTTATCAGGTATAAATTCTTGAAAAACCTTTTTCATCCTTTCGCTTATTACTATAAAATCTGATGATCTTTTAATTATTTCTAAGTTGTTTTTTTCTATGAAATTATTTGAGAAATCAGTAATATGAATAATAAGATCTACACCTAGTTCTTCAGCAATCCATGCACCAAATTTTAAAGTTTGTGTACAATAAACAAAGGCATAAACATTTGATACATTACCGTGAATTTTTTTCTTTAACCACTTCTTAGAATATTTCCCTCTCCATTCAGGAGTTATTCCTAAAACAAAGGGAACAGCATATTTTCTAGCATAATGATTTGGTACTTGTGCAAAAATAGTATCTCTTCGTTTTGAATGCTTTATAAAATTTCTATCAGTAAATATGGTCGTAAATTTTTGCCCTAAAAGTAAGTTCTCTAATGTTACGCCAAATCCATTTGGTGTTCCTGGTGGTGTTTCAGTAACTAACAAGGTGTTCTGATTTAATTTGAATTCTTCTTTAATAGAATTTTGTTTTTTCTATTGTTTCCTTAAAGATGCCATTTAAGTTTTTTGTAATCGAAAAATTAGGATAATGAGACTTTATTTTGCTCAAATCACTATAATAACATATGTGATCACCTATTCTGTTTTGGTCCATATAAACGAATTTTTGTTTTTTCCCTGAAATATCTTCGCACAATTTAAATGCTTCAATGATCGAGCATGAATTTTCTTTTCCTCCTCCTATGTTATACACTTCCCCCATTTTTGGTTTTTTTAAGAAGCATTCAATAAAGCGTGTAACATCTTCAGCGTGTATGTTATCACGAACTTGTTTTCCTTTATATCCAAAAACTTTGTAGGTGCCTCCTGTAAGATTACATTTAATCAAATAGTTTAAGAAACCATGTAATTCAACTCCAGAGTGATAAGGTCCAGTTAAGCAACCTCCACGTAAGCAGCAAGTAAACATGCCGAAATAACGACCATATTCCTGGACCATGATATCTGCAGCAACTTTGGAGGCACCAAATAACGAGTGCTTAGATTGATCGATTGAAAAGTTTTCCGATATACCTGCTTCATATTTGGGGTCGGCATAATCCCAACGAGTTTCCAATTCTATTAATTTAATATTGTTTGGAGCATCTCCGTATACTTTATTGGTAGACATATGAACAAAAGGTGCATCTGGGCATGCCTGCCTGGATGCTTCCAAAAGATTGAGAGTTCCTGTTGCATTAATATCAAAATCCTCAAAAGGAATTGACGCTGCTTTATCATGTGAAGGTTGGGCAGCAGCATGAACTATGGCATCAGGTTTTATTATTTGAAGCAAATCAACGATTTTTGAGCGATTTCGAATGTCGATATCATGATGAGTAAATGACGGTAAGATATTACATAATTCTTTTAAGCGCCAAGATGTATCCCCTTGGGTTCCAAAAAAAACAGCTCTCTGGTTATTATCTATTCCATGAATAGTGTTACCTTTTTTTGAAAAGTAAGTACACACTTCAGATCCTATGAGACCTGAAGATCCTGTTACCAGAATTTTCATTAATGCCATTTAATATAATCTACCATTAGAGCAATAGTTGATACTTTGCATATATTCTTTATGAATCTAAAATGAATTTCTAATTTGATGATTTATTTTTGTAAACATAATCACCTCTACTAAAATATTTCTCTAACCACAAGTATGCGATTATGAAAAAATAACGAGAACCCATTTCTTTTAACTTCAGTTTTGCAATTCCTGTTGTACGGTTTTTCCATGAGATAGGAATAGCAGTCCATGAATAACCCCGTATGATTGTTTTCAGGGGAATTTCTACAGTCAAATTAAAATGAGGAGAGATAAAAGGGCGACAACCCTCTATTACATGCCGACGGTATATTTTGAACGCATTGGTTGTATCGTTGAATTTGATTTTGAATGCATAGCTAATTAGATTGTTCACAACTCTGTTCAAGATTCGTTTTCCGAAAGGATATTTGTATAGTTTACTTCCAGCAATGAACCTGCTACCGAAAACGGCGTCGTAACCTTTTTGCAAGGTGTTCCAATACTTTATCAAATCTTTGGGTGAATCTGAGCAATCTGCCATCATTATAGCAACCGCATCTCCTGCAAATTTATCTAGTCCTAATACAACTGCTCTACCAAATCCATTAGGACCATTATTTTTAATATTTTCAACTTTTGGAAAAAGTTGATGCAGTTTGTTCATTACTTTCGCCGTATCATCTGTGCTACCATCATCTATTACAAGAATTTGATGATTAATGGAACTATTGACTAAAGACTTGGAGATTTCAGTGATACATTTTTCTAAGTTTTCTGCTTCATTCCTGGCTGGAATAACAATAGACAATAATTTTAATGAATCGTTAGGATCCACTATTATGTAGTTTTTTTAAGCCAGTTAGGATTCTCGTCTGCATGTATTGCTATTTCGTCGAGTACTTGAAGCATTGAAATCTTTGGTGACCAGTTCCAGTCCTTTTTCGCAGTTGCTTAATCCATTACAATCCATGGT
>Ga0114994_10001877_pt1 | contig 15229 bp, 4 predicted proteins | sample ArcticOcean_MG_C_9_FD_87043 | JGI IMG/M metagenome (GOLD analysis project Ga0114994, IMG submission 87043) | Marine microbial communities from western Arctic Ocean - ArcticOcean_MG_CB2_152 | ecosystem: Environmental > Aquatic > Marine > Oceanic | place: Arctic Ocean: Canada Basin | collected... | reverse complement strand
TATCGACGCCCGTGATCGTCTCCTCGACCTCGACCTGGATCTCGTGCTCGTCCGCGAACTCCAAGGACGGCCGCGTGTACTTGTTCTTCTCGCCGAACGCGATGGTCACCCATTCGCATTCACTAATAATCGGAGAGTCGCAGCACAAGGACCCGCCCCCGTTGTTGCCACCTGAGACAGTAAGGCCGTTCTTGATGCCCGGCAGGCCTTCGAGCGCCGCCTTCAAGTCCATGAGGTTGATGGTCGCGCTCACGTTCGTCGTTGTCTCCCAGAAGCCCGTGGCCTCGTTCAGCACGGAAATGCTGAAGTTGCCCCCTCTATAACCCTGGCCGCCGCCGCCGCTCAGGTGGCCCGTTTGGGCCCCGCCGTAGGCGCACCGGAGGCGCTGCGTCTCGGCCATGGCGATGCCGTAGGTCGGCATCTGCTGGTGCGTCGCGCTGAAGGCCACGATCTCGTCGCCGCTGCTCCCCGTGATCAAATTGCCCGTCGTGCCTTTCAATGCTTCCGTCACAATAATTACAGGAGCGGTCTGGCGCTCGTACGGCGACGAGTCGTAGAGCAGCCCGCTCGAGTCCGCCGCCAGCATGGCCACGTCGCCCAGCGCGTCGGGGCAGAAGTCCCAGCCCGCCACGGCGCACCGCCCGTCGAAGTGGACCTCCCACACGCTTAACCGAGACGCGTTGGCAAACACCATGCGCGGCGGGTCCTGGCTGTGGTCGAGGCACTGGCCGATCCGCGTGGCCACGACCGTGACGTCGCCAAGCGACGGCAGGGCCTCCAGCGCGAGCTGCACGGCGTCGCCCGTCGCGTCCGCAGCGATGGGGTCCGTCGTCCAGGCGTCGCCGTTCTCGTCCGTGCCGAAGCTCAGCGTGAACGTGCCCCAGACCGGGTGGATGCCGTCGACCTGGCCGCTCGCCTCGCCGGCCGACGCGATGAGCGTCCCCGAGGTCGCGGGCTGGGTGAAGCTCAGGGCCTCGACGTCGCCCTGGAGCGCCGTGAACTCAATGTAGACCATGCCGGCGCCGTTACAGATCTCGTCCGATCCTGCCTTGTAGACGTCCGCCTCGACGCCGATCGCCTCGAGCGCATCTCTCAAAACAATGACGCCGTCGGTCGGGTTGAGAGCCGCGGTCGTCTGGCTGCGGAAGCTGACGGTGAACGTCCCAGCGCTGGCATCGCACGAAAAGGTCTGGACCTCGCGCCGGTACGGCGCGTCGCCCTTCTGGACCTCCTGCGCGATGGTTATGTCGCCGACGGTGCCGTCTTCGATCATCGGCACGTCGCCATAAACCGAGTCGAACGTCACGCGGAACCACTCGCCCGCGGCTGTATTCGCGCCCTCGAGGGACACAGTCACGCCGCCGTTGATGGTCGGTAACGCCTGGAGCTCTGTCTCGATGTTCGCCGCAGTCGATGTCGTCGCGGCGAGATTACCCGTCGTCTGGCCGCGGAACGTCAGCGAGAAGGGATCCGCCGCACCGACCTGGAGGCGCTGGACCTCCGGGATAGTCAGCACCTCCACCGCGTTCACGGCGATGATCTGCACCTCGTGCTGCCGGTGGTCGCGCACGTGCACGTCCAGCTCGACCTGGTCGCCGGCCACCACGTAGTTGATGCCCGGCCCGCCGAAGGTCGTCGCCAGGGTCGTCGCGGCCGATGTGGCGACGCCGTGGTCCGCGTCGAGCTCGAAGGGCGAGCCGTCCACGTGCCGCCCCGAGGTCGTGATCGAGAGCTCGTAGGGGCCCGAGTAGCCGAGCACAAAGTCCACGGGGTACAGGCCGCCCTTGGCCGGGCGCGTGACGTTCACGTCGGACACCAGCGAATTGGCGGACGCCGCGTCGTAGCCGGAGACGTCCTCGACCTGGCGGCGGCCCGCCTCGGCCGGGAGCGCCACCAAGGAATCGGCGGCCCACTCGTCGAGGCGCTCCAGGAAGGTCACGCGGTAGGCGTGCTGCCGCCAGGAGGCGCCCCACTCGGCCGCGGCGCCGCGGCCCGCGTTGGCGCCCACGACCGGCGCGCCGCGCGAGACGCTGACGTCGAAGGCGCCGTCGTGGGCCATCTCCAGGGCGGCCTCCACGGCCGCGGCCGTGGCGTTGACGGGGATGTCCATCGTCGTGCGCCCCGCGAAGCGCAGGCGGTACGACTGCAAACCGTCCACGGAGCCCGCGGCCCTAATAGACACGTCGTTGATCTCGATCGTCTGGATCGCCGTCGACGTCGTGAAGGTGTAGTCCCGGTCCTGGTGGTCGAAGACGACGAGGAAGTAGTCCGAGGCGCCCTTGTGTTGGGGCTCGCCGCCGTAGTAGCCATGTATAAAATTGGGCGTCTCGTCGCCCTGCCGTAGGTTGCCGAACGCGTCGCGGGCCTCGATGGTGAGCGTCGAGGGGATGCCCGCCACCAGTTGCGTGGTGAACCCGGGGCCCACCGCCGTTGAGGTGGGGCCATGTAAGGGCCCGTGGACCACCGTGAGTTCCGGATAGGCGTGCCTACAGTGCGACGGGCGCGGGTAGACGTCCACGCCGTCGTAGGCGCGCTGCCACCAGTACGGCGCCGAGGGCGCCGTACACCCGAGTAACGGCTCGTCCCTATGCGTGATTTCCACGTCATATAGACCGGCGATGGGCGCCGTGTACGTGGCGATGTAGGTGCCGTTGCCCAGGTCGTTGACGAATGCGCGGTACTGCACGTCCGTGTCCGTCTTGTGCGTTAACAGCACAGAGAAGTCGTCGCCGCCGTACCACAGGTTGTTCGAGTAGGCGTCCTTGGCCTGGATCGCGAAGCGGCCCGTGTCGCCGGCCGCCGCCTCGACCAGCCAGTCCATGTCCGGCGCCGGGGCGCTCTCGGCTTCCGAAGTGTAGGCCGTCGCGGCGCCGGGCTGGACCTCCAGCGAAAAGGGCGAACACTTCAGGGCGTCGCCCAGCCCGCAGAAGATGTCCGTGCCGCCCGTTTTGACCGATAATTCGTAGGTGCCGCTCTTCAACGCCGTGTAGGTCACGTCGTACGCGCCGTCGCCCACGTATTCCACGCGCCCGCTTAACGTGGTGGGCCCCAAAATGTCGACGGCGATCTGGTCCGCGGAGTCGTCCTCGTCGAGCGGTCGGATGAGCACGTTGCCCGTGGCGTCCTTGGTCGTGACTCTAAAAGTCTGCTTCACGCCGCTCACGGCCTTGGTTAGGGACGGGCCGACGGCTGTCGTGAAGGGAAAGTCGGCCCGGCCCGGCACGACCGTCGTCGCGAACGGCGAGCCCGCGATGTGCGCCGCGTGGTACAAAGCCGTGGACGGGATCGTCTCGTAGACCACCGAGTAGGAGGACCACGCCAGGCGCACGCGCGCCGCGCCCGTCAGCTCGCGCCACTCGACCACGATGTCGTGGAAAGAACCACCAGTGAGGGGAATCTCCACGCGCTGGCCGTCGCTGGCGTACGTGCCGTTCTCCCAGCCGTCCATGACCAGCTCGTGGTCCACGTAGACGCGCGCGCCGTCGTCGAAGAAGACGTAGAGCGTGTACACGTCGGACGAGGGCGGCACGACCTTGCCGCTCCACCGCGCGCTCACGTAGTCGCGGCCGTAGGGCGTCACGGCGCCGTGGCCCCAGTCGAAGTCGAGTTTGGGGTCCACGCGCACGACCGTGGGGTCGCCCTGCAGCCACGCGTTGTCGAAGTACTCCGCGGCCAGCCCGCCCTGGACCAGCTGTCTGACGACGACGTCGGCGTCGCCCGTCTCGGCCGGCGTGTAGCTGCCCGTGTAGGACGGCAAACCCGCCACCGTCTCCTCGACGCGCACGCGCGGCGTCGAGCCGTACAGCGCCGCGGCGTTGCCCGGCACGACCTCGGTCGTTGAACACAGCGCGTCGCTGCCGGTGAGCAGCGCCGCGTCGCACGCCAACAACTCGAGGTCGCCCAGTTCGCTGCGGAACGTGATCATCCAGTCCGCCTGGCCGTAGGATCGCTCGATCTTGGCGACGTCGACCCGATCCAAGGTAGGGAGGGCCTCCAACGCGGCTTTAACGGCCGATGCCGAAGCGTCATAGGGAAGCGGCGCCGTCGTTTCGTTGTAGTAGGTCAACGAAAAGACGCCGTCCAGAGGCGTGGGGTCGCCGCCCGTCGTCGTGACGGTCTGCTCCTCATAAACAAAAGGCGAGGCCTGCATCTCGCGCAGGTTCCCTAATTGTTTAGTGAAGGTGACCGTGTACTTGATGGAGTTGCCCAGGACCTCCTTGGCCACGTTCACTTCGTCGATGCTGGCGATGGCCTGGAGCTCGTTCTTGACCGTGGCGGCGGCGGCGTCGAAGGCGATGTCGCGCGAGTAGTGGCCCTCGTAGGCCACGGAGAAGGTCCCGCCCAGGCCGCTCTCGCCCTTGACGAGCTCGACGACGTTGGCCGCGTCCGTATTGGAATAGGTGGTCCCGTCCGCGTCCAGGACGATCAGCTTGCCGACATCGCCCACGGGGCTCACGAAGGTGACGTCCCACGCCGAGCCCTTGAAGGCGTCGTCGTTGATGCCGTCCTGGGCCGTGCCCTCCGTGACAATAACGTCGTTGATCCCATCCAACTTCTCCAGGGCCTGCTCTACTGCCAGCGCCGTCGTCGCGGCCCCGGACCGTAAGGTGGCGTCCGAGGGGTCGATGTACACGGTCTGCATGGATGACGTGAAGTCCACACCACCCTGGAGCTGGAGTGCGAAAGTGCACTCCGCCGAGGTACTGGAACAGACGACGTGCACCGACTGGACGTCGGGCACAAACTCCACGTCGCTCGACACGACGATGATCTGCGTCTCCGTCACGCCCTCCTGGACGCGGGAGACCCAGGCGTCCGAGGGACTGATGCCGCGCGTGCCGCTGCCCGTTCCCACCGTTAACTCCAACAAAGGCCGAGGACCTAAATCAGTAGTAAACGTAACGTCGTACTGGTAGCCGTCGTAGGACGACCCGTTCCGCGTCACGTCCACGGCCTCGACGTTGCCCAGCTGTTCCAGGGCGATCTTGATGACGTAGGGCGACGCGTCGGCCTGGATCACGTCCGTCTTGCCGCTGCAGTGCGCCGGGAGGTTCACTTGCGGCGTCTTGCCCGACGTGTATCCAATACCGTCGTTGTCGCCGCAGCCCGTGGCGTTGGAGGTGTTGTACGAGATGGAGAAGACGCCGGCGAAGTCCGCCGCAAAGTGCAATCTTTGAATCTCGTAGGTGGCCGGGTTGTACTGGGCCACACCCCCGTCGGCGTAGTGCGCGTACTCGCCCTCGGCATCGTGGCGCCAGAGCTCCGTGTAGAAGACGTCCAAACCTTCGCGGCCCCGGGAGGCCGTCAAATCTCTGAGAGGCGCACCGGAAGCTTTTTTGGGCTCGATGGTGAAAGTGTTGGCCCGGCCCTTCAAGAACTCCGTCACTTTTGAAATACCGTGGGCGCTCTGGTAGTAGCCACTTCCTGATGAGAGCTCAAGCATGGGCACGTCGCCCACTCGTTCCAAAAAGGTGATGGTGTAGGTCCCGAAGGACTGGCCGTAGGTCGTTTCGTTCGAACGCGTGACGTGCACCTGACCGATATCTAAATCTGCCGCTTCCAAGATGTCCTCCCAATAACGGGGCGTGTCCATGCCGCTCAGGCCGCCGGAAAACTCCGTCTTGGGCGTCAAGCCTAATCTAAGATAAACATCGCCGATGGCCAAGTCCACCGACACGATCTGCTGCTCGTAGACGACGCCGGCCATGCCCACACTGAGGGCGGACCCGCTCGCCGTCGTCTGGGCCGCCGCCGCGCCACTCCGCGCGGCCACCGTGAGGGACCCTCGACTTAAAACGCCGCCGCCCATCAAATTGAAGGGCTGGACCTTGAAGGCGTACAACGCGTCCGTGGTCAAACCCGCCACTTCGTAATCTAAAACATCGGGAGCATCCGTGCCGTCGTACACGAGGACGCTCGGCGTGCCCGGCAGCACCGTCTCGACGTACACGTTCGGCCGGTGGTAGTAGTCGTCGGTGCCCGCGTCTGATAAACGTCCAGCCGTGGGGCGCATGAGCGGCACGTCGCCAGCCTCCGAGTCGAACGTGACCATCCACTCGGCGCCGCCGAAGGCGTCCGTGACGTTCCGCGACACCGTCACCACCGAAATCGTTTCTAAGTTCTCGAGTTCGGCCTTCACGTCGGCGGCCGTCGCACTGACGGGAATGGGGATCGTCTCCTCGCCTCTGAAGGATAAAGTGAAGCTACCGGAGAGCTCGTTGGTCCCGGCCAAGAGGCGTGAGATGTTGACCCCCGACCACGCCGAAGGGTCATAGGGGGACACTTGGGCCTCGTCCACGCTCATGAGGGGCACCTGACCCCGCCCGTAGAACGTGACCGTCTTATTCGTGTTGCCGTACATGCCGTCGTAGCCCGTGACGTTGACGCACTTGTCGCGCGTCGTCTTCCCGTAGTCGCACCCAATCGCGTTGGCGATGGCGTGCTCCCACTCGGCGTCGGGGGCCGCCCGTTCCAACGGTTTCGTCCACTTGCCGTTCACATACAACCGCACGACGCTGTCGAACTTGGTGTTGTCAAATAATATCCTTTGGCGCTCGGGCGAGGGCCGGTCCGCGTCGATAATGACGCGCTGCACTTCCTGCTTGACCGGGTCCGGGTCGCTCACCGTGTTCAAGGAGGCGCCGGGGTACATAAATAACCGGTAGCCACTAATAGGCGAGCCGCCGGTCGCGTTGTGGTAGGGCGCGCGCCACCGAACGTGCACCGAGGTCTCGCCCACGTCAATATTCGTCGGTCTCACCAGTGCATAGGACTGGTTGCCGTAGGTGCCCTCCCGCAATCCGTCGTCAATGCCCGGCACAGTGGCCGCGATCATCGAGGTCACGGGGGATTTCGCGGAGCGCCCCAAGCCATTCACGGCCTGCACATAGAAGCGGTACAGCTCGCCCTCGTCTAATTCGCCGACCACGTGGCGCATGACGCCGAAGCGGCCCGGCAACGCGTCGACACTTCCAAGGCCGCCCTCGTCCCTTACTCCTCCACCAAAGGTCTTCATGGGTACCTTCTCAAAGGCTTTCTTGCCCGGGCGGCCCATCCACAGCTGGTAGGCCGTGACGTTCGCGCCGCCGTTGTCCACAGGCGCCCGCCACTGCACGGCCACCTGGCCGTGGCGGAACATGGACGTCTCGCCAGTCCGGTAGTCCTGCACGCCGTACGCGGACATGGAGACTTGCACGGGCGCCAGCGGCGCCATGGGCGCGCGCGGGTTTCTGACGGTAAACACCGAGGGGTTCGAATAGGCGCCTCTACAGATCAGGTCCGCGTCCCGGGCGTTGCAGTAGTTCACCGCGCGCACCGTGAAGCGGTACTGCTTGCCCGACTCCAAACCGACACTGGTTCGCGTTCGCACCACGAAACGTGTGACGTCGACCTGGTCCGTGCCGTCGAAGACCATGCGCGGCCGGCCGCCAGCCCACTCGTCCATCCACAGTTCGTAGCCCACGACCCCCGCGCCGCCGTCCTCCGTCGGGTGGTCCCACGCCACGGCCAACGAAACGCTCGACGAATTGATCAAACGGACGGGCGGCGGCGCGCCCGGCGCGTTCCACGAGGGCGTCTCGAACTCCGGCTGACTGAGTTCGTAGACGCCGAAGCCCAAATCGTTGTGCCACCGCGCGCGCGCGTAGTAGCGCTCGCCCGTCGTGAGACCTAACAGGTCGTACGCGTAGGGGGCGCCGCCGGATAAATCAGTGGCCGTGGCCACGCACTCGCCCAGCTCCCCTTCCGCACATGTCCCGGGCCCGGAGCCCCGCGTCACCTCGGTCACCGACACGTTCAGGCCCGAGCAGTCGCCCGCGCCCCGATCGTCGCGGTAGTCGCTCGCGCAGTCGCCGCCCGTTAAAGTGGAGTTGGGCTGGGCCCAATCCAACGTCGCGACGTCGCCGCCGTTGCAGACGTCGTCGCCCCAGCGGTTCGTCTTGCAGCCGCCGAAGGTGACGAACCACGTGTAGCCGTCGTGGTTCGACGCGCGCGAGACCTCGACGTCGCCGACGTGCTCCATGGCCTCTAACGCGTGCTCAAAGGCCGCGGGCGAGGCGTCGTGCGGGATCGAGCCCGAGTAGTCGCACTCCGTCGGGCTCCAGAAGCGGCCCGGGTAGGGCGCCTTCGGCGCCCGGTACAGGCCGGCGCGCGTGTCGTTGCAGAACGTGAGCTGGAAGGTGCCCTGGAGGGGCTGCGAGCCCTTCACGCGCTCGCTCACGACGACCGTGGCCTTGGGGTACAAAGGCGGGTTGTTCAGGAACCTATCGAGAGTAGTGCCGCGCTGCGTGCCGTCGTTGACGCCACCTCTTGAAAAGTTCGCGCCGAGCGGCAGCAACGTCGTGTCGTCGGGCACCAATAACGCGACGTCCCGGGCGTGCGCCGGCCAGTAGCCCGGGTTGCTCGCGAAGCTAATGGTCCAGGCGTACTCGCGGCGCGGGCCCGGGGCGCTGCGCGTCACGTCCACCAGGCCGATGTTGGGGAGCTGCTCCAACCTAGCTTTCATCGTGGAGGCCGCGGCGTTGTACTCGATGGGCTCCGTCGTGTGCCGCCGTAACGTTAGGGTGAAGGTGCCGCCCAGCTCCACGCCGCTCCGCGAAGCACAATAAACGCAGTGGCGCACGTCCGCGGCCGTCTCGGCGCCGTCCGTGTAGAGTGCTAGGGAAGCCCCCGACCCGGTCAGCTTGTCCTCGCCCACGGTCATGGCCTCGACGTTGCCGCCGACGCCACTTCCGCGGAACTCGACGGCGTAGAGGCGCTCGTTCGATGAATAGGGCACGACCATGTCCGACGACCAGTCCGAGACGTTGACGCCCGTGACGCCAATGGACTCGAGGGCCTGGATCGTGTCCAGGGCGATGAGCGCCGCCTCGACCTCCTTGTCCGTGGCCTGGAAGGAGATGGCTTGCGTCGCCTCGCCCCGGAACTTCAATTTGTAGGTACCGCCGAGCCCGGCGACGCCCTCCCTGTTCCGGTAGACGTCGACGCGCCGCATGCCCTCCAAATTATTCACGTGCGCAACGAGGGCGGGCACGGGGCCCACGTAATCACTGACACTGTTGAACGTCACGTTGATGGCCGCCTCGTACCCGACATGGGGCGAGTGGCCGTCCTCGATGACCGTGCGGCCGTCGCCCCCGTCGATGCAGGCCGTCGTGGCGCCGCCGTTGACGCCCGTGAAGGCGACGGTGACGTCATTGATGTTCGTGAGCTCTTCGAGAGCCGCTTCCATCACAGAGGGATTGGCGTTGTACGCGATGGAGCGCGTCGTCAGCCCGTCGAAGCTTAGGGTAAAACTGCCGCCGCTCGCGTCGCACTCGATCAGCTGCGTCTCGAGCCGCGAACCCGTCGCATCAGATGGGTTCGTGCCGTCGAAGGCGTCGTCCAGCTTCAGGTGGATCAGCTGGACCTCGCTAAAGTTGCGCCAGGCCGGGAGCTCCGTGCGCACGACCTGGACCTCGGTGGTGGCGTTCATCGAGAGCCGCACGGCCTGGACCTCGTCAACGAAAGGCTCGCCGGCCCACTCAACCCGGTACGAGTCCAGGGCGTCGCCGCCGTCGCGCGTGGGTTCCTCCAGAGCTAATCTCAGTGACGTCGCGTCCAGGACGGATAAAGACACGTTCACGGGCGCGCCGGGCCGGAAGGGCGTCGGCGCCACGTAGGGCGGCGTCGTCATGGCCCAGGGCCCCTGGCCCAGGGCGTTGACCGCGCTCACGCGCACGTAGTACGGCACGCGCGTCTCCAGTTTCGAGATCGTCAGATCGAGGTCCGCTAGATCGGTGATCGCCGCACTGCCGAGGGGCAGGCCGTTCAGGGGATCCAAAGAATCAAAGGGCGGGAAGACGCCCTGCTTCCGCAGGAAGGTCGTCGCGCTGACAGCCGTGCCGCTCATGTCCAGGTCGTCCGCCACGAGCATGGGCACGTCGCCCAACTCCGTGAGGAAGGTGATGGACCACGTCGCGCCGCCGTTCTCGTCCGGGGCCGAGCGGTTGACCGCGACGGAGCCGATGGTCGAGAGGGCCTCTAGCGCCGCTTCCACGTCGTACGCTGAGGACGTATACGGGAGGTACCCCGTGCGCTGGCCCCGGAACTCCAGAGCAAGATCGCCGGAGATCGCGACGCTCGTCGACTTCTGGACCAGCGTCACGTTCACCGTGCTATTCATGTTGTTCATGCCCGGCTTCAGGAAGGAGCCCCGCACGAAGTTCTGGACGCCCTGGCCGTCCACATTTGAATTGAAGTTGACGCCGCAGCTCGGCTCGCCACACACAGAGATCATGGGCAGGTCGCCGGCGCTCGTGTCGAAGGTGACGCGGTAGAGGCACGTGCCCGTGCGTCTTTTTTCATTACCCTCGCCCTGCTTCCACTCGTCGCTCCCGCCGCCGGCCTCCTCGACGCTCACAGTGACGCGGCCGATCGTGGACAGCGCCTCGAGCTCGCTCTGGACGATGTCCGTGCGCCCCTCCGTCGTGGTGGAGACGCTCAGCGTGTCGTCGCCCGCTTGCGCAGTATCGGCGGGGCCGTCCTCAGCGCCCTGGGCGTCTCGGGACACGCTGATGGAGGGCTGGTCCACGTTGCCCGCGGTGGAGGAGAAGGTGACGTCCCAGTCGCACTCGTGGGACCCGAGGGCCGCACTCGAGGCAACGTCGACGTCGTAGAAGGCCTCTAGAGTTTCGAGCTCGGCCTTGATTTTGGCACCAGCCACCGCGCAGTCGCCGTCGTTCGCCGCGTAGATGTAGCCCGTCGTCTCGCGCCCGTAGCTGAGGCGAAACGTCGTGCGCGGGCTGATCGCCGCGTCGCCGCCCGCGGACGTCGTGTCCACGGTCCGCGAACTGATGCGCTGCACCTCGTACGAGGCGTCGCCGCACGCGCCCGTCTTGTAGTCGGACGCCGCAAAGATCTGGCCTGTGGTTGCTCCTCTGAAGTTCAAGTAGAAGTAGTCGTTTTTGGTATCATTATAGCCGCCGCGCGTGATGTTGAGCATCTGGACCTCCTTGACCGTGCCCGCTCGTAACACGTCGATCCTGGCCCGCGCGTCCACGCCGATGAGGTTGGCCGTCGAGGCGACCTCGAAATTAAAGTCGTCGCCTTGTTGCTTCTCCCACGTGCGCGCCGCGTCATCTAAAAAGGACACGGTCCAGACGTAGCCGTTCTCGGGGTCCGGGCCGGATCTAGACACGGCCACAGTACCACTAGGCACGCCCGGGAGGAGCGTTAGGGCCTCCACAACTTCTTCGGCCGTCGCGCCGTTCTGGATCACGGTGGAGCCCGGGTGGACGCCGTCCACACCCGCAAAGCTCACGTTGAAGTTGCCTGAGAGGGTGTTGCCCGCGCGCACCTCGGACGTGACGACCCAGGGGTCGCCGCTCGTGCCCTTGAGCGTGCCGTCGTAGACTGGCGCCAACAAAGGCTGGTCGCCGCCCTGGTCCCTATGCACAAAGGTGACGAACCAGCTGAAGCCGCCGAAGGGCGTGGCGTCCGCCCGTTGGACTGTGACGTCCGTAATCGTGTCCAGCAACTCCAAAGCGTCTTCTACTTCACCGGCAGAAGCGTCCGCCACGATCAGCGCGGTCGTGTCGCCGGAGAAGGTGAGGCGGAAGGTGCCGCTGATGGCGTTGCCCTCCGTCTCCGTTTGTACGACAACCGTCGAGCCCAGGGTTAATCCCGAGGCGTCCAGGACCTGGAGCTGCGGGAGGTCCGCGAGCGTCTCGTTGAACTGGATCTGCCACTGGAAGCCCGCGCGCCCGTCGATGGACACGTCCTCGCGCTTCACCTTGGACACCATGCCATTTCCAACGTTCTGCAGGGCCTCGACCATGCCGAGCACACTGGTCCGGCCGCAGCACGCCGCGGCCGAGGCCGGGATGGCGCCCGTGTACTGGAGCGTGCCGCCCGTGGGCCGCGTGTCCAGCGCCAGGGCGAAGGTGCCCGCCAGGGTGGACCCGGCCGGCGCCGTCGCCGTCACCCACTGCTCCTCCCGGTGGGCCCGCGCCAGCGTCTGCACGAGCTGGACCTCGTCGACGTCCTTGCCAAAGGTGCGGATGGTTTGTAATTCGTTCGCACCGAGGTACGTGGAGGTGGTCACCTGTGTGTTATGAAGGACGTCGCATTCAGGGCATACGCCGACGCCGTCGACGCATGTAGTATTCAAGGACGCCGCATCGTACGGTCTGCACCTCGGCGACGCCGGGGTTCGTGTCCCACTCGACCTGGTACGACTGTACCGCCGCGCCGCCGTCGCTCAGCGGCGGCGCCCAGGACGTCTGGACGCTGTCGCCGCCGACGATGGCCAGCAGCGCGTCCGTCGGCGCCGACGGCACGCGCAGCTCCGCCGCGGCGCCCGCTACCAAGAGAAGCAGCCCGCGCAGGGGCTGCATCGTCTTCTGCTTTTTGATCGCTCTTCAAGTATGCGAACTTCGCTGTTTGTGCAGCTCGCCGCCGCGCTGGTTCGCTGGAGCTGTGGTCGGTCTTCCACAGTCCCAGCCAAACTAAAGCGCTGGCAGCTCACTTGCACGCGCTACCCTCCCCCGCTGTGGCTATACGGCCAACACGTGGGATGCAACGCACGGGGCAGCTATTTGGCTGCCTCTTCACCACGCTATCTCCTGCGCTGCGCCTATTCACCGGACCAGAGATGCTATTTAATTTTTTAGGAAAGCCGGGGGATGACGTCCCCCGGTCGCGAGGTGGACCTGCCCGCCACCGTTCAGCCCCGCCGCACGGGCGAGCCCTCCAGGCAGGGGGGCGCTAGCTGGCCCTAGTAGATCCCTAGTGGAGCGCCGGCACTGGTTCGACGAGCGCTTTTGGAAAGGCGTTGGAAAGGGCAAAGCGTCGGCCCGCAGGATAGCAAAAGTACCACGCGCATCATCGCTGCCAAAAGGCATCATCGCTGCCAAAAGGCATCATCGCTGCCAAAAGGCATCGGTTCGTGCCGCCAGAACCGTCGTGCGTGTAGTGGGACGCTTCGCATCGAAGGATCAGCCGCGCTGAATATTGCATGGCCGCCCTGTCCATGGCACGGTTCCGCGCCCCGCCCTCGAAGAGCCCCGTGGGCCCCATCGCCTTCGAGGACTTCGATTCACTCGAGGCTGGCCACAGCCACGAGTTCGTGTCGCCCGCGCTGCTGACGCCGTCGCCGGTGCCGACGCCGCGGCGGTCGCACTGGGTGCCCTGCCGCATCACGCGCCCGCGCAAGGACCGCTTCGAGCTGCGGGCCGAGGACGGGGCCTTCATGCTCTGCGCGCGCGTCGTCGGGGCGGTCTGCTACGTGTCCACGGACGAGGGTTTTGTGTCCACCACGCAGCTCCCGCCGCCCAAGCACTACGCCGATGCGCGGGCCGCGGCCCAGGCCGCGCCGAAGAACGCCGTCGCCGTGGTCGCGCCGCGCGAGGGCCGCAACAAGGCGCCCATTTTTGAACTAATCTTGGTCTCGGCGAAGCGGGACAAGACGAGGCGGCCGCTCTGCGCGGTGCAGCCGTCGAGCGTCTGGTGCGACCGCCAGGGCGCGGAGCTGCGGAGATTGGCTATTACGCTGCCGGAGTCCGCCCCGACGGCGCACTACACGCACGACTGGAACACGCCTCTACCGACGGCGAAGTCCGTGGCCCTCCACTCGAAGCTGCCCGTCTGGAACCGACAGCTCGGGTGCCTGTCGCTCCACTTTGGGCGGAAGCGCGTGCGCGCGTCGTCGTCGAAGAACTTCCTGGTCTACACCACGGACGCGCTCCGGGATCCGAAAAAGCGAGACGACGCCGAAGCCGCGGTCTTCCAGCTCGGCAAGCTCGCGCCCAAAACATTTGCGCTCGACTTCCGGCACCCCCTGTCCGCGCTGCAGGCGTTCGCCGTCGCGCTCGCGGCCTTCCGCGTCAAGCACTCGCGGGGCGTGCCGCGCATCTCGCGCGCGGAAGCCGAATCTAATTGAAATATATCTGTTACTCTAGGGTACTCTAGAGACTAGACTGTTGCTCCTCAACGACGTGCCGCGGCAGCAGGCTAATTCAACTATTTTAATTCAACTATTTGTTACTCCTTCACGACGTGCCGCGGCGGCAGCGACGTGTAAGCGACGCCGTCGACGGTCACGACCAGCTTGCCGTCCGCCAGCCACTCGTATACCGAAAGCTCGTCCACGCAGGGCGCCAGCGTCAGCTCGTTGTGGTCCCGCCGCCACCGGCCCGTCGCCGTCTCCGGCGGCGCGGCGACGTTAGGCACGGACCAGCGCAGCTTGTACGAGCCGCTGCTCGTGAGGGACAGCGAGACCTCGACGAACGCGCGGCCGAGGCGGCGCCAGTGGACCTCGATGGCCGTGCGGCCCACGACGGGGCCGCCGGCGAACGTCTGGTCCGCCCGGGTCCGGACGTGCTCGAGGATCGTGCCGCGCGCTTCCGCGCTCATCGGTTCGGGGTCGCTGTCGCTGTCGCTGTTGTTTAGTAGGTCGGCCATCTCTGTTGTCGATCCGCGCTGCACCAAGAGGCGAGTTTAGATGGCAGCCCCTTCTCCGCGCGACGCCGCACCACTTTGAAACCTGTAAGCTGCCTAAACTGAAGTAGTTATAATGCCGTGTGTGAGCAGACCGGCTTCAAAAAGCGTCTCTGCGTAAAGAGCTATACGCAACCCGCACGTTCCTACCTAGTACCTAGGGGTGGAGGGGGCGCAAAGCTGCTTTTGGGGCCGACATTCCTCAGACTGGTTCATAGGAAAGCTCCGAGCGTCTCGTCTCCGGCCAAAATTAGCTAAAATGCAAACATTAAATTCATTTGTCCAGGCACACCTTTCGTAGCACTTTTGCGAGGCAGACGGGCCTCTAGGTCGCAAAACCATTCGCCCCGTTTTGGCGTCGGTCGTGTTGAACTTTTTTCCCCTGCCACCTCAAGCAACCTGCGCACTCAGCCAATCCGAGCTGGGCGTCTCATGATCTCGTCCCTGTCGCAGCCAATTCGTGGGTGGGGGCTGCCCACGAAGATTCGCATGCACCGGCGGGATGCGGCGTTAACTGCACTGCCCCCGCGAGGTTCGGTGGCGCGGCCCCCGGGGCTCTGATGAGTGAGATCCCCCACTTTGACGCGCGAGCGCCGGCGGGGGCAGCACCGCCATACGCGGACTTGTTGGCTGCTGCGGAAGCCGTCCCGGGGGCTGCCGTGCCTGCGGCGCAGGAGACAACAGATGATCTTGTTGGCATAGAAGGCGCCGAGGCCGCGGCCGTAGCACCAGAAACGCAATCGGTGCCGGCCGC
>Ga0114994_10001876_pt1 | contig 15237 bp, 7 predicted proteins | sample ArcticOcean_MG_C_9_FD_87043 | JGI IMG/M metagenome (GOLD analysis project Ga0114994, IMG submission 87043) | Marine microbial communities from western Arctic Ocean - ArcticOcean_MG_CB2_152 | ecosystem: Environmental > Aquatic > Marine > Oceanic | place: Arctic Ocean: Canada Basin | collected... | reverse complement strand
GCAGGCACTTGAGCTGGGACTTTTGAGCGACACGTGGAGTTGGTTTGGTCAGGCTATGAGTCGATATGACGGACTCTTAATGCTTTGCGGGTCGATGGTGTTGTTGATGACAGTCACACTTGGACTTATTCCATCGGTCATTAAAAAAACTCCTGCAGGCTGGATTCCGCAAGGTTCGTGAAGCTTTAGGTTTTTATTTAATTGAGATGTTTAACTGAGGATTGCCTCTCGGGCTATGTATGCTGAAGGACACTCTAACAACTAAAAAACCTGAGTTTATTTTTTTAGTTCTTCAAGAAAAGCGAGAATTTCGTCACGCATATCAAGTCCGACCAGCATCAGCAGGTCACCTGCTTTTACACACTCCACCGCCAATTTCACCCCCTCGAGACAGTTTTCCGCGGAAGCAATATTTTCCTCCCCAAATCCTAACAGACACAATTCATCATGAACGAGTTTAGATATTTCTCCTGACTGCCGACCACGTAAATAATCATCCATTTGAGGGACTAAGAAAAAAACCGGTTGAATTTTAGCAATTACACGTGTCATCTCCCGGATTTCCTGATCACTGTGACTGCCCACATGACCGGCTACAACGAGTCTGCGATTTGCAGGAAGCAGAGCGAGTGTTTCGCAAACCGCGCTGAGTCCATGTGCGTTGTGCGCGAAATCAATCAAAAGCTGAAAGGTACCCTCAACGTCAGAGTCTTGAGAACGGTTTGCTGACGGAAGAGGAAGAGTCAAATAATTGCCTCTGCCGGGATTATCATTCATGTCTCCCTTAAATCCTCGTAGTGCTTTCACAATTATTTCATCCGTGAAGCCCAGGTTTTTTGCTAGGGCAATTACACCCAGAGAATTGGCAACATTGTATCTGGCAGCACCGTTCAGCGTGAAGGGTATTTCATTCACATTCAGTAAGAAATTTTCTGTATTTCCATGTGCGTAAAAAATCTTTCCCTGATCAGCATAACAGACAGAACCACCCTCTTTCCGTTGTTTAAGCAATATAGGTGAATTTGCATCCAGACCGAACCAGCATAGTGGATGTTTCAAATTTCTCGAATATTCAACCAGTCCGGGATCATCTGCATTGAGAACCAATGTACCTCCGGAAACCTCAAGCGGGCGGAGGATCGTAAACTTGACTTCAATGAGATCGGCAAGACTCCACACCCCGTATTCACCAAGATGTTCTTCTGCGACATTGGTGATTATTCCCGCCTGAGCCGCAGTCACACAAAGCCCTCTACGCATCATTCCTCCACGAGCCGATTCCAGCACCCCGAATTCAACTCGCTGATCCCGCAGAATCGCACGTGCTCCACCAGGACCTGAATAGTCTCCAACATCCAGGATTTCATCTCCTACTTTAATCCAGTCTGTAGAGGTCAGCCCCGGAGTTTGTCCATCAGCATTGACTATAGCAGCGAGTAGACGCCCGACAGTAGATTTTCCGTTGCTTCCAGTGATGAGTGCAAGTGGTATGTCACGGAGAGAGCTCCAGTCAACTTCATGGGTGGCAGGTAATTTATAGACGGGCCAACTTTTTGAACCAACTCCAAGACCGAGAGTTACTGTTTCATCATCAGCCAGCAGTTGAACACCGTGTGAATCTGCAGCATCACTGAGTTTAAGTAGTTCAGGATTACTTTCCTGTTCAATACTTGCGTTGAGTTTTGCAACGGTTTTTTCGAAGTTTTCAGGTCTTTCTCCGCTTAGGCGCGCGACCGTGCTGTTCCAGGCCGCTTCATTGAGTTCAGTTGCAGCATAAACCGCGTCCATTGAAGAGCAAAAAGCCAAACTTGCACCTTCAGGACTGCTTCTAACAGTCAATGGAGTCTGCTCCCAGCCTATTGCTGCAAGCAGTTTTTGAACTTCTTCCTGCCAGCACTTTACGATTTCTTCAACAGGAGCTCCTGCAACAGCAATGTCCAAAACTGTTCCGGGAGAGTGGAAATACAGATTTGGCCCGGTTAAGTGACGGCTGCTTTCGAGTGTTAATTTCATCAAGTATCCAGGCAATATGTGATGAGTTTTACTCAGTCCGCTTCTTCTTCATTTTCTGACACGTGATCTAGCCGCACTCCGCGTTCATCACGAATAAATTTTTGTCCCGCGCCCAATGTAAAAGGTTCGAAAAATGGTTCTGTCGAATCCTCGACAAATGGAGGAGTTGCTTTTGCGGAAGACAGGAGTTCTTCATCCTGGTTAAAGTTGATGATTTGTTTCCAACAGCGTGTTACGTTGTCGCCGAAAATCATCAGTAAATCTCCCGGTTCAGCCATTGATAGACCGTGTTGAATCGATTCAACTTCGTCAGCAATTACTTCGATTTTGTCTTCAGCGACACCGTTTTCCAGCAGGGTTTTCCGCAGCATTTGTGGAATTTCATCGTATCCGCGTTTCCTTCGATTATCATCTGCTTTACAGATAAAATGATCAAAAACTCCGGAGACTATCTTTGCTACTTCGACAATATCCTCATCCCTTCTGTCTCCAGGCATGGAAATCACACAGATATTTTTACCGTGAGTTTCAAGACGTGAAACGAGATGGCACATTCCCTTAAAGGCAGCCGCATTGTGTGCATAATCCAGAATAACTTTGAAGGGATATTCATCAAAAATATTCATGCGACCCGGCGCCTGGAAGAATGTAGTATTAAAGGTGCGCAATCCATGACGGATGTCATCCAGTGGCTTCCCCATGCTGTAAGCAAGAGCTGCAGCGAACATCGCATTTTGTACGTTGTGAACTGCTTTTCCTTCAAGAGTTGCAGGAATCAAGTGTGTCCAGAGCAGAGGTATATGCGAACCCTTGTCGTACATGGTAATCATGTCACCATTCAGACCTTTTTCCAGCACAACTGCTCTGCCTTCTGCCCGGATATGCTCACGTACTAGAGGATGATTGTCTGCGAGTGTGATGTAACAGATATTTTCTGCTTTTGTGTGATTTGCCATTTCCAGACAAAGAGGATCATCCGCATTCAGCACGGCGGTATTGGTGGCAATTTCAATGAGAATACGCTTAACACGTGCCAGTTGCTCCACAGTATCTATTCCCCCAAGTCCAAGGTGATCACCTGAGACATTGAGGCAGGCGGCAACATCACAATTACGAAAGCCAACTCCTGTTCTCAGCATACCACCGCGCGCTACCTCCATTACCGCAACATCCACTGAAGGATCACGGAGTACCATTTGTGCGGATACAGGCCCTGTCATGTCACCTTTTACTGTCAGATGTCCGTCAATATAAACTCCGTCTGTCGAGGTCATACCTACAATATGTCCACTGGTTTTGAGGATATGAGAAAGCATACGTGAAGTTGTCGTTTTACCGTTTGTTCCGGTAATTCCGGCAATTGGAATTTGACTTGGAGTACCGGGAGGAAAGAGCATATCCATCACCGAAGCCGCAACGTCACGCGGCTTGCCTTCGCTCGGAGCCACGTGCATCCGGAATCCCGGTGCTGCATTCACTTCAACAATTGCTCCGCCGATATCCTTGTAGGATTGAGTTATGTCATCTGTCAGGAAATCGACTCCGCCTACATCCAGTCCGATTGACTTGATGGCCCGCACCGCCATTTCACGATTATCGGGATGAACCACATCAGTCATGTCAATCGCGGTTCCTCCCATTGAAAGATTGCCTGCTGCACAAAGATAAAATATTTCATCATTGGCCAACACAGTTTCATGGTTTTTTTCGGCTTCACTCAGCAGACGTTCGGCCTGTTCGTCAAATTTGAGGCGGGTCAGAACTTTTTCATGACCAATTCCACGGCGTGGATCACTATTTACTATTTCGACAAGTTCCTCAATTGTACTTTTACCGTCACCTACGACATGTCCGGGAACACGCTTCGAAACCGCGACCAGTTCTCCATTGACCACCAGCATCCGATGGTCGAGACCTGACACGTAATTTTCAACTATAGTTGCTTTGTTGGTACTTTGAGATTGAGCCTCCCTAAACGCTACTAGTACCTGTTCATCACTAGTTAGATTGATCGAAACTCCTCGTCCGTGGTTTCCGTCTAATGGTTTGAGAACCACAGGGAATCCTACTTTACGCGCTTGTTGGAGCGCTTCTTCTTCATTATAGGCGATGAGCTGGATGGTGGTAGGCAAGCCAAGATCATAAAGGATGGTGTGGGTTTCCTCTTTGTCACCAGCAATGCCGACAGCAATTTGCCTTGTTTCACTGGTGATCGTTGCTTGAATCCTGCGTTGATATTTCCCATGGCCAAACTGAACCAGACTGTAGCGGTTGAGTCGCAGGAAAGGAATATCACGCTCTTTTGCTGCGTTGACTAAGGAGCCTGTGCTGGGGCCGAATTCATGACGTTGTGAAAAACTGATGAAGGCATCACGTTCCTCTTCAAAATTTAAATCCGCTGAAGGCGCTGTTTTTATTTGCTTCCTGAGTTCTTCCGGCAGCAGATTCAGCAGTAGAGTCAACGCCAGTTCACCTGCTTTTAGACCGACATCGCGCTGCATGTACTGGAACACCATGTTGTACTCAGCGTGTGTTCCAGTGGAACGTGTACGTCCAAAAGTAACATCTGATCCTGCAATGCATTGCAGTTCAATGGCAACGTGCTCCATGATGTGCCCCATCCAGGTGCCTTCGTCTTCACGCATCCTGCGGATGAAACCGCCGGCTTTACGGTATGAGCAGCCGTGTTCTTCAAGTCCTGGAAGAGTCTCAACGAGTTTATCGACAAATTGCTGTCCAATTTTCGCAGAGGGCCACTCTTCAAGTACTCCTAAATCAAGCACATGTCGAATTACCGGAAAATGTGCATACAGGTTAGGACCTTGATAAACATTGGTGGAGATGATTTTCATGCAACCTCATTGAGCTAAGAAGAAGAGTGACAGAAAAGATGATTCCGGAAAAAGTATAAAAGCACACAAAAAAATAAATGCATAGAAGCAGAAATAAGTTAGTGAAGGGATTTTATTTTTCTTCCATTTTCTTTATGCATTGGAGATGGTTTTGAGAGCGTTTGTCTCAGTCCAGAAAAACCTGTCTTGTGTTAATATCGTATTTTGCACCAGCGATTAAAAGATGTAAACGTAAATTTGTCAAATTGATGGGGTTACCTCTGCGTTTGGAACCCATCGAAGAATGAGATAATTCACTGGGATCTATGACAGTAATTGACCCTGAACCTATCACCTCAAGGATTCCATCAGGATCAATAAAAGCAGCGGTGTTTTCATCAATGCCTATTCCGGAAATAAACGGATTGTAGGCCACCGCGGACAGCAGACGTCCTAAACGGTCACGTTGCCGGAAATGTTGATCCACCACTATCCGGTTTGTTAATCCGAGTCCGGGAGCAAAAACAACACCTCCCTCACGGGGAGTAGGGGTGTTTCTTCCACCGGCAATCATGTGTTCCGGAACAAAAGCCGCACCTGCGGAAGTACCCGCAAAATGGACTCCGTCAGCGTTTCTACTCCGAATCATCTTCGCTACCGAAGTACCCCCCATGATGGTGGAAAGACGTAACTGATTTCCTCCCGTAATAAAGATACCGCTCGCTTCAGTCAATTCACGCAGATAATCTTCTCTTTCGCTGTCTGCTCGTTCTTCGATCGGAAGTCCAACACAATGATCCACCCCGATATCGCGGAAAATGTCGATGTAGTGCTGCCCTGTTTCTTTGAGTTTGGATGCTGTAGGTATGATGGCCAGCCTGGCATTTTTACCACCGCAGAGTTCAGCAAATTTTTGTAATATTAAGGGATTTTTTAGTTTTTCCTCCGCTCCGCCGATCGGCACGAGATATCCACGTTGAAGGCCCTCCGTTCCTTGGATTGTCACTAATCATCCTTTGAATATAAAATCATTATTCGTAAATGCTACTGTTTTTATCTCAGCTTAAATAGTACCTACTATAGCAACAAAAGAGCTAAAATCTCCAGTAGTTTTTCGATAAATTGTCAACGAAAGCATATCCAAAACTCTCTGCTATTATGATAATTTTGTTATCTGCAAATGGAAAAGTAGAAAATCTTGAGGATGATTTTATAAAAAGTTGCAGTTAAGAATATTAAATTTAGAGTGTATTTCTAAACTAAAAAATGGAGTTAACTGACTTATGTGTCAGCATTTGTAAAGAGAAAATCACTCAGCAATCACTTTCAGGTTCTGCCCGATATCTGTTAAAATTTCTCGTAGTCCATCATAATCAGGAAATTTTATTTGTATCCAGGCGTTGGCCATGTAACCTTCTTCTACCTGTTGGGTGGGACTTCCTGGAGACGGAAAGTGACATTTAAAAATCCATTCACCATATTTTTCCTGAATACGCTCAAAGCCTTCATAACGTTGAATGTAACCATCCTGTGTTGGACGCAGATTGATAATAGCCGCGGAGTAGTTCCGGGAAAGTTTACCGGGACAATTTCCGTGAACAATCGCCGCTGCCCATTCCTGATAGAGGTCAATATCATTTGCAGCGCAGTAAATGTCCCAGTGTCCAACCCCTGGTGGACGCGCTCCAATTTCGGAAAATTTCAGACCTTTATCTCCAAAAAACCATTCCATGTGTGTCGGTGCTGTGTCGAGTTCCATTTTCCGGATCATGTGCCGGCCCAGGTCTTTGACTTGCTGATATCTAGGAGCGTCCATACGGTTAGTGTGAATAATTACTGGTGAAATCCAGCGGGTACGCATTGCTTCCAGAACGTTGGGATAGTAATGGCTGATGAACTCGTGTGAAACATTTCCTCCCGCTGTCATCGTATCATAAAACCCTTCATGTCCTTCGATGAACTCCTCAACCGCAATTGAATGTCCATGAATCACGCCGGTGTCGTGCATGGCGTGTTCCAGTTCTTTCTCATGATTTACCCGCCATGTCACTGCAGCACCGGCTCCGTCACGTGGTTTCAGAATAATGGGGTAACCCACCTGCCTCCCAAAATTTACTACCTCTTCCACCGATGAAGCAGCTATTGATTGAGCGCACGGAATGTCATGTGCACGGGCAAACTCTTTCATCGTGGACTTGTCCCTGTAGAGCAAGGCTTGCTTTGTGGTTAAACCAGGAATACCGCATTCCTCCCTGACACGAGCAGCCGCCATAACATGCGCTTCAATGGATGCAGGTTTCTGGGAGATAATAAAAAAATTTCCCAAAAACAGGTTCTTTCAAAGCGCTTAAGATTGGGGCGAGCGTCAATTTAAAACAGCAGACTCAACGAGGATACATAGCGGTTCTTTCCTTCCTCCCTGATGGCTGAGACTGAAATGATCATGACCAAAATATTCTTCCGCAATTTTGGCTAATGCAGGACGAAGCAGCTCAAAGGATTGATCAGTATTCGGCAGATTCAGGCGGTCATTTGAAATCACCCAAAAACGTTTCCGCTCAAAACTAAGCCGACCCTTAAATTCCGGTTCTTGTTCCAAAAATTCCGAAGCATTCAAAACCGCCTTCAATGCAGTATTTAGACGTGCTGATAAAGTACCCTCCGTAAAACGTTTACGCTGATAAAGCAGTGCCAGTTTACCATCAGCAAGAGCGGTTGAAAAATTTCCCTCATGAGTAACCAATAAAGTTCCGGGTCCTTCCGGAACATGGTTATAATCTGCCACATCAATCATTAAATGGTCTTCCAATGTTTTTTTACGAATCCACGAATGAAAGACAGGTACAAATTCAGTTGGGTTAATATTCGTCTCTTGCGCAAGTAATTTAACGCTTAGTCGTTGCAGTTCCATAAAGTACTCCAAAAAGTGTTGTTTGTTTAAGCACAGAATCACAGGGAATTAACAGTGACTGTTTCCAAGTTCCTGTTGAATTCAGCGGACATCCCGGGCAATGATTCGTAAGACAGTTTATTCTATAGCACAACGGGCGTAGCAGGCATAAGCCGCGTCAATGAACAACTGCGCCTGATCTATCAGTCGATGAACAGAATCTGCATCGGCGTGAACCGGCCCTTGCTGATGACGTTGCAGCAGATAGCGTGCAAATTTACCCTTTGCGTATTTATCGTAAAATAACTCTGTATCCAAAAAGCGGTGGGTAAATTCTTCAACCACGATTTCCGGCGGTTCGGGAATATCATGGTACTGTTGTTTAACCAAAGCACGTGAAGCACCGATCATACTGCGATAAGCCAGTGCATCAGCCTCTGCGTAATTTTCCTTCTCCAATTCCAACTGCGCTTCAAAGACTTCCCGCTCGGCATCCGCCAAATCGAATTGTGAAGAGGAAATAACTTCTCCGGCACACTCGCCGATACCGCGATCAAGCATCGTAAATTCACGGGGATCGCCCCAGTCACGATAGAAATCCGGATTTTCCTCAAAAGTCGGAGCGTTTTTCATCAAATTTTCAATCAAGGAACGCAACTCTTTTTTACCGATTCGTGCAATAAAATCGCAAAATATTTCACCCTGTTTACGAGAACGAACATAGTGATCCGTAATCCTGTCCACCACTTCCGGAATACGTTTAGAAGGAACCGCCCCGATTGTCATACCGAAAGCTCCTGCATTTTCCGCCCATTGTCCGCCCAGTATCACTTGAAAATGAGGGACTTTATAACCATTTAGGGTGCGGCTGTTTCCGAAAAATCCAATGTCCGCCACATGGTGCTGTCCGCAGGAGTTGAAACAACCGCTGACTTTAATACGTAAATTACGAACCGCTTCATCCATTTCATAAGATTTTGCCGCCAGACTGGTGCGCAGCTCTTCTGCCAAACCGCGGCTCGCGGAAATTCCGAGCTTGCAGGTATCTGTTCCGGGGCATGATGTTACGTCAATAATTGTATTAGCGCCGGAATCGGCCAAGCCAATTTTCTGCAGATCAGTATATAAATCCGGAAGATCAACTTCACTGACCCAGCGGAAAACTAAATTTTGTTCCACGGTTGTGCGGATACTATCACCGATGTAAAGCCGAGCAACATCTGCCAGCTTACGGGTTTGATCAGTGCTGAGATCACCCAGAGGCAAAGCCACAGTCGCAATCGCGTATCCGGGCTGCTTCTGCGCTTTAACGTTGGAACGCTGCCATTCCACAAAACCTTCAGGAAATGGTATTTCTTCCGAAAGTGTCGAAGGTGATTTCAAAGGCTTTTCACCATATGCAGGCAATTCTTCCAGATAAGAAGTCCAGCGTGGATCCTCCACTAAAACTTGACGTTCTTCCCAAACCAGACGTCGAAATTCCTCAATGCCGAGCTTGGCTACCAAAAATTTCAAACGTGCCTGAGCGCGGTTCTTTTTCTCACCCAGTCTACCGAAGACACGCGCAATAGACTGCGCAATTGGTAAAAGTTCTTCAGGCGGTAAAAAGGCGTCAAACAGTTTTGCCTGATACGGAACCGTTCCCAAACCGCCGCCGACGTACAGTGCAAAGCCGTGTATCTCTTGACCCCGCCGATTATTTTTTACCGCCAGTGCACCCAAATCGTGCATCATCACCAGTCCGCAGGCTTCTCCCTGACATCCGGAAAAAGCGATTTTCACTTTTCGCCCAAAGTCCTGACAGTCAGGATGTCCCAGTAAAAATTCTGTCAACGCACTTGCATATGGAGTTACATCAAACTCCTCTCCGGAACAAACTCCTGCTTTTGGACAGGCTGTCAGGTTACGCACACTGTTTCCGCAAGCTTCGCGGGTTGTGATTCCAACCGATGCCAAACGGCGCATGATGTCCGGTGTGTCTTCAATATGAACATAATGAAACTGAAAGTCCTGCCGAGTAGTCACATGCAGGATCCCGTTGGAATATTCCTCCGCGGTCTCCGCCAGCACGTCCAGCTGATCCGGAGTAACTCCGCCAAAAGGAATTTTAATCCGGAGCATTCCCGGCGCGTCCCAGACCGTTTCCGGGCCCTTGAATAAACCTTTTTGATAACCGATATCTCTGGTTTGCACACCGTCATGCCGTTGTCCGTTGTCATAGCGTTGCCCATAGACACCTCGCCTCAAGCGTGTTTCAGCGAATATTTTTTCATCGAGCTTTCCTCTTTTGCGTAACTCAATCTGGGTTTCAAAAATATTAATTTCCTTGCCCAGATCGACGGGAATTTGTGCCGATAATTGATTTTTCCAGCTATTCATAAAACCTCTTTTTGTCAAATTGGTTGGCTGTTTAAAGAGCAGGCAATTAAGTTAATGTTGCCACTGCTGTATGTTAATCTTTGAGTTTGATATGTTGGAATTATGTTCTATATAATGAAAATTGTCAATAAAAAAGACAATGGAAGTTCATTTTATTTATTAAGCAATGATTCTTTGTCGTAAATAAGGGTGTAGTTCTTACAATTGGGGATGTATTGAACTGCAGGCGGACAAGGATCTAAAGGAGGAATTTCGTATTACACGAAATGACTGCTATTCAGGACTATTTACTTATGCGTCTGTTTTATTCAGAGGAATCTTCGATGGCTTTTTTAAAATCACTTGGTATTGACTTGGTGGTTTTGAGGCCCAATTTTTTCAGCATTTGTGCTTGACGCACCATACCCCCACCTGCACTCAGTTTCTTATGAGCATTTTCATAAGACTTATTTGCATCTCTGAGTTTATCGCCAATCTTGACAAAATCTTCCAGGAAACCATTTATTTTTTCATAAAGTTTAGCGCCTCGTTCAAAAATATCTTTCACGTTCTGAACCTGCTTTTCCTGTCTCCAGAGCTGATTTACAATCCCGACCACCATCATCAAACTGGCAGGAGTGACAATGATGATATTTTTGTTAAATGCAGCAGAGGTCAAACTGTCGTCAAGTTTCTGAGCAAGGGAGTAGGCAGATTCGATAGGCATGAACATGAGCACGTAATCCGGAGAGCCATATTCCTGGAAACCGTCCTGGTAGCTTTTTGAAGACAATCCCTGGATGTGATTACGTACTGACTGAAGATGTTTTTTGGCGTGGACTTTACGTTTTTCATCATCTTCTTCGGACATATAACTTTTGTATGCTTTCAGCGAAACCTTTGAATCCGCGATCATGATACGTTCATTAGGCAGGTTAATGATAAAGTCCGGACGCTGTTGTATACCATCATCAGTTTTTATCTGGGTTTGTTTTTGATAGTGCTCACCCTCGATTAAACCTGCATTCTGCAGACACTTTTCCAGAATCATTTCCCCCCAGTCACCTTGTTGTTTTGAATCACCCGTAAGAGCGGTGGTGAGGTTTTGTGCATCCTGGCTCAAAGTTGTGCTGACTTCTTTAAAATGCTCAAATTCTGCTTTGATGGACGCACGTCCACTCACATCTTCAAGGTGAAATTTTTCTACCTTTTCCTGAAAATCCTTCATTTTTGATTGAATTGGATTCAGTAGGTTCTGGATACTGTCTTTATTTACTTCAGTAAACTGCTTTGATTTAGTTTCAAAAATTTTTGTTGAGAGATTTTCAAACTCGGTGCCCATCAGTTTCTTTGCTTCTTCTAAAAATTTTAATTTTTCTCGGGATTCATTTTCCTTCGATTCCAGCCTTTCCTCCAAAGTAGCATTCAGTACTTGCAATGCGGAAAATTGTTTTTTCTGCAGTTCAAGATTTTCTTCAAGCCCCGGGATCCTGTTTGCTTCCTGAGTCAGAACTGCAAACTGCTTGTCGATCTCAATTTTTTCTAACTGCAGAATTTCATATTTCTCACTGAGGAGATTAAAATTTTCCTCAGTGTTTTCGATTTCAAATGCTTGAGCCAAAACCGTTTTCTTCATGTAAATCCAGCTGATAATAATTCCGAGTACAATACAGAGGATGCTATAAATTATTAGGGCGTAATTGACGGATTCAATGTTCATACTTTAACTTTTGGTATTTTTTCAATTCTATAAAATTGCATTAAACTCTGCTTTCATACTATAACAAGTCTGAGCTCTTGAAAACAATAATGCCTCAGACAGTAAATTTTGTGCCTTGTATTTAATTTAGCGAAAAAGATTGAAACTTGTCATCCCGGGCCTGATCCGGAATTCAGCTTAAAGAACTGTTCCAAAAACTTTCCTGTATAACTTGCCAGATTACGGCTGCAGTTTTCCGGAGTTCCTTCGAAGACGAGTCGGCCGCCTTTCTCACCACCTTCCGGACCGAGGTCAATCAGCCAGTCCGCGGTTTTGATTACTTCTAAATTATGTTCAATTACTAGCACGGAATGACCTTCATCAACCAAGCGGTGCAAAACTTTGAGCAGCCTAGCTACATCGTCAATGTGAAGTCCGGTGGTAGGTTCATCAAGAATATAGAGTGTAGTACCACGGGAACGACGAGCGAGTTCCGCAGATAATTTTAAGCGCTGAGCTTCTCCTCCAGAAAGTGTGTTTCCGGCTTGTCCTAATTTCATGTAACCCAATCCAACTTCTTCAAGAGTTTTGAGGATACGTTTGATTCGCGGTTGGGCTTCAAAAACTTCAACCGCAGTACCTATTTCCATTTCAAGTACGTCTGCGATTGTGTGTCCTTTATATGTTATGGACAGAGTTTCTCGGTTGTAGCGCCTGCCTTTGCATTGATCGCACTTTACCCAGACATCCGACAAAAAGTGCATTTCAATTAAATGAAACCCTTGACCGTCACAGCTTGGACAGCGGCCTTCTTTTGCGTTAAATGAAAAACGGCGTTTGGCATATCCACGTTGTTTTGCCTCAGGCATTGAAGCGAATAAGTTGCGGATCGGTTCCAGTACTTTGGAATAAGTCGCTGGATTAGAACGGGGAGTGCGGCCGATTGCTTCCTGGTTAATAACCATTACGGATTCAAGCTGCTCAATCCCGGTAACTTTTTTATACGCTCCAGGTTTTAGCTGTTTTCCGTTAATTTCTTTTTCGAGCACCCTTTGCAGAACATCGACAACGAGCGATGATTTCCCTGATCCGGAAACACCAGTTACGACGGTGAAAATTCCCAGTGGAAAATTGATGTCCACATTTTTCAGATTATTAGCGGAGGCTCCTGAAACAGTAAGCAAATGTTCCGGATTCATAGGCCGGCATTTTTGTGGAAGAGGAATCGTTTTTTTTCCACTCAGGTATTGTGCAGTCAGGGTTTCGTTCTTTGCGGCAATTTCATCCGGACTTCCAAATGCGGAAACGTTTCCGCCATAATGTCCTGCTCCAGGTCCAATATCAATCAGATGGTCCGCCTGCCTGATTGTGTCCAGATCGTGCTCCACCAAAATCACACTGTTGCCACGATCCCTTAACTGCTTCAGCGTTTGGAGAAGCCGGTCCGTGTCACGCGGATGCAAACCAATGGTCGGCTCATCTAAAATGTACATCACACCTACAAGTCCCGAACCAATTTGTGAGGCAAGCCGAATGCGTTGTGCTTCTCCTCCAGAAAGTGTGGAGGCTTTTTGGTCCAGTGTCAAATACTCCAGTCCCACATTTTCCAGAAATTTGAGGCGAGTTAATATCTCTCCCAGTGCCTGTTCCGCAACCGTGCGTTGATTTTCAGTGAGAATCCAGCTTTCAAGTTCACGTCTTGCTTGCGGAATGGTGAACTGACAAAATTGACTGATGTTTCTCTCATTTATCGTCACTGCGCGATATTCTGCCTTCAAACGTTCTCCGCCGCAATCAGGACAGAGCGGATCATGTAAACGGGAAAATCCCCCCAAACCATCGCAGGTAGGACATGCTCCCACATGAGAGTTGAATGAAAACATGCGCGGAGTTAATTCCTCCTCTTGAAAAAAAGCGCGACTTAAGTCACTTTCCACATTTGCCGGAGTTTCGGACAAGAATTCAGTTTTTCCAGTTTGATCAGTCACACAGATTTTAAGCAAACCATGTCCACGCTGAAAAGCGATTTCAATGGCTTCGGCTAACCTTTTCTGCTCTTCTCTATTTACCTCAAGACGGTCAATTCCTAAATCAATAGAGGTTTTTTTATTGAGCTTCAACTTTGCTGAATGCTCCTCCCATTCATCCAGACGGATTGCTTTTCCATTCAGATATATCCGTACAAAACCGTCTTGCTTTAAAGACTCAATCACGTTCGGCAAGTGTTTAGGATGGTCTAGCAAAAGTATTTTTTCGGCTCCAGGCAGGAATAAAGGAGCAAGCAGTTCAAGACGTTGTTCTGAGTATTTTTCAGTGCAATAAGCTGCGGCACGTGTCGGGCTGTAACCGATCAATGCTTTTCCGGTTACAGGACAATGTGCTTTGCCGATACGCGCGAACAGTAAACGCAAATAATCATATATTTCGGTTGTGGTCGCCACAGTCGAGCGCGGATTGCGTCCAGTGGCTTTTTGATTAATCGCAATTGCTGGAGAAAGTCCGTCGATCGAATCAACCGGTGCTTTGTCCATCCGACCCAAAAAGCGGCGTGCATAAGTGGAAAGTGACTCCAGATATCGTGCCTGTCCTTCAGCGAAAATTGTATCAAAAGCCAAACTCGTTTTGCCGGAACCGGAAACGCCAGTAATGACCGTCATTTTGTTGTTCGGTATACGTACGTCAATGTTGCGTAAATTATTCTTTGACGCACCTTTGATGATGATGTCACGGGCGTGATTTGCTGATTCTCTCAAACTTTTGAAAGAGGCAGAATTTTCCTCAACCTCTTCACTCTTAATCTCTTTCGCACTTTTTAACGTTGAAACCTTGAAACCACCTTGTTCGTCGTCTTTGAAACTTTTTTGCCTCTGCCCTTTTTCCAAGACTATTTTCAAAAATTTTCCGGTCAAAGTTTCCTGTGCCGCCAAATCTTCTGGAGTTCCAGCGCAAACCACCTCACCGCCATATTTTCCACCACCAGGTCCAAGCTCAATCAACTGATCCGCAACTTTCAGTACATCCAGATTGTGTTCAATCACTAAGACCGTGTTGCCTTGATCAACTAAGCGGTTAAGACATGTCAGTAACAGACGGATGTCCTTAAAATGCAAACCTGTTGTGGGTTCATCTAGAATGTAAAATGTGTTCCCTGTTGCTTTTTTTCTCAACTCAGCTGCAAGCTTGACGCGCTGCGCTTCTCCTCCGGAAAGTGTTGTGGAGGGTTGTCCAAGCTTCACATAACCGAGACCGACATCGAGCAGGGTTTGCAGCACAACGTGAATTTTCGGTAATGCGGAAAAGAAAATTTCGGCCTCTTTAACTGTCATTTCCAGCACATCGTGAATAGTACGTTTTTTATAAAATATTTGCAGAGTCTCAGTATTGAAACGTCTCCCGCGGCAGGAATCACAGGGTATCTGCACATCACTCAGAAACTGCATTTCAAT
>Ga0114994_10001875_pt1 | contig 15238 bp, 6 predicted proteins | sample ArcticOcean_MG_C_9_FD_87043 | JGI IMG/M metagenome (GOLD analysis project Ga0114994, IMG submission 87043) | Marine microbial communities from western Arctic Ocean - ArcticOcean_MG_CB2_152 | ecosystem: Environmental > Aquatic > Marine > Oceanic | place: Arctic Ocean: Canada Basin | collected... | reverse complement strand
GACCGGCACAATTGGGAAACCTTCACGGACCCGTCGACGGGCTGCAGTTATTTGTACGACTCCGCGACGGGCGAGTCCAGGTGGCTGGGCTCGGCCGCGGAGCAGGCGCGCGCGGCGCTGCGGGGCGAGGCCGTGCGAGCGCCGGTCGTGCACGCGCTGTCACCCGTCGTGGAGCTCGAGATGGTCGCGCCCTCCGTGGGCGATATTCTGAGGAACGAGGACTTCGACGACGGGTATAGAGCGAGCGACGACAAAGCTATTGATGCTGCGAACCAACGGACCTGGAAGAAAAAAGGCATGCTGCGGACCGTGCAACAAAACCGCCGCCCGCAACTGGCGGGCTGCGACCGCATTTGCGATCGCATCGCTGTGATTACGGAAGTAGCGTGTTGTGAGCAGCCGGCGGCGTGCCTCGAGGCGCTCTGTCGGAGCCCCGGCTATTTACTGGGCGCGGTTTTACTGTACATCCTGAGTGCCCTGGTCTGCGTGAGCCGGGGCTGCGACTGCGCCGCCGGGGGGCGCGTCTCGGCGAAGGCGTACGGCTACCTGCGGGAGGGCTGCCTCTTCCTCGCCTCCTTCGTATCGCTCCTGGTGCCGGGTGTGGCCTTCCTCGTCTATCGGGACATGCCTCTGAGTGACGACGGCGACTGGCACATCCGGCCGTTGCCTACGATAATCGGGAACGTGGACCCGCGCCGGTTCTGGGCCTTCTCCCTGGGCCGGTGCGCGCTCGCGGACGACGGCTTCTACGACCCGGCCCTGGGGTCGCTGGACTGGCCCTGGGCCGGGCCGGTCCTCCACCCGCCGCGGACGGAGCGGCCCGCGGCGCTCGGCTTCTTCGAGGAGCACGGGGAGACGAACGACGACGACGAGCGCGGCGAGAGCGTGGTGTAATGTTAGTTTATTTGTACACAAGTTACTTTTACACAGGCTGGGCCTCGATGGCGTGGAGGTGGAGGTTGACGCTCGCTTCGAGGTTAGTACGAGGCCGCCCCGAGGCCGCAGCGCTTCTCGAGGCACGCGAGCGCCTCCGACGCGCCCGACTCCTTGTAATGGGTGTACGTCCACTGGTTCGTGGCCTCGCAGTCGATGGATTTTATGCTCTCGCATCCGCCTGCTGCCTCGATGTAGCTCTTGAACGCCCACTCGCAGACACACCAATGCTTCACAGGACAGAGACCTTTCCCGCCGTCGCACTGCATCCATTCTTCGCACCAGTTGGACTGCCCGGTGACGGTGCAAAAGTTACCACCTCCAACGCTGTCCATCTCGATGCAAACATGGTGAGAACCGCGGTCATCGAAGCGGTCGGTGCACGTGCCTTCGCGCGTAAAGCCGGTCAGCGCCATACCCTGTCCCGAGCACTTCTTGAGCGGGGCGCCGTAGACGTTCATGTAGCCCTTCGACCGCGTGTCGTTCTCGTTCTCGGTGTGCACACCGTGCTGGGCGTGCGCCAGGCTGCAGAGTGAGAGGATGAGGGCTTTGGCAGTCATGGTCACTCTTGTGGTGTATGGCTCTGCGCTGACTCTATGCGCTCTGTCACAGTCTGTCGGAACAGCTAGACTGATAGCAGGCCTCGAAGCACGTGTTCACGCAGAAGAGATGCAGGTTTTTCGTATTTGCACACCGCGCACACAGACCAGACACAGACCAGCAGCTCTTACAAGAGCCACCTCAGCCGGGCTCTTGAGAAAACCCGTGCTGCATTACACGTTAGCCGTTAGCAATGGATTAGCGAAAGAACGGGGGAGTGGGGGTATCGAAAACGTCGGACGAGGGTAGCAAGGCGGGCAGAGGAGGGCGTCAGACCGTGACCTGGATCGTCGTGCCCGGGGCCGCGCCGGGCGGCACGCGCACCTGCACGAGCCGGCCGTCCGGGGCCCGCATGGTCATGACGGCGCCGCCCTGGACGCCGGCGGGGATCTGGACCATGAACTGCTGGCGCGCGGGGCTCTGGGCGGGCCAAAATACGGGCGGCGGGGCCGCGGCCGCTTGCGTTTGCGAAGGCGGGTCCACCAACGACGACCGCTGCACGCTTTTGACCTCCTCGACGCCCTCGAGCAAGTTCGTCTTGTAGCCGGCGACGCGCTTCCGGTTGGCCTGGGGGTGGCCCTGGGCCGGGTTCGACTGCGTGAACCGCACCCGGTACTCGGGGTAGGCCTGGGCGTCGTGGTAGGTGACGTAGATGCTCGGGTCCTCGACGTTGTCCACCGTCGTGTCGTAGAGCAGGTTGCGCCGCGCGTCGCGCTCCGCCGGCGTCAGGGCGTCCCGCACGCCCTTGGACCACTCGCCCACGACGCAGCGCACGAGGAAGATGGTCTGCAGCCCGCGCGCGTCCGGCGGGCTGTAGAGGGGGTACGTCGAGTAGGACGCGTCCCGCGCGAAGTAGACGCCCTTGCCGTAGAGCGTCGCGTTCTTGCCGCAGAAGGACCGGTTGAAGCCCTGCTGCAGGATCTTGTCGACGACGTCCGGCCCGCAGCCGTGGAAGAGCCAGTTCCGCACGTACTTGCGCGTCGCGTGTTGGGGGTCCCTCTCGCGCCCGATGATGCTGCTCTTCTTCACGCAGTACGACTGCCACAAGCTGATGTTTTGGACGCGCTCGATGGCGTGGATGCTCATTTTCTGCGGCCCTGTCGTCAATGAAATAGCCGCGTTCACGCGCTTGTATTCGTCGGACGAGGGCGCCAAGGTGAAGTACTCGGCCATGAGGGGGTCCTTGACCTGCCCCCAGTACTTCGGCGGGTCCAGGGCCCCATCGCCGTCGCCGCCCAAGAGCTTCTGCAGCTCGCCCAGTTGCTCCACGGAAGGTACGTCCGTGCACGCCAGGGGGAACCAGCCCGCCGACAGGCTTATACCGTCCACAATGAAGCGCCGGTCCTTGGCCTCGTCGCCCTTGTTGAGGATGATGCTCCCGTAGGCCCAGCCGTCGGGCCGCTGGTTTTTTATTTGGATCATCGAGCCCGTTCGCAATAATAAAGCATCCTCCCCCAACAGCTCGTCGGGTCTGGTGGACGTGTCCGCGTGCTTCGTGTCGGGCCGGGCTTTCGTTTCATGGCCACTCGCCTCGTCCCGGAGTACAGCTCGTTTGAAGCCCGTCCGCGCGTTCGTCTGCTCCATGCCTTTCAGGTCCACGGTGTAGTTGGGTCCCGTCGAGCAACTGGGTTGGTTATTAGAATGCGCCTGCTCGAGTAGTGCTTGCGCGTCATCATCGTACATGATCCAGTGCGGCGCCCTGACGAGACTCGCGTCATGCGCCGTGAGTCTATGGGGCTCCTCCTGCCAGTACCACGTCACCGCACTCGCGCCCGCGTCGGAGATGGCGCTCGGTAAATAGTCCTTGATCCCCACTTTGACGCCCACGACCGAGTCCTTGAAGTCCTGCAAATCCGCGGTGATCTTCGCCAGGTCCTTGTGCAGCGTCCGCGAGTGCCGGTACCAGCAGTACAAGACGCCGACCACGAGCAATATGACCCCGATGAGACCGAACACCAGACCTATTATGAGGCCCGTGTCCACCTTGGTGCGCTTGCTGCCGGACGCGGGGTCGTGGTCGAGCGGCGGGGTCGTCGTGTCGCCCGGGAAGATGACCTGCGCGCCGTCCTCGAGCACGAACGCGCCATTTATCGTCCGGCCGACGGCCACGAACTCGGCGGCCGTCGAGCTCAGCGGCACGCCCAGGCGCCGCCGCGTCTCGACCTTCTTCACGAACTGCAGGTTGCTGATCTCCATGGAGCCCAGGCGCTCGTTGTCGGCACTGAAGGCGATTGCCCCGGAGAAGCCCTGGAATTCGGGGAGGGCTCCGACCGCGGCGTAGATCTTGTCCGGGTCCTGGCGGTCGGCTTTGTTGAGATTATTGAGCGCCTTCGCCAGCGTGTATACCGTGTCGACGACCTGCGGTCCGTAGCCGCCCACCGTCTGGCCGACGCCATCCAAATCGCAGTACTTTTTGGCAATCAGAGAACCCGTACACACACTGACGTCGAGGCCGGGCGTGCGGTGGGCGATGAAGTCCTGCGCGACCTCGTTCGTCGTGTTGACCGCCTCCTTCGCGATGATTAGGCCGCGGGCGCCGTCGACGGCGTCCGGGCTCAACGCGCCGTCGGCGCCGAAGAAGATGTCCTCCGAGAGCCACCCGGAGAGGATCGCGTACCCAGCGCCGTAGCACTTCTGTGTTTGCTTGATCCGCTCGTAAATAATTCGCTGGTCGTCGGCGTACGCAGCGATGTAGATGATCTTCGCGCCAACCGCGACCAGTTCGTCGAGAATGGCGTCGGCCAGGTCCTCGGTGAGCGCGGCGTCGTCGAAGCGGACCCCCACCAACTCGCCGCCGCCCGGAAGGGCCTGCACGTCGGCGGGAATCTCGCAATTGCCGGCCGAGACACACTTGTTGCCGAGGACGCTGCCGCCCTGGGCCTTGAGGCGCTCGCTGAAGACCCGCGCCGCGTCCGCGGCCCACGCGTCCGCGGCGTCGTAGACGACCGCGACGCGGTTCCAGTTGTAGTGATTGGTGACCGCCGACAGGGCCTCATTTACTATTTTCTCCGAGCTGGAGAGCCGGACCACGTTCGGATACAGCGACCGGTCGAGAATGTATGTGGCCGTCGACGACTCGGACATGAAGACCGCATTTTCCCGGAGACCGTAACCCGCCACTATAGCGCGGTTGTCGTTCGACGTCACAGATTTCAGGCACGTCGAACCCCCCGGCCCGATGGACGCCACGGGGTCGACCGCGAGCACGTCGCTGACCCACGCCGCCCGCGTCGAGTAGTCGGGTTCCCCGCACGCGCCGCCGTCGTGGAACACGACGGTCGCCGCGAGCCGCGTGAGCGGCAGCAGGTCGTTGAAGAAGCCGTCGTTCTTGTCGTTGATCGCCGCGATCGCCGCCCGGCCCGCGTCGCACTCCTCGCGCGCGGCCGTGCCCATGTTGTCGCAGATGAGCGCGATCTGCACGGTGTCGACGTCGCCGTCGATCATGCCCTGGATGAACGTGTCCGCGCTCGACGCGCAGTCGAGGACCCTCGACGCGACAGAAGCCGCCGCCGGGACGACGCCGGCACCGCCGGCAACGACGGGAAACGTGGCGCTTTCGACGGTGGTCGTCGCGGCGGCGGACACGATCAGGACGCTCTGGCCGAGGTGGTTCGTCCGGTTCTCCATCGCCGCGAGGCCGGCGACGCCCGTCGCGATGACCAAATCTACTTCCGTGTTTTCCTCGGCGAGCGTCCGCACGGCGTCCGCGGCGGAGCTCGCCCCGATGTCACTCATTTCCGCAGTGGACATGCCGGACACGCACAATACAACGACGTCGTCGAGGCTCACGCCGGCCGCGAGCGCGTGGGCCCAGCCGATCTCCAGTCCTTGGCGGTACGTGGACGTACCGCCCTCCGCGACCGCTAACAACACGGCGCCGCCGAGGTCGGCGAACGTCGCGGTGTAGGTCGTGTCGTAGTTCGAGGCCACGGGCGCGCTGCCGGCGGCGTCGACGAAGGTCTGGAGCGCCGCCGCGCCCAGCGCGAAGTCGGCCTTACTGAGCGCCCAGCCGTCGTAGCCCATCGCGGCGAAGACGTCCCCCCGGGTCGCGGCCGCGGCCGCGTAGCCGCCGCCGTCGATCTTCAGGAGCCGGTCGGCGGTGGTGGAGGCCGCGAGCGCCTCCGCGCGGCGCGCGGCGCCGCCGAAGCAGCCGATGGGATTCACCGCGCCCACGACGTCCGCCGTGTACCGCAACTGCACGGTCGGCTCGGTCTGGCCGGACTCGCCGGCCACGCCCAGGAGCCACAGAGTGCTCCACATTAGCTTCTTGGGCGTGCACGTGCGCGGCTGCCCGCGGCCTCTGAAAGGGCGGTGTCAGTGCGATGGCGCTACCTCAGGGCCGGCACTCCTTGTCTTGAGATGGCCCGGCGTTCCAACTAAAATCCAGCTGCTAGAATGAATCGCAGCGTGCGGGGTCAAGGCTCTCGCGCGCGAGTCCTGACGCGTTTTTACATGGGGCTGGAGAGGTTTGGGCCAGAGCTTGGAGGAGGGTTATACTCAAGCGAGTATGCTATTACGAAAGACGCGCGGCATCTACGCGCGGCGCCGCGGTGCCTCAAGTGGTGCCAGAGTCTAGTGCCAGAGTAGGTGCCCCGCAGCGAGTCCCCGCACCACACCGGAGAAGAGACGCGCGTCCTTAGCCGCCCCCCCCCCTACTGGTTCTTCATGCCGGCCACCGCGCCCTTGGTCAGATCGGCGATGGCGCCCTCGTTCGTCTTGGGCAGCTTGAAGTAGCGGCCCCGCGCCGCGTCGGCGATCTCCTTGGCCAGGCCCGTGCTCACGAACTTGTTCTCCGTGTCGAGCATCAGGAGCGAGAAGCCCGGGATGCTCCCCAGCTGCTTGGCCGTGTCGATGAGCTCGTCCTTCAACGCCTGGCGGTCGGGTTTCTGGCCCTTTTCCAAGGGCTCGGCCGTGCCCAGACTGACGTCTAGCGGCACGTTCGCGCGGCCGTCCCCGATGCACACGACGACGACCTTGCCCACGTCGCCGCTCTTCTGCGCGTTCATGCCGGTCCTCGCGGCCATGGAGAGCGCATGTGCTAACGGCGAGCCGCCCCCGCACGCCATGGTCTCGAGCCGCTTCTTGGTTAGAGCGATCGAGCGCGTCGGCGGCACCAAGACGTCCGCGCAGTCGCCCTGGAAGGGGATCAGCGAAATTTGATCTCTAGATTGATACGCCTCCGTTAATAAAGATAAAGCAGCACCCTTGGCGGCCTGCATGCGGTTCAGCGCCATGCTCCCGGACGCGTCGACGACGAAAATGATCAGCGACCCGGCTTTTCTAGCCATTCTTTTGGACCGCACGTCGCTCTCCTCGATAAACACCTTGCGCCCCATCAGCTTCTTCTGCGGGTTCGCTAATTGGCGTTCTCTCCTGGGTTTCTGGTACGGCGCCGACGCCCGCATCGTCGCGTCGACCGCTAATCGCCGCACCTTGCCTCTCGGGAGTTGCGCCTTGATGTACCGCCCTCTGTCTTCCGAAAAGATCATGCCTCGACCTCCACTTTTGCCCTGCTTCTGTTTATTAGCAAAGGCCAATAATTCCGGGTCGATGGGCACGCCTTCGGCGTCGAACATGAACTCCTCCGGCAGCTCGGGCTCCTCGGGCTCCTGGTCGGGCTGGTCCTCCTGCTCCTCCTCGTTCTCGGGCGGTTCTTGTTGTTCATCGTTTTCCTCCTGCTCCACGTCGTCGTCCATTTCATCCATGGGCGGCGGCGGCGGCGGCGGCGGCGGGGGCATGTCTAAATCGGGCGCCTCGTCGGGGTTGCTGACGAACGACGAGCGGGGCACGATGGCCAATTTCACGGCTAGTTTCAGGTCCTCGGCGTCGACCTGGGTCCTTCCGGCGAGCGCCGCGGACGCCCGCGCGACCTCCGCGGCGTAGATGTCCGCTCTATGCCCCTGGCAGCCCGCCCGCACCGCCTCCTCGCAGAGGTAGACGAGCTGGTCTCGGGACAGGGTCACGTCCCCGATCTCTTCCCTCGCGAAGATGATCCTCGAGCGTAAAGCATCGGACGCCGCCATGTCCTCGTCGAGCGCCTTGGCGCGCTTCTCGCCGCCCGCCGCAAAGGTTAAGACGGAATCCACCGCCGCCACGCGCTGCGTCACATCTAAAGGCGCCGCGTCCGCAGAGAGGCTCACCGCGATGCGGTCCAATAAATGGTCGCGCATCTCCCCCTCTTCGGCATTGAACGTCGCGATCAACAGAGGCTTGCAGGCGTAGGTCACGCTAATCCCTTCGCGTTCGACAATGACCTTGCCGTCCGAGATCACTTGCAATAGGATATTTGTGGCCTCGGAGTCCAACAGGTTAATGTCGTCGACGTACAGCACACCCCGATGCGCTCTCGCCAGCAACCCGGGCTGGAACACGCTCTTGCCCGTCTTCACGGACTCCTCGACATCGATACTTCCGAGCAGCATGTCGTCCATGACGTTCAGGGGGATCTGCACAAAGGGCGCCCGCACGATTTCTCTCTCTAAGTTGGCCAGGCGCTCGGTCACCGTTGAACTCGGGTCGGCGATCATCTCGGCCTCCAGCTTCTTCCTTAATTGGGAGTCCATCTCGCCCGGGTTTTCCGGGTCCACGTTGTACTTCGAGTCTTTTACCAGTTCGATGGGGGGTAATAAAGCATGTAAGGCCCGCGCCATGACGGACTTGGCCGTGCCCCGGCCGCCAGAAATCAAGACGCCGCCCATGTCCCGGTTGACACTCGCTAAGAGTAACGCGGTCTTGATGGAGTCCTGGCCCACGACCATCGACAAGGGCAAACCGTCCTGCGCCGTTTCACTCGCCGAAATGGGCGTGGCGGCCTCCTGCGCGTCCACGGCCGCGATGCGCTCCTCGGGCGTCATCGTCGCTTTCATGGGCCTGAGGCTCGACCGCGGCGCGTGCGGCGCGAGGTAGGCGCTGGCGCAGCTCGCGACCGCGAGCAGCCGCGCCGCGCGGACTATCCTCCGTCGTGCCATGTTAAATGGGTGGCTCTCGCTTTTTACGAGCTAGCCCGAGCCTCGCGCGCCTTGACGAGCTAGCCTGAGCAGCTCGAGTCGGGGCGGCGAAGATATCGCTGCGCTTGCCACTGCGCCGCTGCGTGTTGCACTGCGCAAGCACAGATGCTATCGCTGAGCAACGGCCGCCGCGTCGTAACGGTGCGCGTTGGTGTTGAGAGGGTGGCTTTGCGATCAATATCGAGTTGCAATGCAATTTGGTGATGTTGCTCGAGCCCGCTTCGGTGGTCTCCCTGCGCGGTCAAGGAGCCCTCGCGGTAGCTATGCAGAGCTGGGGCCACTAAAAGGGCAAAAGAAAACGTGCGGGTTTGAGCGGCAGCTTTTGATCGGCTGGCGTCAGCACCTATGCAATGCAGCCCGCCACGCAGAACGCATGACAACAAGGCATCATGATTCGTCATAACGACTGACGACGAATGCCACACCATACTGTGATGCCTAGTCGACACGCATGACCGGTCTCCTATTCATCCTCCTCACGACCGCACGCGCCTGCCTCGACACGCCGCCCCGGGCGCGGCGCCGCCACCACGCCCTCGTGACCCGGCGCTGGGTCGCGCGGCGCTTCCATAGGGGCGACCCGAGCCGCTACTTTGCGATTATACAGTCGCCCGTCGACGAGACCTACTGGCTCCTCTCCAAGAACGGCAGCTACCCGAACGCAGCACAAAAATCTTCATTAAACGTGTGGCGCGGCTGCGACGCGCGGCTGCACTGCCCGCACAGACCAGCGGTCGTCGCGCGCGGGGGGAACGAGGTGCACAACTACGCCGTCCTGAGCGACGCGGGGAAAGTGTGGGGCGTGTCCGGCCTCACGTCGCAAACGCGAAACACGACGTGGGGTCTCCGTTCATCGAGCGACGACTGGCTCGTGGACGATCGTATACCTCCGTTGTCATCAACCCACCCCGGTTGCATTGAAAACCGACCGCGCCGCCCGGTGTGCCAGTACGACGGGCGGTTCTCGCTCGCGAAGCTCCGTAATGCGACACTGATCTACGCGCGGGGCAACGCCCACCCTATAAAGCGCGGGCGCCAAGTGACCGTGGCCCGCCTCGATGACATGAAGTGGGGTCCGCTCGAGCCCCTTGTGTTCAACGACGCCCCGCCGCCCTTTGATGTGTTACACGACCCCCTGCAAGCTCTGGAACAGGCCGACGTCTACTTCGGGAGCGTGAACCCGAACCCGGCGCTCAGAGGGACGCTCCTGGGCCTCTTCCCCACGGCGCTTAAGAGTGGACAGGCCGCCGTCCTCATGGGCGCCTCGTGCGACGGGGTCCACTGGGGGGCGCCGCTCGAGCTCTACGCCTCGTCCCACGTCGCGGGCGAGATCGCCGACCACGCCGTCGACGGCCTGACCGTACTCGGCGGCGACGTTTTGATCCACATCCACGCGGGCGTGCCGGGCGCCTTCGCGAAGACGTGCGCCTTCCAGGCGCTGCACCCCAAGCCCGGCCGCAAGGAGCATCCTTATGACCGGTCCTGGCGCGAGCCGCCCTCGGAGCTCGTGGGGCTGGCGATCCCCCTCACTAAGCTTGGGGCGTGGGCGCGGCGCCAGCTCCGGGGGTTAGAGGGATGTCCGCATGATAGGTAAACTACAACTGCCGCTTATACAGCTTCCCCTTGGCCTCGTCGTAGTCGCGCATGCAGTAGTAGGCCTTCCGCCGCAGCACGGCGCCGAACACGGTCGTCGCCCCGCGCACGTACTCCAGCGGCGTCGCGAAGATGCCCCGCCCCAGCGCTAATTCGTCCCTGGCATCAAACGTGTCCGGTTTTTTCAAAGCCGCGAGGGCCTTGCGGTCGATATCCGCTTTCTTGTAGAACCACCTAAAAACAAGCATGGCGTGGCCGTCGTCCGAGTCCACGTAAAAGTCTACCGGTAAGACGGCGTAGCGCGCTCGAGGCCTTCCGGGCTCGCAGATCAGAGGGCACGTCGTCTGCACCGGGCCTCTTCCCCTATCAAAGGTCCAGTGGTCCGCGCCCCACGTCGCGCGCGCGCGCCGATAGAATCGTCTTTTAGCGCCGCGCGGGACGGGCCTGAGAGCACCGGCGGGGATCTCCGCGGGCGCCTCCCACGCGTCCGCGACCGCGACGCGCGTGCTGGGCCCGTCGTCGTCGGATTTGGAGGCGCTCGAGGCGTTACTTAGCGACGAGTCGTCGCCGCCCAACAGGTTGGCCTGGACGCGCGGCTGGCCGTACAGGCGCGCCAAGAGGGCGCCGCACGTCGCGGCGCGCTTCTCGGGCGCGTAGAGCCGCGCCGCGTACTGCACGTCGCCGCCGTGCTCCACCAGCAACGCGTCGCAGGCCGAGGGCCCGGGGCCGAGCTTCGCCGTTCTAAACGCGGCGTCGCGCCGCTCCAGCAAACTCGTTGCTTGGTCCGGGTCCCGACGTGAATCGTGTAAACAACTCAGCGCCCGCGCTTCTTGTGGTTCGGGGTTTCGACAATGATCATTATCAGGATGCTCCGCGTCGCCGCAGGGGCGAGTACACGCCGGCACGACCCGCCGCAGTAAAACGAGGTCGGCGCCCGGGTCGCCCGACGGCCGCCAGACCCTGGCATATAAAACAGCGTCGTCCTCGAGCGCGGCCCCGAGGGCGGGGATCTGAATCAAATCGAGCGGCTCGAAGCGCCGGTCCGCGGCCGCGTACTTGACCGGGCTCCGGGCGGTCCCGAGGGATTGGCGCGGCGCGGGGCTCCGCGGAGAGCCCGACCCTAGACCCCACTGGGGCCGCGCCGCCTCCAACAGGGGGTTGTAGAGCTCGACCGGCTTTATTCGTCGGCCGGACTTCTTCGGCGCCGTCTGTTCCGGCGATGCCTCGGGCGAACTCAGCTGCGGGTGCTTCGTGTGCGAAGCCTCGGAGGCCCGGCGCTTCTGCGGCGAGGTCCGGATCGAGGGCGAGGCCGGGTCGCGGCGCGGCGCGCTCAGAAGAGGATCGTCGCTCGAGAGCGAGGCCGGGTCGCGGCGCGCCGCGCTCTGGAACGGGTCGTCGCTCGCCTCGCTCGTGACGGGCGTGGGGGCCGCCACCTGTCCGCACGTCCGCTCGTGGGCCGCGCGCGTGTTCCAGGCGCCGTCGCCCGTAAACGTCGCGCCACACTGGCTACAGTCGCCTGTCCAGCTCTTGCGGCCCCGCTTCGGGTCGGGCTGGGTCTCATAGCTGCTCATGATCGCTTCGGAGCGCCGGGACACGGCTCGTGACGCTCTGAAACCGCTCGAGACCTCCTGCCGCGTTTTTGAGCACCAATGCGGTTTTTGAGCTGCCGCGCTTGTGGGGCTGCTACTGACACCGAGAACGGGATGATGACGTGAAGCGGTTTACGGGATGCAAATCCCAAATGCTCTAAGCGAGCAGACTGTGCTAAACCACGCCGCGCGGCCTCGTCGCGTCTCATGCCCAAAATGGCTAATTAATTCTTTTTTAGGTGCGGACGGCTTTACGCGTCCACGCGGAGCAGGTTGCACCGTCGTATAACGCTTGTGCTCTGGTCCTTGTGGCTCTTAGTGTACCACCCCGCACGGAGGCAAACCGCCCCCAAAAGTTTTTTAAGGCAAAAACGTGCCTGCAGCCAGCCCCGGGCGTCGTCCGTCGTAACCCGACGCTCGGGCGGCGGGCGAGGTGAGCGCCACCGCGGGCCGTTAGGTTAGACAGGGCGTCGTCTGCTAGGGCAGCCTAGGTCATTTATAAGCAAGCAATTTACTTTGTCTGGTATCGGAGCGGGCTAGCGGCATCCGGGCTCAGTCCTATGACGACACGGCGCATTTCTCTCGCTTGGGCTGGCCTAGGGGCACTACGGACGGGTTACCTCAAGACCACTCAAACGCCACCGCCGGTCCGCCGCGGCGCCGCGCTACGTAAATCCGGTCCCCAGCCCCTAGGGCGGCGGCTGATCGCCTGACTGATAGCGGCTTAAAAATAATTTCATATTCTTACACATCACGCCGGCGCGGCGCTCGTATCTGCGCGCCACCAAAAAGCTCAGCCCCGCGAAACGAAAGACGGGGCGACGCAATGAACAGGGAGGTGTCTCAGTTGAATCATCAAAATGTTTTTTTCAGCACCGTGCACAAGGCACTGTGGAAAGACTAATCGTTTGAACATCATCGACGGCGGGAAGGAACAAAGAGACGCGGGCACACGTACCGGCCTGCACATCACGTCGGCGCGGCGCTACGTAGTACCTGCGCGCCGCGCGAAAGCTCGGCCACGCACAAAAAACGGTAGCCGGGGCGGCGCGAGGCATAGGTGTCTCAGTTGAATCATCAAAAATTTGTTTCGGCACCGTCCAAAAGAACTACAGAAAGACTAATCGTTTGAGCATCATCGACAGCACGAAGAAATCAAGGGACGCCGGGCGACGGACCGGCCTGCACGTCCAGCACCCGGTCGCCGATCCTCTGGGCGAGTACCCTAGCCGCGTGGAAGGCCCCGCGCCAGGTGGCCTGGCCCGCCATCCACAGGCCCACGACGGCCAGCGCGCGGCCGCGCTTCGCGTCGCGCACCTCGGCCGCGACCCAGACCGCCAGGAGGGCCGCGGGCGTGGGCCGCCCGAAGTGCCGCGCGGCCAGAAGCTCCAGACACGCGTACGTGCCGAACATGCCGAGCCCGACGCAGGCCAGCCCGAGCGTCACGACCTCTTCCACCTTACGGTCTACACGCGTGCGCAGCCGTAGCCACCGGTAGAGCCGCAGGCGCTTCGCCGGCGGTACGACCAAGAGGCTGGCGTAGCCCGCCACGAGTACCACTACGCCTAGCACCGTGAAGGCCACGGCCAACGCGCCCCGCTGCGTCTGCAGGAAGGCCGCGACGCGCGTGCGCTCGATGCGGTAGTTGTACCGACACTGGTCGCAGCGGAAGGAAGACCGCGCGTCCGGCGCCGCCGCGCGCCAGGCGTTCAAACAAGACACGTGCACGTGGCGCATCGTGCCCGTGCACAGGCAGGGCGAGATCAGGGGGTCCTCGCGCGCGTTCTCCTCGGAGTAGCAGATGCGGCACGTGGGCGGGCCTCCATCTTCGGCGGGCGGCGGCGGCCGGTCCGGCGTCGGCGGCGGCGGCGCGAGGAAGAGCGTCACTTCCCGATGGGCGACCTGGTCGCCGAGCGGGCGGTCCTCGAGGACCTTGCCCGCGTGCACGAGGCGGCACCGGGCCCAGTCGCGCGCTTGGAGCCGTCCCTCGCGGAAGGTGGGCAGCTTCTCGCAGGCTCGTCGCGCGAGCTGCGGCGCGGTCTCGTCCGCGTAGCACTCGAGGAGCGTCTCGCCGTCGCTCTCGCGCGCCGTGCGGATCGTGACGGTGTGCGTCGGCAGCGGCCGCAGAACGATCCGCGCGGACGGCCACAAGCCGGACGCCTGGAGCGTATTTGTTATAAAGGGTCGCGCCTTTAACCATTCTTCCGGGTGGACGTCGCCGCGGAACATGCGCCAACCATCAAAGGTGCAGCCCTCGCCCCCGAGCCACCGTAACACCACCGCGCCGGTGTCGTCGCCGTCAAAAATTCGCTGTAAATGGCGCGGCGCGGCGCCGCGCGCCTGGACTTCGACGCGCAGCGTGCAGCCCTCGGCGGGCTCCGGCGGCAGTGCAGCCATGTGGCCTCACTTGGTGCGCCGCGCGGCGATGCGCCGACGCGGCGACAGCGTGCAGGCAGCGCTCGCAGCCGCAGCGCTCACAGCCGTTATACCGCGTGTAGACGGTGCCCGCACCCCCTCGCCTGTGCTGCGCCTTTTGCGTCGCCTGCCGACACAATGTAGAAACCCGTGTATTCATAGTTTTTACGTATCCGCGAAACGCGACATGGAGCCGTTTGAGTATCGTTCGGTTGGATACTGGTCCAAAGAGACCAATACAACGATTCCTGGGGGACGAAAAGGTAATTGTTTTATTCGCGTCGCCGAAGATGCCACTATCATGGGCGTGGTGCAATCATAACTCAGTCAATTCGTGGTGCATAGGCTTCCATGAGGTCGGTTAGGGCAGGTTAATAGACGTACGCAATCGCCTACACCGCACACGCCGCTGCTTGCGGCATCAGGTACATCTTCCAAGATGCATCTCCAGCTCGATGCATCTGGCAGAGGTTGTCTGAGTTTCGACTTCAGAGCTCTCTGGGAGCCACAAGCACCTGCGCATGCGGTGTAGGCGTCTACCCACCATCAGACCTAACCCATAGGGAGTCCGGGAGCCGATCAGCACCCCCAAAAGTGTTTTATTTGGGCTCGACAGCACCCGTGAACGTCAAATACAGCAATTACTCGAGGGCCCCCAGGAAGCGTGATAGCGGTCTCGTTGGACTCCATACTACCCCACCTATAGTGGAAACCAAGTATAGCACATGTACATCACGAGAAGGGTACTTTGGGCTGCCCGTGCTCAGGTCTGAATATTATTAATCTGGACCTCGCACAAGTCGGTCGATTGTAATACAAACGGTCGCACCAAGGTCCATGGTGATGGTACAAGCGCTGATAATCGCAGGTCCAGGTCTTGTGCCCGAATTGAGGAGATCGAGGGGTCGCGGAGTCCGGCAGCCGCGCGGAGTATACGGTTCCATAATTCCTATGTAGTCAATATTCAGGCGCTTCGGATGGACCACTCAAGTACCGAAGCAACTCAAACGCAAATTTATTTCATAACTCACGGGTCTGGGGCCTTTTTGGAGGTCCGCCTACGCACCGTCGTCCGCGGAGAATGGGCAAGTCGGTCGATTG
>Ga0114994_10001872_pt1 | contig 15240 bp, 8 predicted proteins | sample ArcticOcean_MG_C_9_FD_87043 | JGI IMG/M metagenome (GOLD analysis project Ga0114994, IMG submission 87043) | Marine microbial communities from western Arctic Ocean - ArcticOcean_MG_CB2_152 | ecosystem: Environmental > Aquatic > Marine > Oceanic | place: Arctic Ocean: Canada Basin | collected... | reverse complement strand
TTGAGCGCGCGCCGCTGCGGGCCGTCGCAGGCCTCGCGGAGCGTTACGGCCTTTGCGGCCAGCGCGGTAAGGAGCGCGTCGTCCGCGTCGAGGCGCGCCGCAATAATCGCGACGCGCGCGAGCGGCGCCGGCCGCCACGTTCCTAAAGCCGCCGCCGCGTCGGTCGCCTTCTCCACGGCCTCCGCCGTCGGCTCCACGACCGCGCCGAGCGTGTCGAAGAGCCGCGCGAGGCTCTCACAGTCGAGGCCGTCACAATCGACGTGTTCGAGGCACACGTCGACGGCCGGCCGGAACGCGCGCGCGTCCGTCCGACTCAGCGCCCAAGCGACGTCGACGAGCTCTGTTGATGCGTACTCCGAAACGCGCGCGAGCACATGTGTTGCACATTTCAACAGCAGTAACGCGTGGTCGCCTTCCTGACACAGTCCAATAGAAACCCGCGCGACGGCCGACGACGGCCACGGGGCCACGTCGCCGATCTTTGCGGCCAGCGCGGCGACGGCGGTTGTCTCATTATTGCGCGCGAGCGCCCATATACACTTCGCGAGGTCCGGCCCGTCCAGTCGCCCCCAGGACAGCGCGCGCGCCGCGCCGGGGGGCCAGACGCCCTGCGCATTTAAGGAGGCGAGGCCCCACAACGCATTGGCTAATTCATTAGCGGCCATCGGCACGGCCACGCACTTTTGTGCGACCGCGGCCAGTCCCACGAGCTCCTGCTTTGATTGCGCGAAGGCCCACACCAGCGCGCTTAATTCGCTGCCGCCGTACGCGTCGAGGGAATTCGATGCCCGGCGCCCGAGCGACGCGAAGGCCCGGCCCTCGAAGGCTCGCCCATCTCTATCGAGACCGGCGCCGCCGCAGCCTAACCGAGCTAAAGCAACAGCGACGTTCGCCGTCTCCGACGGCCCGAGGTCCTCGTCCAGGAGGCGCGTGCGCAGTGCTCTTAGAAAAGATAAGAAGCGGTGGTCCCGTCGCACATCATTTCGTCGCGCACCGTCCGCCGTCGCCAGGCGCTTCGCGGCCGCTTCCAGGGCCCGGGGGCCCTTCACGCGCGAGGCGACGTCCAACGCGCCGTCTAAAGTTTCCGCGTTGGCCGCCGCGAGCGCTAACGCTTCGTCCGAGAGAAAAGCCGGCGCCGGCGCACCTTTCTTCTCTTCCCCCAAAAAGGCCGGCGCCGCCTCAGGCACCTGCTGCTCGCCGTCGTTTTCGAGTTGGCGCTGGGCGATCTCGTTCTTGGGCGTCACGAGTTTACATGCGTTAGTAACAGGTCTCAAACATCTGTTGCAGTTCAGGCGCCCCGAGTAGTTTACATTGGTGCAACTCGCGCAGACCCAGTCGAAGGCCGACTGCCGTCGCGGTTGCTTGGGCAGGCGCTGCGACCGGGGCGGCTTTATTTTCTCGTAGCCGTCGCTTGAACCGTGGATCGCCTCGTACCCGTCGAAGGGGATAGGACTTCTACATTTGTAGCAGTGGACCCTACCGCAATAATTGACGTTGTTGCAGCAGGGGCACCGCCAGTCCTTCTCCGGGTCTCGCGTGCTATGAGATGGATGTGACTTCTTCACGGGCAGGAGAGGCCCCAAGCCGCCGCCTTTCCCATCCCACTCCGGGTTCTTTTCCATTGTGGGAGGCGGCTTCGCCTCAAATAACTTGATGGTGGGGCAGACGTCCTTGGGGATGGTCGCGCGATAGACGTTGCCCGCCCTCAGGTTACTTGGTTGCGGCCGCGCGCAGCGGTTGCATTTGTCTCGTCCCGCGAAGTTCACGTTGTCGCAACTGGGGCAGCGCCAGTCCTTCTTGACATCTCTATTTGTCCAAGGGTTCTTGCTGAGCCTCGTGGACGCAAATCTAGGCAACGCCGGCCGCGGTTTTGAACATCTTTTGCACTCGCGCCGTGCGGAGAAGTTCAGGTTCTCGCAGCTCTCGCAGATCCAGTCGCGCGACGTGTCGCGGTTCAGGGACGTGTCCAGGTTCATGGGGCCCGCGTCGTCGCCGCCTCTTAACACCGCCACGGCCCGACTCGGGCGGTACGGCACGGGGTCTATTCTAGCCGCTTTCATTGGTCGTTCTTGGGGCGGCGGCGGGCCGCAGGGCGCGGCGTAGGTCGCGCCGCCCTCATTTTTCGTGTGGAGGCCCTCGTAGGCGCCGCCTTTACCGCTCGGGTAGTCATAGCTCGGGTACTGCTCGGCCATTGTGTCCGCAGGCACTCTTCCCACAGCGTGTCGTGCCGAGGGCGTCGAACTAGCAGCTTTCAGGCGTTCGGTACTATTGCTCTTACGCTGCTGCAGTCGAGTGCGCTCGTCAGGCAAACAGGTTTCGTCCGCGCCACGCGTGTTTCGTCCACAGCGCTTTGTCAGTTTACGATACACGGCTGACTCGGACACGGTAGTTTTGTGCTTTTTGCTGAAAAACCCGTGCGGAGCTAGTCGAGCAGGCGCCTAGACGCGGTTTAAAGCCACTGGTACTTGTTGGACCTTAGTTTCCGCGCGGGGAGGACACCTACTTCTTCTTCGCCAGGAGCTGGTCGATGACCGAGTAGAGGAAGACGCCGCCGATGCCGATGCCGCACCCGGCCAGCTTCAGCGGGTTCAGGGACTCGCCCATGACCACGGCCACGCCCACGATGACGATGACGCGCTTGGCCGTGTTCGCGACGGACTGGGTCACGGCGCTCGTTTTCTTGATCGTCATCGTGGCCAGCTCGTTGTAGCCGTAGAACCACAAGCCGGAGGCCAGGACGTTGAAGCGCACGACGGGGTTCGTCTTCCAGAGCTGCGTGAACCCGACCCAGGACTCGCCCTTCAGGACCACGACGGGGATGCTCAGGAGGAAGGCCAAGATCGTCGTCAGGGCGAACTGGTTGCCCACGCTCCCCAGGCGGTCCTTCAGACCGTCCTCGGCCATGACCTTGGCGTTCTCGTTGCCCTTGAAGGCCGCGAAGACGTTCGCCGTGCAGGCGGCGACGAGCGCGGACATGGCGAAGTCCAGCTCTTTTAAGGACGCGAGGCAGACACCGCCGATGACGGGGATCAGGCACAGCCACTTGGCCTTGCTAATTTTCTTGCCGTAGAGCTTGGTGCCGATGACCGCCGCGAACGCGGGCTCCGCCGCCTTGACAATCTGGCCGAAGCTGACCGCGCCCGCCGATAAAGCGAAGACGCTGCCGGCGTGGGCGCCCGCCGCGCAGAAGGCCAACGGGAGTAAGCGCACAACATCCTTGGCCGTGATCTTCGGGAAGGGCCGGGCGTCCGGCGCCGCCCACAGAAAGAGGGCGTAGAGCGAGCCCACGCCCAGCTGCAGCGTGGAGATGGTCATGGGGTAGCCCAGGGCGCCGCCGGCCGCCTTCAGGGCCGTCTTGTTCGAGATGTTGTAGTAGAAGTTGCCCAAATACCAGAAGAAGAAGTAGGCCAGGAGCGGGGCGTCTAAACCGGCGAGCATGCCCTTCTTCTCGCCGGACGCGGACGCCTCAGCCTTGGTGGCGACCTGCGCGCGCGGTCGCGTCAAAAGCGTCGCTCGACGTGCGGTGAAGGCAGCGTCTTGGACACCGCTACACACGAGCGCGTTGGCGCGCGCGCGGACGCCGCTCAGGAGCATGCTGGGCTGCTCGGTTTTGAGCTGGGTAGTGCGCGCGACGGCGGGCAGGCGGGCGGCCGGGCCGGTGAAGGCCGCGGCGGAGGCCGCGAGGGCCACGATGAGCTTCATGCTTATATAGCCGAGATTGCAAGCCGATCCGAGCACTGAAAGTGCACTGAAACTTTAGGTGTAACTCGGGCAGCCGCGATTTACACGGGTTCGGGTTCGGGTTTTTTGTATGGCTGCCCGCCCGCCCCTCTCCCCCTCCTCGGGGCTCCGCCCACTAGTACGATCACTGTCACGACTCGTGGGACTGAGCACCACGAGACGCCACCGGCGCGACGGCAGAGGCTGGTCACGGAAAGACCACTTACGCCCGCCTAGTACCGGTCCGCGGAGTAGTACGGCGAGCCCCGGTCCTTCGCGTCCTTGACCAAATCCGCGTAGAGCCCCTCCACCTGCAAATGGGCGTACTCCGCCGCGACTCTAGCGGCATCTTCTCGATCCTCCACGCACCCCGCCGGGAAGTCGTCGACCAAACACCCAGCCCGCGTGACCTCGTCGAAGTCGATGGGCGCCCCGATGGCGATGTTCACCGATCCTCTGATAGCTCTCCGCGGCTCCCCTAGTGCTCCGGCCGTCACCTGTTTGGGGGGCGGAAACAAGCGATGGGTCATCATGGCCACCGGGTAGAAGTGCGTCGTCCTATCCGAAGCTTTGGCGGCCATGTTCCGGAACATCTCCACCGAAGTAGCGTCGAATTGTGCCGGCGCGTAGACGCCTTCCGGCGTCGGCCGGTCCCGCCCGCCGGAGGGCGCCACCCAGATGCACTTGCCGCCTCCCTTGAATAGTCGCAACATGGCCATCATCACTTTCGCGTTGTGCCGCGTTTTCTTGGCCTTTTCTTCGGGGGGGTTGGCGATGTGCCGTTTGGAGAAGATGCAGAGCAAGTTCCTCGCTTTAGAAAAGGGCACCGCCACGACGTCCGTCGTGACGCGATCGCCCGCGACCATGATCATGTCCCTTTCTAATCGCTCGTGGTCCTCATGTAACGCAAAGGACCAGCACGAAGGATCGGCCTCCGTCTGGTGGTTGCTTAATAATACGACGTTGTCCCCCAGGTCTAACAGAGCCTGGATCTCCGTCATGCGCTCCTTGCCCAGTAAAACGCTATCCTCCGGATCGAGCATCGGCTCCATGAACTCCGTGTCCATCTTCAGGTGGTCGTGCGGGCTCTCGTTGGCCGCGGTCCAGGCCGTGTGGTAGGGCGCGAACTCGAAGGGTTCGTCCAATTGGTCCTCGACGAGTGCCAAGTATTCCTTCAAAACCGGCACTTTGTCCATCGGGTCCCGTTTTTGCTTGGCGACCACTTGTAAGTAAGTTCTCATAAATTCTTGGACAATGGGGACCATGCCCTCGGGCATGCGCTCGCCCTTCTCGGCGACCTTGGCGCTGATGGTGGCCGCGATGGCGGCCGCGCTCGCTTCGTAGGCCTTGATCTGGGCCTGCTCGGCGAACTGTTCGAGCGGATTCAGGGCGTGGCGCCGCGTCCGCGTCACCGGCGCGTGCGGCGCTACCAATGCGCTGGCGGAGGCCAGGAGCACGGCGGCGGCTCGCATCTTTACTGTCAAAAGCACTGAGAGCTTTTGGATTGCTGCGGCTAGCTTACGTGCCGCAATCGGTGGCTCACGAGCAGTTATTGAAGAGATTCGTTCTCACTCACGTATGCGCGAGCGAAAATGCTGTTTTGGTGCGCACCGGCGTAGCACCTCGACGTCGCGGCTCATCAAGTGCCGGGATCGAGGTGCTCTCTTGCCCGACGTATGCTTCGCCCGGGCTATGGAAAAGTCCGCGGTACGCCTGCGACGCCTTGGTTCTGGGCACGAACCCGCACGATGGAATACCCGCACGGACCACCAAAAACAGACGAGGGAGTAGCTGGGTATACGCACCGCTCGCTAGATTTCGCAGCGCGCAGGCTCTCGACAGCACCCTTGCAAGCGGTGGCGCACAGTGCCGTCCGCCGCGACCCCAAGAAACCCGCTTTCCGCCGCAAACCACACACAAATCCCATGGCGCCGCGCGCCGCCCACCACCTGAGCGGCCTCGTGAGCGGATTAGCGGTGCTCCCCCTACAGCCCGAGCGGCCGGCTTTAGCGGCGCTGGGCGTCGGCTTTTGTGTAGTCATCGCGTGCACTCTTTTGTTCGACCCGAAAGGACGAGGCGTCCTGTTCCGGAAGCTCGCGCTCTACACGCGGGGCGCGGCGATGATGGTCGTGGGCCGGGACAAGAAGTGGTCCACGAAGGGCCGGCCGGACCCGGCCGCGGTCGCACGCGCCAAGGACCGGACCCGCACGCGCCTTATTTTCGTGCGGCACGGGGAGTCGGCCTGGAACCTCATCTTCAACATCGGGCCGAAGGTGCTCGTGCCCTTTAAACTGGTGCACGCGGTGCTGCGGGAGACGCTGTTGTTCCTGCGGCTGGACGACGACTCGGTCATGTACGACTCTCCTCTGAATGAGGAGGGTCTCAAACAAGCGAGGGAGCTCAATGACCTCTTAGAGACTTATAGCGGAGCGCACTTGGCGGATATCCAGGCCATGCGCGGGGTCTCCAAGTCGGTGCTTTGCTCGTCGAACCTGCGGAGGGCGGCCCAGACAATAGTCCTCGGTCTGCAAGCGAGGCTGGACTCTTCTGATGAAAAAGTAGTGTGCCTGACGTCGCTCCAGGAGATCTCGACGAACGTCGACACCTTGTCCATCACGCCCCCGCACAAGGCCCCGAGGCATCTAGGCGCGGGCGTGCCGGCGCGCCTCGCGCACGCGGGGCGCTGGGACGCTCAGATGAACGCGGGCAACAAGCGCCTGCGGGGCCGGGGGCTGGAGCGCCTGCAGGCCTTCGCCGAGTGGGCCTCGCAACAAGATAAACCGGTCGTGGTCGGCGGGCATTCCCTCTTCTTCCGCGGCTTCTTCCGGGAATTCCTGCCGCACGGCGCGAACCCCCTGGGGGCGCGGGACACGAAGATCGCCAACGGGGGCGTTGTGGCGTTCACGCTGGAGCGGGGCACGGTCCAGTCGGAAGATGGGTCAAGCGTCGTGCAGTACCGCGTCGTGCCCGAGTCGCTGGCCGAGGTGCACCTGGGGTTTGATGGCAAGAAGAAGAAGGCCTAGGGGCGTAAGGGCGCAGTGTTACAACAGTTAATGCTGTGGGCGCCACGCCCGGGCCGCGAGGGCAAGAGCGAGGACCCACGCGGCGGCCCAGGGCCACCGCCGCGGGGGCGCGTCGCGGCACTTGGGCGCCGCGGGGGTCGCGCAGCGCCGGTTCGTGCAGCCGAGGGCCCCGTCCTTCGTCGCGCACGTGTTGCAGCCGTAAAAAAATGACGCGCAGCCCGCCGGCACGCAGCGCCCGTACGTGTCAAATCTATCGCGCCGGCACGGCGGCGCCCCCGGGTCCTCCACGGGCAGTGGCGCCGACGCGGATGCCGGCGGGACGGCGTCTCTGGCGGGCGCCGCCGATACAAGCGCCGCCGACGCGGGCATAGTATCCCCCGGCCCCGCCACAAAAACGCACCCGCACTCGGCGGGCGTGGCGCCCCAGCCCTCGCGCCGCGCCCGGTCCCAGCGGGCCCCGAAGATGCGCGCCGCGGCGTCGTAGACCTGGCGGTCGGCCCCGTGCGTCGCCGCGTAGAGATGCGCGTCCCCGGGCGCCGCTGGCGCCGCGCAGGAGGCGTTCGTGTTCGCGTTGGCGACGGGCATACGCCGTTCATGACGACAGCAGGCCCCGCACACTTTATCCGAGGCCAGGGTCCGCGCGAGTAAACAGAGGGACGCGTCGTAGGCTTCGACCATTCCGAGAAAGGCGAACGCGCGCAGTCCGTTCGTCATGACCTCGAACCGTACACCACTAAACCCTTCGCCGCTCCCGCCTTCTTTCCCGAGGACCGAAGGGTGCACCAGCCCCTGGGCGATGCGGTTGCGCCGGGCGCGCCCGCGCCAGGCGGGTCTTCGAAGCGCCTCCTCATACGAGGGCGGCGGACCCGCGCGCTTGGCCGAGCACTCGTAGCCGACCTCGGACCGGTACCGCGCAAAGGGCTCCCGCACCATGGCGGCCTTGAAGATGTGCGTCCCCCACGGCAGCCGGAAGGCGTCCTGTTCCTCCAAGGCCGAACCGTACCGCGGCCTCTTTGTTAATTCATACAACGACGGGGCGCGGGGCCGCACCACGCAGCAGGGGGGGGCGCACTTAGATACGTTCCAGCGTCCATTACAACCGCACGCGTCCGCGGCGCAGACAAAGGTAGGAGCCACTCGGTTGAACGTCGTGCCGCCGCATTTGTGCACGTGCACGAACTCCAACGAGGCCTTCCGGTCCTTTGCGAACCGTTGGTGGGCATTGAGTGCTTCGCTCGTGTCGTCTAATGTCTGCGGCACCCAATGCGTTTTGGCCGCTTTGTCGTACGCGCCGCCCGCGGCTTTGGTTTTGGTCTTGGCGACGCTCTGCAGCGTGTAGGTGTTTTGCGTGCTTTTTACGGAAAAGGGCTCGAGGGTGTAGGCCGCGGCCGCGGCGAACGTAAGGAGCGCCGTAATGCTCATGGCGCAGGGGAGCTCATTGCTAGGCTGAGCCTTGACGACTTTAGAGGTGCGGCCAGGCGTACGCAGCGACACGCATCAAGCCGGAGGTCAATGCAGTTTAATTTGGCTTGCTGGGTGTCCAAGCAGTTGCCACTGTGCTTTAAATTTTTGTGCCTGTAAAACCCGTCCGGTAAACCCGAACACCGAACCCGAACCTGAACCTGAACCGAAGACCCGTACTACGCGTCGACGCAAATCTAGTCTCAGGACCGTCACAACAAATCACACAAACACGCCGTCGTTCTCGCGAACTAAGGCGCCCCTCTCTCGCGCGCCGCGCAACGCCGCCGTGCGCCGCCGCCGCAGAGTACGTATTATCTGCCATAACACGACGTGTGTGTAAGTAATTTAGAAAGGGGCCGTTGCGACGGCTCGGCTGAAATCCGGCTCTCGGTTGGCTTTTTGCACGCGCTCCATCTCGGCCACATAAATTGTGATCTTGGCTATCTCGCGCGCATCTTGCCGTCAAGCCAAGCCGCCGCATCGCCATGAAGTACGTACTCGTAGCGTCGGCTCTTGCTGCCAGCGCGCTCAATACGACGCCGCGCCGGGATCTGCTCGTAAGAGACAGTGTGCTGTACAGCCTTCAAATGTGCTGCACAGCCTTAAATTGGAGCGATTGGTGGGTGGTGGTGGTGGGTGGGTGGGTGGTGTGCCCTCGACGCGCGCGGTGGCTTAGTGACCAGGCGGTAGTGATCTAGCACCAGCACGACCGCGTCGGCGCGAAGACACGAGACGCTCTTTTGCGCACAGGTCAAAAGCGGCCTCTCCGGCCTCTCGTTGCCGCTGCTGGGCGTACCGGCGCCGGCGTCGGCCGGCCGGCTGCAGGACATGGCCGCCGGGTGCGAGGCCAAGAAGAAGGGCGGCGAGGCCAAGAAGCAGGGTGGTAAGAAGGAGAAGGGCGGCAAGAAGGCCGCCGCGGCGCCCGCGCCCGCCGCGCCCGCGCCCGCGCCCGCGCCCGCGCCCGCGCCCGCGCCCGCGCCCGCGGAGCCCGAGCCCGCGGGCCCCCGGGACCTCGACGAGGCCATCGCGGAGCTGCGGAAGACGGAGCCGGCCCGCGTGAACGTGCCGGCGTCGAGTAAGCCCGCCGCCGCTCAGCAGACGCAGGACTTTCCCTTGAAGCGCCAGCTCTCAAACCCCCAGGCCGGCTTCATCACGCGCGTCGAGAAGCCGGACAATCGCCCTGGCCGCGACGGCGCGCTCACTGAGGCGGGCCGGCAAGTCCAGAAGCGGGACGGAGATAAGCCGCGGAAGAGCGGCGAGGAATTGGGCTTCATCCGGCGCGTGAAGAAGTAAAGAGCGGCCGACTGCATTGGTAACGGTAAGATCCGCATGGCTCCCGTCGGCGACGCGGGTCCAGCGTAATACACATACAAAAACTTAGTCGTCCCGGTCCAGGAACTCGCGCACGACGGCGCCCGTCTCGGCGGGCTTCTCGGCGTGGACCCAGTGCCCGCACTCCGCGATGGACTGGAGCGTGAAGCGCGGGAACTGGTCCGCGATCGCCGCGAGGTGGTTTGATCGAATATATCGCGAGCGCTGGCCCTTGACAAATAAAGCGTCGCCTTCAAATGTTCCCGGTAAGGCGGGCCACCGCGCGATGGTATCGAGGTCCCGCACGACCGCATCCAGGTCGCACTGCCAGCTTAATGTAGCGTCCCGCAGTACCAAGTTCGTCAGTGCGAAGGCCCTGATATTGGGATCCAACACCTTCCGCGCCAACGACGCGTCGGCGCGTTTGCGGTCGCCGGCGCACGCGCCCAGGTCCAGCTTCGAGAGCGCGTCGACGAGCTCCCGATTGCCCTTCCAGTTCGAGCCGTCCGCCGTGGAGTAGGACGCCGGCGCCATGTCCAGGACGCAGAGCTCCCGGACGAGTTGTGGAGCTTGTAATGCACAGGCCATGGCCACTTTGCCGCCCATCGAATGGCCCACCAAACAGCATTCTTTGATGTCCAGGGACTCGAGCGTGGCTAGGACGTCCGCCGCCATGCCAGGGTAGTCGAGGGGCCCGTGCGGGCTGTCGCCGTGGCCCCTTAAGTCCAGCGCGAGGACGGGGCGCTTGTGGTGCAGCGCCTCCGCCAGGGTCGCCGCAAACGCCCGGAAGTTGCGCTTCTGGCCCAGCAGGCCGTGCAAGAGGACGACGTGCCGCCGCTCTTGCCCGCGGCTGGGCGCGCGCCGCACGCTCTCCGCCCAGGCGAGCACGTACGGCGGTGTGGGTGTCGCCGTCAGGGCGGCGGCGGCGCGCGCCAGGGCCAGGAGGCGCACGACACGCATGGTGTATGCGACGCGATCGCTGTGGTGCCAGTGAGTTCTACAAGCCGTGTGTTGACACACTGTTATTCAATGAATCGATGCGCGTCGTGTGAGTGCTCGCAGCGAACAAAATTTCGGATGCTGTCACAACCAATGCCGCACAACCAATGCCGTTTAACGCTGCGAACAATGCTTGCGCAATAGCACTGCGCGTTTTTATGACCACCGCGCCGCGCGCACCGACTGCGACGACCTCGGCCCAAAGCTCCGCGAGCGACCCGAGCAGTCCTCGCGGCCCTCCTCATATCGCTAGCAAGGACGCAGACCAGGGCCTCGAGGGTGCGGGGCAGCCCATTTGGAGGAGCCATCGTGAGGCGCTCGAAACAGGACCGAGGCACGCGCGAGGCGTGCCATGGCGTCCCTGCTCGACGCACCGGCCGTGGCCCTCGCGCTGCCCGCGCAGCCGGCGGCGGCCATCGACGCGGCCTTCGCGCGCGCCGCACGGGAACGGAACGCGCGCGCGACATCGGGTCTGCACCGATCGGTGCTGCGGTTCACGACCCGGTCCGACGACGCGCCGCGGCGGGGCTTCGTGGTCGAGCGCGAAGGTAGCGTGGGCCGCGGACCGTCCAACGATATATCGGTGGCCTCGGACGCGACGCTGGCCGAAACAACCCACGGCGCGTTCGTGCGGGATGGGCAAGGCGTGCTACGCCTCGAACCGAGGAACGGCGTCGTGGGCATCCGGTGCTCCACAGATGAAGCCACCGACTGGCCATTGCGAACGGGCTGCGAATTTTGTTGCGGGGCGTCCGTTTTTGCCGTGACCCAACGCGGGGCGGCCCTCACTCTCTATGGGCGGGAGGGGCCTCTACGGGGCCACTCCTTGGACGTAAGGGACGCCCTGACCCTCGGCCGCGCGACAACGTGTGACTGTCCCATCGACGACAAAGAGCTCTCGCGCCAGCACGCCAAGATTTATAGACGACACGGGGTCTACTACCTCGTCGATTTGAAGAGCACGAACGGGACGTACATGCGAAGTATCGGGCCGTACGCCGGTGCACATGAATTAAGACTGGGCGACCGCGTCTTACTCGGTCGGACGGGCCTGGAGCTCTGTCGGTTCGACCGGGGCGCGTGCTCCCTGAGGGGGTCGCGCAAGACCATGGAGGACCGGACCCGGATCGTGCACGACTTGCGCTGCGCGAAGCTGCCGCCATCTCTACAGCCCGTCTTCTTCGCGGCTGTGTACGACGGCCACGGCGGCGCCGCGTGCGCCCAGTTTTTGCGGGAGGAATTGCACGGGTTTGTACAAAGGGCGCTCGACGCCCATCCAATCGACGACGAAACGAGTATCACCAAAGCTTTAAAAGACGCGTGCCTCACCTGCGACGCGGCCTTCTTGGCCACTTCTCCAGCAACCCGCGTCGGCTCGACGGCCTGTATGGTCCTCGTTTTCGGGCAAAAATTGATGAGCTGCGCCAACGTCGGCGACTCGCGCTGCTGCCTCGCCACGTCCAGTGACTGCGTCCCCCTGAGCGAGGACCAGACGCCGGCGCGCGAGGACGAGGCCGCCCGCATCCGACAGGCGGGCGGCTTCGTGATCCACAAACGGGTCATGGGCGAATTGGGAGTCTCGCGGGCCTTTGGTGACGCCGAACTCAAAAAGCCCGTGCATGAGCTCGTGCGGCCCGCGGGGCCGGCGCCGGACGAGGCGGGGCCACGCCTGGTCCTCGCCGAGCCCGAGGTGCGCCATCATCCTTTAGAGGGCGACTTCGTTTTGATCGCCTGCGACGGCGTCTTCGACGTGTTCAGTTCTTCGGAGGCCGTGGACGCCGTAAAAAAGGCGCTGGCGGAGGGCCAGGGGGACCCGGTGCGGGCGGCTTCTGTTTTATGTACGAGCGCGGTCGACGACCGGGGGTCGCGCGACAACGCGACGGCCGTGGTCGTCGCGCTGCGGAGTAAGGCTGGGTGACATGCTAGTTTTTTTTGTTTTTAAAAGAGGGTGTGGGAACGGGCGGGGGAGGGAGGGAGGGGAAGGGCGGGAGGGGGGGAAAGCGCCCGAGGCGCTCAAGGTGTGAGCGTCTAGCAGCCGTTGAAAGTGACACCGCACGACGTGGCGCCCGATGGGGGCCCCTGGTCGCCCATACCCCAACCCGAGCACTGGGGTGGGCCATGTGCATATCCAGCGAACATGTAGGCCGTGCCGACGCTGTCGTCCAAGCACCAGCCGCTGAGGTCCCGGTTGAAGGCCTCGACGTCGGTGAGAAAGCTCATCATGTTTAGGGTGGACTGCCTCGGTGTCGTGACGTCCCAGCGGCTGATGTCCTGGTTGAACGATACGGCTAGATAGAACATGTGGTGAAAAAGGTAGACGTTGGCGACGTTCCAATCGCCGAGCGGTTGGTTGAACGACGAGGCCTTGAAGAACATATACTTCATCATCACGACGGCAGAGGTATCCCACAGACCGATGTTGTTGTTGAAGGACGATGCTTCGCGGAACATCAGGTCTATCCTCGTGACGCTGGAGGTATCTCTCAGGCCGATGGCGTCGTTGAAGGACTGCGCATTGTAGAACAACTTCGACATGTCCGTCACCTCACTCACGTCCCAGTCTTTGATGAGGCCGTACGTCGCCTCGGCGGCCGGTTGGTCTGAGAGCCACATGGCGACGGCCGTGCGGATCCCCAGTGCCCCTTCGCCGTCGATTAGGGCTGGGACTGGCGTAGTCGTCGGTCCAGGAGTCGGCGCGGCCGTCGGACCCGGCGTCGGCGCGGGCGTCGGGCCCGGCGTCGGCGCGGACGTCGGGCCCGGCGTCGGCGCGGCCGTCGGGCCCGGCGTCGGCGCGGACGTAGGGCCCGGCGTCGGCGCGGGCGTCGGTCCGGGAGTCGGCGCGGACGTAGGGCCCGGCGTCGGCGCGGGCGTCGGCATTCGCGAGGAGCCGCCGCGCGCCGCCCTGGAACGCACAGTCCGTGGGTCCCGGCTTGTCCGGGCAGATCTCGACGCTGGTGACGCAGAGGTCCTTCGTGCTTAGGCCCACCGCATTACAGAGTAGCAGGCTGGTCGAGTCCGCTGGGCACTTGTCCGGATCGACGTTGAAGACGAGCGACGGGCACGAGCCATAGGTGGGCGCGTACGTGTCCGTCGTCGGCGCGTAGGACGACGCCTCCGTCATGCGCGTCGGGGCGTACGTCGGTGCGCGTCGGGGCCGCCGACGCCGTGGGCGTCCCCGTGGGCGCCGCCACGTAGCTGTAAGAGTACTCGGCGAGCGCGACCGGCACGAGCGCCGCGAGGAGCAGCTGGCCGTGCATAGCTATGATCCCGCAATGCGCGCGCGTGGTAATAGCGAAGGTGGTGGATGTGGGCAGTGGTTATGGGGCAGGTCTGCCGCGTGGCAACAGATCAATTTATTTGAGGGTAGCAAAATCGGCCTACAGCGCGTGCGGGCGGTTTATGATGGTCATCCGCGCTTGCAGGTCTGGTCTGGGTATGAGGCTAGGCCTGGCGATGCTTGATCTGCCCTATATTTTGCGTGGCGCGGTGCAATAACACAGGATCCCCGATTTTGCGTCAGTGATAAACCCGTCGATTATTTAGATTCCCCGATGGGAGGCCGGTTTTTCTAGGCGCGCGCCTCCCAAAACCCGAATTTACTACAGTTATTCGTCCGATGGGAGCCGGTTTTCCACGTCCCGGCGCTGTGGAAAAAGAGGGCATAGTTTTTAAAGCAAGGAGATTACCAATATATGCTATAACCTTACCCCACGACCTCAACCCGCTTGACAACGGCGGACCCGAGCGCCGCAACCGCCCGGAGCACCTGCGTCGCGTCGCCGTCGAAGCCCGGCCGCCAGACCACGGCCACGCGCCTCGGCTCCCGCGCGTCCCGCAGGAACAACGCCACGTCGCCAAACGCCTCCCGGCAGCGCCGCGCGAAGGCGTCGCAGGGCCCGTCCTGCACGAACGCGCGCGCGGCGCCGTCCTCGCCCAGGTTGCGGAAGGCCTCGCGCAGCCGCAGCGCGCGCGGCCCCCGCGCTGTTGGTGCGTCGAGGCCCGCACCGCCCTTCTCCACGACGTCCCCCCGCATCACCACGAAGGCGCCCGCCGCGGCGCGGGCCGCCCGCCCGCCCGCGGCGCCCCAGAGGGCGTTCGGGTCGTCGAGATGGTCGAGCGCCGTGCGCGCGCCGTCCACGAGCAGGTGCCACACCACAGCCTCGGGCGGCGCTTGAACTGCCTCGCGCGCCAGGGCCCCGGCCGCGACGCCCGGGTCCAGATCGTCGACGTAGTCCGCCGATATACGTTGGTGCAGGGCCACGCGATTTGATCGCTCTATTAGTGTAACCGGGCGCGCCGCGTCGCAGGCGTGGCGGAGGTCGACGTAGAGTGCTCGACTGGCGAAGTCGTGCGTCGCGAGCAATCGCAAACAGGCGACGAAGCCACTCAACGGCGCGCGGGGCACCTCGCCCACGCCCGAGTTCGCGGCCAAAGGGGCGAAGACAGCAGCACAGAGGAGCTCCAGGTGCTCCTGGTGAATATAGTCACTCAACCACTGCGCGTGGGCCCACCGCACGAGTAGGCGGCACGCGTCCGGGAATGCCGGGTGCTTCACAGTAAGTGCTCGTAGGAACGCGTGGTGGACGTGCGCTAGGTCTTCATGATGGTTGAAGTGGCGCGTCGCTAGGCGGGGCGCCAGCCTTAAATTGAAGCCCCGCCACCTCGTCAAAACGTGGGGCCGCGTCATGGCGTCGCCCTTACAGAGCTTGGCGCCCGGCACGAC
>Ga0114994_10001869_pt1 | contig 15250 bp, 6 predicted proteins | sample ArcticOcean_MG_C_9_FD_87043 | JGI IMG/M metagenome (GOLD analysis project Ga0114994, IMG submission 87043) | Marine microbial communities from western Arctic Ocean - ArcticOcean_MG_CB2_152 | ecosystem: Environmental > Aquatic > Marine > Oceanic | place: Arctic Ocean: Canada Basin | collected... | reverse complement strand
GCGGATCCTGACGGTGATGGGCTTTCTACTCAAGTTGAATATCTGATTGGTACTTCACCTAATAATTGGGATGATGACGGTGATGGATTGCCCGATGGTTGGGAATGGTTCTATGGCTTGAATATTTTTAGTTCAAATCCATTAGATGATCCGGATGGAGATAATCTGAATAATCTTGCTGAATATAATTACAATATTCCTACTGGTTGGGATGACACAGCTACCCCAAATGTGTTAGACAATGGAGTTTGGTGGAATGGCACAATTCCAGTTAACGGGTGGAATGAAGAAGGCGTAAATGGTTATTCGAGACCACTCTGCGGTGATGTTGGCAGTGATGGACAGGGTAGCATTATCCTTTGTGATGAAGACCCAATCGGAAATATCTGTACTGACGGGTTTGACAATGATAATGATGGACTTGTTGACAATGCAGATCCGGATAAAGATGGTGATGCTGATTGTTTAACTAACGACGATGATGGAGATGGCCTCATCGATGAAGATCCGAATGGCTGGGATAGCGATGGCGATGGTATGCCTGATGGATGGGAAAACACATATGGCCTCGATGCTACCAATCCTGCAGGTATTCATGGAGGTCAAGGTGATTATGATAGTGATGGACTGACAAATCTAGAAGAATATTCAAATCCATCTTGGTCTAATTCTGGCACTAATGCAATCACTGCTTTTTGGCAGACATCTGTCGACCCGTCCGCCGATCCAAATCCTATTACTCAGACACTTAGTCCTTGTAATCCAGTTTTAAGCCCCGGTACCTGTGTCGGTCTTACAGCCGAAGTTGATAGTATTACTCAAACCAATCCAACTGTTGCTGATACTGATGGCGATGGTCTGAGCGATGGTCAAGAAGCAAATAGCGATCTTACCGACCCAACTTCTGTAGATACCGATGGAGATGGCATCAACGATGGTTTGGAAGTAAATGCCCAATACGGTATTCCGCCCTTGCCCATGAATCCTCTAAGTGAAGATACTGATGGAGATGGTATTCTCGATAAGGATGAAGATATAGATCTCAATGGTGTTCTCGGTCTGGGAGAGACAGATCCGACTCGACCTCAATCTACAGATGATAGCGATGGTGATGGTATTATGGATTGGCAGGAAAACGCTAGTTGTACCAATTGGCAAGAACCAGATACAGATTTTGGCGGATTAACTGATTCACAGGAATCGGAAGTCCAAAGAGGAACAGATCCTTGTGATACGATAATAAATTTCGCAACTACGATAACCTCTCCCCTAAATACCGGCGGTGCTGGTAAACTTCCACTTTTTGATGGTTCAGGGTTCAATCCCTCTGGTGGCACCGGCTACTACAACGTCACTGGAGTGTACACTCCATTCACTTATTCAGCTCATGTCAATGATGTCTTACAAGGGGTGGTAGTTCCAGTTCCTGGTGGGGCGACGGTTGAAAACCGTAATGGTTCATGGTGCAATGCTGCAGGTACTGGTCCAATTTATTGTGATGATGATTACTTTGATACTGACGGTGATGGTTTAGCAGATTGGGAAGAAGATTCTTTTTATAATCCATTCAATCCAACGAATCCAACATTAGCAGATACCGATGGAGACGGGGTTAATGACTTCCAAGAAACTCGAGTCGACGGTACAGATCCTCAAGACCCTTGTAGTAATGCTATCGACGATGATAATGATGGCATCAGCAACTACTTTGAAGAAAATACCGGCTGTGCAATTTCAATAATTATCAGTAATTCTGGCGGAATAGATACTCACATTACAGATCCTAATTTAGCTGATACTGATTCAGGTGGCGTACAAGACCTACAAGAGTACACGGATAGCACAGATCCCAATGATCCATTGGATGATTTGATTCCACCTGATTTTGATGGCGACGGAGTACCTGACGCGATGGAGAACCTTTCCGGCACTGATTGGCGTAATCCTGATACCGATGGTGGTGGAATGAGTGATGGGGCAGAATGCCCACCAGATACTTGGTCACCAACTGGTTGTGATGGATTTTATGATCCGTTAGATCCAAGTGACGATATATCCGATGACATCGAGGTTCTCTTCTATGCCAATGTCACCGCTGGAGTTGCAGATCAAGGGATTACTCATTATTGGCGTACAAATACCTATGACAAATATACCGGTGCCGCATATGGTACTGAAATCGATATGCACGTCCCTGTACAGATCACTCAGCCTTATTCCAATTCTACAGAACTAGCAGATCCAGCCTTTTCATCCGGTACTGTAACTTGGGAGGTGTCTTTTGTTACACCTTTAATCGAAACAAAAATCATACCTATGCCTGCATATGTCAGCGATATTAGCGCATGGGCTGATGCCTCAGGCGAAGTGATGCGTACAAACGGTACTCATCGTTACAACGTTAGTGCCAATACAATCTCTAGTTATACTGCTGATCAGAATGAATATGACTACGACTGGGCTACTAACGCAGTAAATACCGTTCCGTCGACATCATCACCATATGAATTGGAAATAGATCCTAGCTTTAATGATCCAATGCATGCTTATTTTATTGTAAATACGACTACTAATGATGTAATCACCAATTCTGGAGCTACAGATGCACATGCCAAACTGATGGCAATACGCGCATATTTACGTGGTGAATCTGGTACTTCTTTCCAAAGAAATTACGATGGTTCTAATCTACAACCAGGTGACGATATTGCCTATCATATCATCGGTAGTGCCCAAGAAGGTACCTGTGCTGAATTCAATACTGTTTTTGTAACAATGTCTAGGTTGGCAGGAATACCTACCCGTGTGGTCTCGGGATACAAAGGTGGGACTTGGAATGGCGCCGGTTATACCGTATATAGCGACGATTTCTCCTACTGGGCTGAATCCCGTCTGAGTCTAAATCCACTTTCAACCGATATGGGTTGGGTACCTTTCGATGCTTGCCCTGATGCAGCTGAAATTGAGATTACTAATTTGTCATGGACACCGACTGATTATGATCGAGATGGCAGTACCGAGGTCGAGATTACCGGCAATTTGGTTTATTCAAGCAATCTAACCGGTGTTGAAGGTATTACCTTGACGGGATTCGTACTTCATTCAGATGATATTCCTACTTTGACACCGTCGCAAGACCTTGGGCGTGTTTCAGATAATATCACCATTACTGATGGTGAATTCAGAATTAATGGCACCATTAAGGAAGTGGGTTTACCAGGATTTAATAATATCACGATTCACCATAGGCAAACAGGTTATGTCTCATCTAGTGTCATCGTTCTCGATTCTTTCATCAACGTGACCGATGATGCATTTTTAGTTCATGAATCTCCTGCTGCGATTAATTCTCCTATACTTGGGGCTGGAGCAAATACCACCATCTCTGGGCAATTGCTACTCGAAGAAACTGTGCAAATGGGTGCAGGTGGAGTGGGGGCTATTCAAGTAAAATTAGAATTCACTTCCTCGGTTAACGGCTCAAATACTTGGTTTGGTGATGTGGCTGAAAACGGGCAATGGGCAATAGAGGTTCAATTGGACGCCAATGAGAATCAAGCGATTATTAATGCAAATCTTGTCTTTGAAGGCTGGGTTGATACCAGTGAAGCATCTTCACCAGCTCATCATTTACGACCTGTAACCTTACCTCTCTTCCTTGATATAAGGCAGGCACCAAACTTGGATGGAACCATTGAAGGTCCAGGTTCTGCTAATGAAATATTCATTCTTGGTGAGGATGTTTTCATCAATGGTTCGGCCATGAGCCAGGGTGCATCTCCGCTGGCGATGAGCGGCGATTTGTTCTTTGGAATCAGGCAAAACAATAGTGGTACTGACTTCATCGAGATATTCAATCGTACGATAACTGGTGCATTCACAGAAGTAGTCACCTTACCGGTTGATTTGTCGGTTCCAGCAGGTGATATCGAACCGGTTTTGATCTTCTATCCAAGTACTATTGACACAACTGATCAATTACCCACCTCGGGAATTGACTGGTGGCTCAAAGGTATTCTCTCATTCGATATACAGGCAGAATCTCAACAACGAGGTGCTCCTTCGGTTATTATCATCAGAATCACCGATCACATGGGTCAAAACTCAAATCTAAATCTCTCTGGAAATTATGATTTTGATTTTGATAGTTTGTGGGTCAATACTACTGAAGACCCTGTTTCAACAACCTTACAGCCAACATTTGACTTCTTAGCCAATTTAGCTGCTGCAGATTATCCATTTTCGGTTTCTTTCAACGGATCTGATAATTTCACAACCTCTTCCGCTGACTTCTCAGTCAGAATAAAAGCTGAAGTCGCCTTTAATTTCACTATCGGTCAAGATTGGACCCATGCTGGTAATTCGACTTGGGTGAGTGGTGATATCTTTGATCCTGTCTTGAACACACGTGTTACCGATAATCAAACTGAATTAACTCTCTTCATAATCAATGAAGCAGGTGATATAATTCAAACCGGTTTCGACTCATCTGCACTCAACCTAGTAAACGGTGAGTTCAATGTTTCGATTTCAGCCCCATCGATGCCATCTGGTGTTTACGATGTTAATGTTAGATTAGATTTTGGTACTCATGCTGATTTGGGTGGTGTGTTCTATGGTTGGGTAGATGCAGACCCCATGAATCCAGTATCCCCTTCATTTGAAATGGGTATAGAAACCGAATATAATGTGCAAAGTGAGGAGGCTAGAATTATCATGGTGATGAATGAACCACAGACTTTGGTCGCCAGTGTATCTGATGCAATTTCCGATTCAGTTGGATTCCCGGTGGCGATTAGCGGAGCAAATGTCGAATTTATCTTTGATTGGGGTGGGACAAATGTGACTTTGGGAACACAAGTGAGCGATGGAACTGGAAATGCAAGTCAATCATGGACCCCTAATGGTATCGTTCCAGGATATTATACTCTCAGGATGAGGATTTCTGACGATGCAGCAGTGGTTGGTCTGCCGAATGGAGCAACTCAACGCCTCGGCAATTTCACTGACGTGAACGTCACCATACAAGTCGATTCCACAATTCGTATCGATGTTCTTGACAGCACTTTGGTCGCAGATACAAATTTCATCATTCAAGGTCAGGTGACAGACCCGAGTAACTCGGACTTGATAGACCCGGTTCTAATCGAAGTATTCTGGCTCGGATTCCCGAATGAGAAATTGATTACCAGTTCTCAAACCCTGTCTAATGGTACTTTCGATTTACTCGTACCTACTGATACAGCAGGTAACGGTACTGAGCGTGGAGCTCAAACCGTTGTAATATCTGTAATCGAGAACTCTTCAGAGTTCTATCTTACTTCAACTGCTATTCAGGCAGTCAATGTGATGGGAGTGACTGAGATCGATCAGTTACAACCATCTAATCAGATTATCATCACTAGAGGAAGCGATGTTGATCTAGCCAGTAGGCTAATTGAATCATCTAATCTAGATGATCCTCTTGCTGGCCTAGATGTATCGGTGATGTTCGATAAAACCTCTTTAGGAGTTCAAACTACAACTGCTACAGGCTGGGCTAATTTCACTCACAATATTCCTCTGACTCAAAGCCTAGGTCCGATTGTTATCACATTCACCTATGCTGGTTCAAGTGATCTTTTGCCGACTGATAGAAATATGACAAATATTAGAATTCGCTCAACTACAGTTCTTGTAATCGATATCGTGACTGAAAACCCAGTCGCTGGACAAATGTTCAATGTAACAGGTACCATAAACAGTGATAATGGTTCTAATCTAACAACAGTCAATGGTAATGCCTTACTGTCTACTCTGAACTTCAGAGTCGATGGGTCATTAACTGACGGTTTCAGTTTCAGTAATGGTTCCATACAGGAAGATGGAACATGGCGTGGTGAAATTACATTGGCTGCTAACTTTGAGCGTGGAACGCATATCATCAATGCCACATTTATCCCCGGTTCAGCAACTCATTATGCTGGTAGTTCAGATGAGACTTCTTTCGATAGTAGAGGGTTTAGTGTCATGACCTATACTTCGCCAACCCTTGTTGCTGGCCAACCCTCACTAGCCCATCGCACAAATCGCGGTGAGGATTTGACAGTCAATATCGATTTGGCAGATAATTTGGCTCGCGCTATTGAGGGAGGAGAAATAATCGTAACTCTTGTTGGCACGGTAGTGTCGGTGAGTGGTACAACAATGGTTGACGGTAGTGTCGAGATAATCATTTCAGTACCGAGTGATATGGAGCCTGGAATTGCAACTTTGAGTGCGGTTTACTCAGGGGATGCAGGAGTTAACGGTATTGTTGGAAGTATGAAGAACATTACTTTCGTGATACTGGCGCAGACCAATCTCACAATAATTGAAGGTCCTGAGTTAGTCCAAGCAGGATATATGTTCAATATCAGTGGAACCCTACTAGATGATATCAATAATTCACTTCTCATTGCTGGAGTTCCTAGTGGTGGCGTTATACATCTCTTTGTCGACGGTGACGAAGTTGCATCGGTATTCAGCGATGCTGTTGCAGGTACTTTCACCATCTCGCACACTATGCCTTTAGATTCAACAGTCGGATCTCACAATATTCTCCTCACCTTTACCGGAGGTAGGGATTGGGTAAACCCGATTGGTGTTGGTGATAATGCTAATCCCGACTATTATTGGCAGAGTTCTGCCACACTTGAATTCAATATCAGTGTACCAACTGCAATTATTCTAATCGGTTCAGGTAGTGAAGTTAACCGTGATAGTGCTATGACAATAAGTGGACAATTGCTCGATATTGCAGATAATCCGCTGCCAAGCCAGCAGATTGATATCTATGTTGAGGGAGAATTCATCACCAATACTCAAACCGATACAAATGGTGATTTCACTGCAGTATACATCGTTGACCCTGAAGCAGAATTGGGTGCAAATGAGGTGGTTGTTCTCTTCAATGCCTCTGGTTTCTACCTTGAATCAACTACTAATGGTACCTGGTACATTTTCTCACCGATTGTGGTGAACGTCAGTATAGGTGACCGACTATCTGTCGGTGAACCAACAAATATCACTGGTAGTGTCATGGATAATAATTTAGATGGAATCTCTGGATTAGCCATAACATTAGTAGTTGAAGGGATAATCATAGGCAATGTTACCAGTTCAAAAGATGGTACTTTCACTCTTTTATGGATAATCGACGACCGCTTTGCAGATGGATTAAATCAACTATCTGCAATTGTTCCAGCCCAAGGCTGGTATAGAAGTGGACAGGCAAATACTACCTTTGATCTGGCACATAGGTCACAGATGAATTTGGAATTCGACTCCGGTATAGAAGTCATACGCGGAGGAACTTGGTTACTAAGTGGTCGACTTTTCGACATTGATGATGCTGGTAAAGGGTTGAATAATGAAATCGTATCCATCTATCTCGATAATCAGTTGATGATGAATGTGACTACTGACCTCAACGGTTCTTGGGATGCAGTATTAATTGCGAGCATGGACTTGAGTAGAGGTGTGCATAAGGTAGATGTCGATTTCGTCGGTAGTAGCGGTCATTTACCTACTAATTTGACTAGGGTAGTCAAGGTCTGGGCTAATGTTGAGGTTCATATCGATACCATTAGTAGTATTGCTATCCGAAGTGATTCGGTAGGTATGCCATTGGAGATCACAGGTAGAGTGATTGAAACCGGAGGAAATGAGGTTCAATTGGACTTTGTCAATCTAACTTTAGGTAATGGCACTGGTTGTATTGTTTCGTCTGGTGGATCGAAATGTATTGATCAAGTATCGATTACATGGGAAGATGGTGTGTTCACAATGTTGGTGACAGTTCCTTCGTGGATGGAACAGGGAATGACTTTCCTGGTGATAGAAACCGAGCAACTTGGACCACAATTCTTCAAGGCTAATTCTAATACCACCCCTGGGTTCTTCTTGCAAATAGACGCTGAAATAATAATTTTCGTTGAACCGGTTATCGAAAATGAACAAGAGGTGATAATGGGTACCATTACAATACGTGCCAAGGATACAGGAGAAGGAGTACAAGATATTTCGATTGGTGTATTCCTCGATAACCAAACCGATGACCGGTTGGATGATATGGAAATAGTCACGAAGGGGACTGGAATTGCTACTTTCAAGTTTAATGCAGAACCACCTTATGGGGATTATAGCACATATGGGCCGCTAAACCTATCCTTCGTTCTCAATGAGGATAGGACTGGATTTACAATATTCTCGAACTCGACATACAACGATTTCGCTCAAGAGTCTCTAGCTGGTTATTCTCCAACTTATGTCTTCGAAGAGCCACCTAATGAAGTTCCTCTATGGGCATATATTGTGGCGGTTTTGATAATTGGTGCAATTATTGCTGGGGTTATAATGCGTAAACGTCAGGCTGAAGAATTGAAAGATTTCGCTGATATCTTCAGTTATACAGCAGAGTTGCTAGCAGCAGGGGATTCGATTCGAGAATCCATCTTCAATTGCTATGAAAGCCTAGTTGTCCTCTTGATGAACCGTGGATTCTTACGTCGAGATTTCGAGACGGTAAGAGAATTCGAAATGGCAATTAGACAAGCGATCCAGATTAGTGAAGAAGCAATTTCCTCACTCGATACAATGTTTGAAGAAGCGCGTTACAGCCGTAATGAGATGAGTGATCTAAACAAGTCTCAAGCCCAAGCAGCATTGACTACAGTAGTCCATGAGATCAATCAAATCGAGATGATACCAACACGCTGATCAATAGCGTAATTCCAATTTTCCATCGTTTATGGTTGCTTTTGGCTCTGTTGAGTCTTCGGGTAAAGGCATGATGCGCTCAAAGTCACTGCCGATTCGAAGTTTCAAACTACGCAGTCCATTCATCTCTCCTATGGAGAGTTCGACCATATCGAGGTCAGCACCGTGGAGAGGAATAGTCAGACCATCTGGATGAAGAAGTCCGTTTAATTCATCGACCATCCAGGCTAATCTTCGCATAGGATGAATCTCAGCAAGATTTGCCTCTGGTAATTCTCCAGCAGTGACTAGAAGCATGGTGTGACGGTCACGGGCTTCGTGCAAATGGTCGGCTTGGATAGCGAATTCAGCATGCAAGGTTTCAGGCCGAATAGATAGGCTTTCACTTTGTTGTTCGTAACTCACTTCGAGTTCTTGCCACTCAGCCATATACCGGGTGCAGAGGTGGTTCTCCTTCAACCTTTCAGATGTCAGGCAAAGGTAGGACCTTGGCAAAGAAGCGTCGAGCGATACGACCAGTCGACTGTGGATTTGATGAATTATTGAAGCGTATATCGCTTGGGAAGCAGCGACTATACGTCTGATCTTTGATTCTGCGATCTAGTAAAAGAATGAGTGCTCTATCACCCATGGCCCTGATTGGACGCCCCATTCCCTGAAGAATCGAATTTATTGCAGGTTGGGTGGCGGCATAACGCCAAGCGTTTTCACGACCGAACCTAGTTTCCATGTATGTTTTCAGCGAATTCTGATAGGCAGATGGAGGTGGGTTTGGGATGCCAATACAGGCGACAGCATCGAGTAAACCACCGTGATAATCTACACCTTCACTCAACCTACCTCCAAATACGCCAACTATCAATCTACGTTGTTTTGTGCCTTTCAACTCTCTTAATCGAATGACTAATTCATCAACATCTCTCTTGGTCCAATCTCTACTCTCAATCACAGTTCTAGCACCGGTAAACCAAGTACTCGCAATCATTTCCTCAATCATGTGGTAAGAAGGGGCGAACACCGCTATGTGACCAGTACTATTGTCTAGTAATTGCTGGATATGATCCTGAATCTTTTTGGTATTTTCTGGACTGCGCGCCTTGTATAATGTTGTCACATCATCTGCTACAACTACTGGCCGACGCTCTTTGGCGAAAGGGGATTCGTATACCGCCATCGAGCAACGCGGACCGGAGATTCCCAACAAATCCGCATACATCGATGGAGGATTGAGGGTTCCTGACATCAAGATTGAACCGCGGCAGCGGGCAAAAACCGGTCCCGAGACCAGACCGGGGTCGAGTAATCTCAGGCGTATTCTACCATCACGGCCACCACCATCGAAGACGATACTCAGGGCTGTGCCGTCAGTAAATCTCATTAATACTGCGAGCATATGTGCCAAACGATGTGTATCTTGCTCACCAGGGTCATCATCGTCTAACGACTTAACCTGATTGTTGGCCAGATTAGAGATAAAAGTCTCATTGCGTTTTTCCTTTTGGGGCTTGCCACTAGGTAAATCTCCACTCAATGTTGCCTGTGTCATATTCGCTGCTACCGCATCAAAAGATATGTCGAGAATAGCAGTAATCTCACTTGATTCAAGGGCCAATTCGCTTTTATCCCCCATTCTGGTGATTAAATCGTCGAATAGCCGACCGAGTCTCTGACGCATATCTTTGAGTACTTGTAAAGTCCAAACTTTGCTTGCGATTTCCTGGTCGCTAGAGGTTCCATCCTTCTTCATTTCACCAATCATCTCTTCGACTTCAAAGACTGAGTTTCTAACGATTGTTGGCGTCAGTCCTCTTTCTAGTCCCATGCGAACACGGTCGGGTAGATTGTGGGCCTCATCAACGATTAAGATCAGATTTTCAACAACTAGCCCCATTGAAGGTAGTGATGCATTACGCACATCATCGATGAAGAGATGATTATAATCGCAGATTACAACTTCGGCTGAAGAAACACTAGCTCTGGCAGCCTTCCAAGGGCAGACCTTGTGATTACGGGACATGATGATGGTTTCTTCAACATGCCTTGGCTGAGAAAGAATAAACGCACTAACTTCATCCTTTGCACTTTCATTCCTAGGATTAGAAAATCCTCCCCCTGCTCCTTCACATTCACAGGTGCCAGTGAAGGCATCGAGGTTCTCACACATGCTTGCACGACCAATCATATCGACTACTTTTATCGGCATTTCACCTTTATTTAGGCGCTTATTTATCATTCCAATCGTATCGACGACAATCCGATGTTGTGATTGTTTTCCTGTCATGAACATTATTGTGACATCGCTATCTGATGTACGACTGGCAGATAGTGCAGCAGCCAAAGCAGCAGCAGTTTTTCCGATGCCTGTTGGAGCGGCTGCCAGATGGATTCCATCGTCGAGCAATGCAGCTGTGGCTTGCTCGATCATCTCGATTTGACCGGGCCTAGCAGTATCATGAGCCAGCCAGGCCGGCGTATTCTTGCCACTCACAAACACACTGGTATGGCGAGGCTCCTAAAGGATGTCCATTCATTTATCCATGACACGTTGTTCAGAATTTATTTACATCGTCATTAAATCCGCTGAATCATTTCACAAATACCACGCTTTGGTGAAATTAGTGATGGATGGAATGAAGTAAATTTGTAGTAGTACACTTGTAATGCACATTCAGTATTGACATGTACAGTTATCACTCGCTGCTGTAAAATGCACCTGAATGTGGGGATCCAGGTGCGGGTTGTGGTTTCCACCGTCAACTGACTGGTGTGGAATATGAGTCTCCTCGGTCTTCATCGACCGAGGAGACAGTCGAATCGCCATTTACGGCGATTCTTGCCCGTGTTCTTAATGCAGCGAGACCGATTTGAGTGGGCATTCTCAAATCAGCCCGTAGGGTGGATTTCACGAAATTATTGTTATCGTTAGTCCAGCGCATCCCATCCCCTCCTAGTTGTCTCACCCTGTTTCATTGCCTGAAATCAGCATCGTGAATTGTTTTTTGTCTAGCGTCATCAACACTTGCTGTAATTGCTTGACTTAGGATGTCCTCTTCCGTAATCAATGCTCTCACGTGATTTTGTAGACCTTGTTGTGCAGCGTTTTGTGGTGTAATACCCTGTGTTTCGTAGAGTTGACCCAGCCATAGTTTCATCCTGCGTCCTATTGTGACTTTGACTTGATCCATGTCTGCTAATAATGGCTGGTCAGTTAGATATTCCCGAATAGCAGCTCTGATGACATCAGAACGGCTTCTAGCACCATCGAGACCGATTCTGGAATCTAGCAAACCCAGTTCCTCATCGGTGATTCTCATTGATATTGCGGTGCTGGGTGCGTTCATTCTGCTTCCTCCGGTAATTAATAGGACATGCGAGACAGTATATCAATGTATCACATATAATGACAATATGTATTACTCATAATTACAAAGTAGAATCGAATTAAAATGGGGCTATGCTAAGATTTAGACTTGCGATGCAACAAAAACGCAGCATTTTTGCTAAGTAGTCGGATTATGGGGTGGTAAGACTTAGAAGGGGTGTGCAGGTGGCCGAGACAATTCAAACCTTTAGGTGAAATTATGAATCTTGTAGAGGAAGTATTCGACTCAGTAAAGCGCAGAGACCCAAACCAGCCTGAATTCCACCAGGCAGTATGGGAAGTTCTAGAATCCCTTGCTCCTGTATTAGAGGCGCATCCTGAATATGCTAACGCCGGTATCATCGAGCGAATAGTCGAGCCAGAGCGCCTTATCCAGTTCAGAGTTCCATGGACAGATGACGACGGTAACGTCCACGTCAACCGTGGCTTCCGTATCCAATTTAACGGTGCTATCGGGCCATACAAGGGTGGATTACGATTCCATCCCAGTGTTAATTCTTCGATTCTGAAATTCTTGGCATTTGAGCAGATATTCAAGAACAGTCTAACCGGTCTTCCCATGGGTGGCGGCAAGGGTGGTTCTGATTTCGAACCCAAAGGAAAATCCGATAACGAGGTCATGAGATTCTGCCAATCCTTCATGATGGAATTATGGCGCCACATAGGCGGCAATTGCGATGTCCCCGCTGGCGACATCGGAGTAGGCGGTCGCGAAATCGGTTTCCTGTTTGGAATGTATAAGAAATTACAGAACGAGTTCGAAGGAGTTCTTACCGGTAAGGGTATGTCATATGGTGGATCTTTGATACGCCCCGAAGCAACTGGCTATGGTTTGGTTTACTTCGCCCGTGAGATGCTTGCTACACAAGGAAAGTCACTAGATGGAGCTACAGTTTCGGTTTCCGGTAGTGGAAATGTTGCTCAATATGCTTCCGAGAAGGTATTAGATCTCGGTGGTAAGGTCGTCACACTTTCTGATTCTGGTGGTTTCATTCATGATGCTGACGGAATCAACCGTGAAAAGTTAGCTTGGATTTGTGACCTCAAGAATAACCGTCGTGGCCGTATCAGCGAATACGTGAGCCAATATCCTTCAGCAACCTATACTGCAGCAAACCGTGAATTAGACCACAACCCACTATGGGCAGTCAATGTCGATGTTGCTCTACCTTGTGCTACACAAAATGAAATCAATGCTGTCGATGCCGCTAATCTGGTGAATAACTCTGTCATCGCAGTAGCAGAAGGCGCAAACATGCCATGTACTCCAGGAGCAGTCGAAGTCTTCCAGGAAGGCTCAGTACTATTTGCTCCAGGTAAGGCAAGCAATGCTGGCGGGGTTGCTACCTCCGGTCTTGAGATGTCACAGAACTCCTTGCGTTTGAATTGGACTAGAGAAGAGGTTGATCAAAGGTTGGACGCCATAATGGTAAACATCCACAAGTCTGCTTATGATACGGCCAAAAAGTATGGGCGTGAAGGAGATTACGTCTTTGGCGCTAACGTTGCTGGATTCCTAAAAATCGCAGATGCCATGCTTGCACAAGGTGTAGTCTGAACATTCAGTAAAGTGATACCATGAGCAAACAGGTTGCCAATATTGCAGCCTATCGCTTTGTCGATTTAGACGATAGAGATGAATTACGCCAACCATTACGTGACTTGTGTAATTCGCTATCGATGAAAGGAACAATCCTGCTTGCACACGAAGGAATAAACATCTTTCTTTCCGCTTCCAAAGAATCTTGTGAGCAATTCCTTTCTACACTTGCTGAGGACGAGAGATTTGCTGATCTCAAGGTCAAGTGGAGTTATTCAGACGAGCAACCCTTCACACGAATGCTCGTTCGACTGAAAAATGAGATTATTACCATCCGTAAGTCCGAGGTAAAACCTCTCTCTTATACTGGGCCATATATCCAATCTGAGGAACTTAAATCATGGTATGAACAACAAAAGGATTTCGTTATAATCGATACTCGTAATGATTATGAAACAAAATTTGGTATGTTCAAGGATGCAATCAATCTTGATATACGGAAATTCACAGAATTTGAGGACGCACTTTCACAACTACCAGAGGAGAGCAAGGACAAACCAGTGGTGATGTATTGCACAGGTGGAGTTCGCTGTGAGAAAGCCAGTGTTGTCATGCTTGAAGCGGGCTGGAAGGAGGTCTACCAACTCGATGGCGGCATCCTGCGCTATATCGAACAGACCGGAGGTGCTCACTGGGATGGCGAGTGTTTTGTCTTTGATCGCAGGGTTTGCCTTGATGCGAATCTAGACGAGACCGAAGCTGAACTCTGTTTCGCATGTCGCGAACCGCTAACGCCAGAAGAACAGGAATCGCCCGACTATGTTGTCGGGAAATCCTGCTCCTATTGCATTTGAATCAATCTTCGCGCCTTGATAGAATAACCGCTGCACCTAGAAGTGAAACAAGTGCAAGACTTGCCGGGAATCCTGGAAGACCACCGGTATCACTCTCAGCAACTGAATCAGCAACTGTCTCGACACCCTTGAAGTGGATTGTTACATTTCCACCAAAGTCTGTAGAACTCCAAATTACTATCATGTCATGCTGAACTCCAACGTCAGTATCACTGATAGTAAACTGATCCCAGCCCCAGACCCAATTCTCATCGGCTTGGAATTCTTGAATCTCAGGTAGACCATCGACACCTAGAGTGATTTCATCACCTTGCTCATCCCAGCATCCGAAGTATACGAAGTAGTCACCCTTTGGTAATGCTAGAGTGAACTCACCATTATCAGGAGCGTTAAATTCATTCCATCCGCTCATCATTTCGGTCCAGTTCCAGTCATTTTGTGGAGTTCCAGCAGAACCAAGCCAGTAATATACGTAGCATGTTGGTGCTGTGTCTTCTACGCTTAATACAAGGTAAAGCATTGAATTCGCCACAATATTTTTATCGGCTAATACATCATCATTATCTAATTCGTTAGTCCCAAACATAAGAGTTTGTTCGTCAGGAGAAATACCTAATTCAACTTGAATTTTAGCCTTTACACTCGCAACTGTATCGGTTGGTTCTACAACTAATATGATTTGATTTCCGGTAGTAGAGTCTACTATTCCGATTGCCATAGCACTGGTGTTTGTGT
>Ga0114994_10001867_pt1 | contig 15253 bp, 10 predicted proteins | sample ArcticOcean_MG_C_9_FD_87043 | JGI IMG/M metagenome (GOLD analysis project Ga0114994, IMG submission 87043) | Marine microbial communities from western Arctic Ocean - ArcticOcean_MG_CB2_152 | ecosystem: Environmental > Aquatic > Marine > Oceanic | place: Arctic Ocean: Canada Basin | collected... | reverse complement strand
TAAGAGTGGTGATGTCCCCCTTGCAATTGGATATACTTGTCCCAAATCACCATAAATGTAGGCTTTAACCAAAAAAAGCTGGTAACCTAAATGCAGTATCACCGAAGCGAAAAGATAGGGCCAGCTTTCAAGCTGTGGAATTGGAAGAAACGGTACTGCAACCATTCCGATAACACCACTGACAAGATGCAGAGTTGCCATCGTTACCAGACGATCCGGACTTTTTTTAAGAAACAAATTCCAACTGGCGTGCATGAACGCTGAAAAAAGGACTAAAGATAATACAAATAAAGACATGAAATGTTAATTTATTTTTTACTGTGAGGAAACTGATATTTTGAAGTGGGTTACGGCTAAAGGCAAGGCGATTGTATAACTTTCTATTGCTGACTGTGGCTATTTCTGCATACTTTTTTTATACTCTGTGAACCTGCATAACAATGAGAACATTTTTAGATAAATTACACGATCTTAAATTAAAAGAAGTTGCTCAACGTCAGAAAGTAATTTCTGAAAAATATTTACGCAGTCAAGCAGAATCGCTCGACAATCCAGCTGAATTTCGCAGAGCTTTATTAAGAGCACCTGACGAAGCAATATCTTTGATTACAGAGGTAAAATCGAAAGCACCCGGACGCAAAAATGTTGAGAGTCTTGATCCGGAAGCAATTGTGCGTGATTATGAATCCGGAGGTGCAAAAGCTATTTCTGTGCTTACTGACGAAAACTGGTTCGGAGGTTCCCTTGAAACACTCGAAATAGTGCGTGAGGCAACTGTTTTGCCTTTGTTGCATAAAGAGTTCATAATAACTCCATACCAACTGCTGGAGGGACGTGTACGCGGTGCGAACGCGGCCTTAATTCTGGCCTATTATTTTCAGCAGGCAGAATTAGCTAAAATAATTGCTGAAGCAAAAAATATCGGTCTGGAGGCAGTTGTGGAATGTTCACTGGAAAATGAACTGCCAAGGGTACTTGCAGTTAATCCTGACATTTTAATGATCAACAATAGAGCAATTGCCGCGATTCCGGAAGAACCGGTTGAAACATATGATCTAGGCAGTGTGGATGTGATTTCAGCGTGGTGGGAACGTAATCCGGAATTAAGAAGCTGGAAAAAACAACCCGGAAAACTTTTGATCAGCGCCAGTTGCGTCAATTCTAAGGAGGATATCCAAAGTCTGTTGAAGATTCCCTGCGATGCTGCACTTATTGGCAATGCCGCTATGGTGGCACCGGAACGTGCCACCTTTATACGTTCACTTAGTAAAACAGCAAAAGAATATTTAAGTTCTTAAAGAAAATCCAATGAAAAAAACAACTAGTTTAGATTTAAGCATTTTGGTGGTAGATGATGACGAAAATATCCGGATAGTTCTCCGTCAGTCACTGGAAAAAGCAGGTTATCACGTAAGTACTGCAAAAAGCGCAGAAGAGGCCCTGAACACCCTACAGCGCAGTTTTTTCAACGTTGTGATAACAGATATCATGATGGAAGAGATGAGCGGGGTTGAATTATTGATGCAGATCAAGGAGATGAATTCGCTGATGCAGATTTTTGTGATGACATCACACAGCACATTACCGCATGTTATCCAATGTATGCAGGGAGGTGCTTATGATTTTTTTGAAAAACCGCTCAAAATTGAAGAAATTCTAATTTCACTTGGAGAAGCAGCCCGTCGTGCATCCCGCTGGAGTTCCCTCTATAGCCGCCACTCATTGTCTCCGCACTTAAAATAGACTGATATTTTTCTAAGGCAGAGCTGTTGAAGCTGAAAATAAAAGAAATTATTCCCCAGATAAATATGAAGTCCGTAAAACAAAATTGCCGGTGGCTGTTCAGTCGCGGCTAATTTTAGAACTTTTTAAGTGTATTTTAAAGTTGACGTGAAACAACAAAATCAGCAATATCTGATAGCGATTTTGTGATCTTTGTTTGAGCAAAATTTTCTATGCTACGTTTTGCTGCAGCAGAATGTTTTCTTGAAAATTCTAAAGTATAACTGATAGAACCGTAGCGTTGCATCAACTCGATCACCTCCTCTATCTGCGGTTTTTCTATTTCCTGTAGTGATAGAATAGAATCAAGACGCTTTCTGTCGGCAACATTTGCTTTGCCCAGCAAGTGACTTAAAGGAAGGGTTATTTTACGTTCCTGCAAATCCCCACCGACCGGTTTTCCGGTTTTATTTTCATCTGCATAATCAAGAGCATCATCCACAATCTGAAATGATATCCCCAGTGCCATTCCGTAATCATACAACTGGTTTGCGGATTCGCCAGACGCACCGGCCAGTAAGGCGCCAGTTTTGATTGCAGTTGCAAAAAGACACGCTGTTTTGTTGATGATGATTTCAAGATATTCTTCCTCGTTTGTAGTATCAAAAGAACGTGTCAACTGTAATAACTCACCCCGCGCCATCTTTGTTGTTGTTGTTGACATCAGTTCCAAGACTTCCAGATTGCGCAATTTTGTGAGGCGGTGAAATGCCATGGACAATAAATAATCTCCTGAAAGAACACTTGCTTCATTACCCCAAACCCTGCAAACCGCCGGTTTGGCCCTGCGTGTTTCCGCTCCGTCTACCACATCATCGTGCAGAAGAGTTGCAGTGTGTAGATACTCAATTACCTGCGCGGCCTGCATCACTCTATCATCCACACCGGAAAACATTGCTGCACCTAACAGTACAAGTGCAGGACGTAGCCTTTTTCCTCCGGAACTCAGAATATGATCTGCGACATTATTGAGCAAAGGAATATCGGTCTTTACATCACTCAAAATTTTTAACTCAAGCGACTCTATTTCAACGGAAATTACTTTTAGAATGTGTTCTAAACTGACAGGCGGGGCGGTTTTTGTGGCAACTTTTTTTGTTAAAGGTACGTTCATAAGAGCAGAAACTTGATCAGGCTTCCACAGGCTGCATCACAAACAGCAAATCACCCTGGTTTACAGTGCTCTGGTCTTCGGCAATAACACGAGTAACTTTGTACTTCACATCATCGAGATATAATGATTCTCCATCAGGGCTTTTGTAGTCTGCCAATGATAATTCTGAGTAGACTTTCATTGATTCCAACAGACACAGAGTCTGATTAACGTCAATGATCTGTCCTTCACTTACAAAAGGTTCATCCTCAGTGGACGCTGCCCGATAAAAACCACCCATCTGTGGAGAGAGAACCTTCAATTCATCTGAGACTTCCAACATAATGGCTTTCTGGTCTACAGCATTTTTAGCAGTCCCTGAATCTTTTTGGGATTCACTTAAAAGCTTCTTCTCATCAATCCGTTCAAACAACTCTACCAGATACTTGGTACTGAATCGTCCCTTTTGAAAAACCACATCCTGCAGAATTACGCGATTCAATGCCAGGTTAGTGGACACACCATGAATTTTAACTCCTTTCAAATATTCGTACAAACTGCTAATTGCTTCCTTGCGAGATTTTCCCCAGCAGATTATCTGCGCAATCAGACTGTCATAAAATGGTGATACTACAGAACCAGAAGCAACGGTTTGTATGACGCGCACATTTGCTTTTTCAGGAAAATACACTTCCGATACATGTCCCGGATCCGGAATAAAGCGGAGTTTACCTTCATCGTTGAGTTCTATTTTCTCTGCAATTACACGTAATTCAATTGCATGACCATTGAGTTTAAAATCCAATTCCCCAATATCATCACCCTGAGCCACTTGCAACTGCAGTTGCACCAAATCAGATCCAGACACCATTTCGGATACAGGATGCTCAACCTGCAGCCGTGTATTCATTTCCATAAAATACACACTTTTTTTATCAAGATCATAAATAAATTCAACAGTACCAGCGCCTATGTAATCAATTTCGTCAATCAATTTGCCTGCATAATCAAAAACCTTATCCTTGATGTTTTTCGGAATACCGGATGCAGTTTCCTCAATCAATTTTTGATAATTTCTCTGAACGGAACAGTCACGTATTCCCAACAATTTTGAATTACCATGCATGTCACGGATTATTTGGACTTCAAGGTGCCGCATTGAACCAATGAATTTTTCTAAATATAAATCTCCGTTACCAAAAGCACTCAGGGCTTCCTGAAACATCCGTGAAAAAGTTGATTTGAAACGCCCTGCTTCTCTGACTACTTCAATCCCTTTTCCGCCTCCACCGTGTGCAGCCTTTATCAGCACCGGAAATCCAATTTCAGCGGCAACTACTAGGGCATGTGCAGGATCCATTAAAGCCCCTTCGCTGCCTGGAACAACAGGTATCTTTAAATTACGGGCAGTCGCAATTGCATTTGACTTGTTGCCCATTCTATCCATGTTCGCAACACGCGGTCCGATAAAGTTAAAACCATGTTCCCTGCAAATTCTTGCATAATGCGGAGATTCTGACAAAAAACCAATACCTGGATGGATTGCGTCTACTTCCTCCTGTTCTGCAATTCTGATCACGCTCATACCGTTCAAATAACTATCCTGCGGAGTATTGCCTCCAATGCAGACCAGACGGTCTTTCTCACGCAACAAAGTAGTAGGATAACTTTCCATATCAGGATCCGAGGCGACTAAAACTACTTCCATTCCAGCATCCTGCGTTCCTTGTATCAAACGTGCCGCGGTGCAACCACGTGCGTGAATCAGCACACGTTTAAGCTCACCTGTATGTAAATTTTCCTGAGGAGAATAAGTCTGTACTTCGTCACCTACAGACAACTGATATTCACCTGACAAGACACGTGAAATAATTTCTTCAACTGAATATTTAGCAACCGGAATCTGTGGGTCAATTTCCAACAGTTTTTGATCAATATCCTTGTCAAAAGGATTTTTGACAAGACCGTCCATTGTTCCCGGATTTGTAGAAAGGTAATTCGATAAAGTTGAATGAGCAGTCAAGTGACTTTCCACAACCAACTGGCCGGCAAAGGGAATTTGTGAACCTGAGAAGTAGTATGTGCGCACAAGCAAATGCGTTACGAAACTGGCTTGCGCACCTCCTGTACAGTCACGAAAGCCGAAACACAATACTGGAAGGTCCAGATCTTTTACAAATCTTGTTATCCGTTCATTGATGATGGCCATCGAGAATAAAGATCCGCCGCCTTCCTTGGTTTGCATGCCTGCGGAAGAAATGAAAAAGATCACCGGTAATTTTAAACGCGCACAATCATCAAGTAACCGGCAAACTTTTTCGCAGCTTGCCATATCAAAAGCTCCGGCCTGAAACTCTACATTACTGACCACCAAGCCTACACGGTAAGACGTTTTTTGTTTTTTAGGATCAGTTTTTTTATCAATGTCTGTTTCACTGTTTAATCCATTGCTATACGTTCCCAGTCCTGTCACCACACCACACGGAGTAACACCATTATCCAATGCCTGCTCAATCGCTTCTCGGAATCCTGGAAACTTAACTGGATTTGAAGTCATCCTATCTGAGTACAGTTCCTTAAAGTTTTCAAAATAATGTTCAATGACTTTAGTGGAACTGATGACAGTGCTTTTGTATTCACGCAACAAATTCTGGATCAGCAAATCTTTATAGGACTGATCCAGTCGGTTCCAAAAATCTTTAATACCGATGTTGCGTGGAGTAATTTTTCCTTGAAAACGGCCTTTGTTTTGCTGTGCTTGGTAAAGTGAAGGCAGCAGTCCGGAAAAATAATAGCGCACAAGCCCAAACAGTGGAGGACTCATCCGCGGGAAGACAACCCTTTTCCATTCGCTGATTGTGCCCAGAACATCATCACAATCTTTGTGGTCAATGAAATTTGCCAGCCATTTAAAAAATTGTGTCCGTACTGAATTACTTTCAAGTTGTAGTGAATTTTTTCCAAATTCCTTCATTGCCCCTTCTACTGTCTGTTCAAACAACTGTTCAACAGATTTTTGGGAAATTTGATTTGTACCTTTCAGTTCATCTGCAATCGTCGGAAGAGCCTCTATGACTTGATTGTAGAGCAAATCAAACAACAGTATGTTCTGGAAATTTTCCTGAAAACTTTGATTAACAACAGTAGTTTTTAACAAATCCATTAAATTAGGATTCTTTGGCGGTAGATCATTGAGAGTGATACCTCCAAGTTGTTCGTACAGTTCTATCATGTTTTCTGAAGTACTGTCCTTCCAGTAATTATAGAGGTAAAGCAGGATTTCCAAAGTCAGGTCATCAACCGCTTTTTTAAAATTCTCCCGTGGATCACCAATGAAAAAGGCAACTAGACGTCCACGCTCTTTTTCACGATCATCATTGGCACTGACAAACTGCTCAAAACGCTTGTTCAGCTTTTCGTGAAAACGCACCTCCAGCGGAGTCTTATACCACTGCTGTAGTTTTTCCTGACGTTCGTTTTTAAGTCGTTCCTGCAATTTTCCAACTGGAGTTTTACGGGAACTCAGTCTGGCATAACTATCGATGGAGCGGCTGACAATACGCTGGCGTAATTTGAGAAAACGCATAAACCGATACACATCACCAAAAATATTCAGCGTACCTGTTGGTGAACGGTCTGTAACTCTGTTGCTTTCTATTAAGAGCTTTGAAGGATTTAGATAATGATTGATGCTGTCACGATAATGGTCAAAGAAAAAATCATTTTCAATTAAGAATTTACATGAATTATTCTCAGTAGCTTCAACAGCACTGATGATTGCATCCTTGATATTTTTGGTCTGATGAGGTTGGTCATATGCGTAATCTATGATGCCGTCAAAGTATCCTTGACACTGTAATTCATATGCAGAAACTCCAATGTGTTTGGCTGACTCCTGCCAGGACAAATTATATTTCCGTGCAATGTTGCTTAAGCCCTTTGGATGGATAGTGTTAAAGACACCCTGCCTGACGGAAAGCAGGATATTGGCGGTTGCCAGAGGAATTGCTCCACCACTGTAACCGCCTCCAAAAACAATACCGATGACAGGTAACTGCAAATTTGCCATCTCACTGATCAGGAAAGAAATACTATGCGACTGGTTGTTCAGATTTGCTTCTGCGTCCGCGGCTGCACCAGGTGTATCCATGAAAGTCACCAGAGGAATGCTGTGTGAAGCAAAAAAGTGCACCTTTTCCGCGGCTTTACGGTGATGATTCGGACCCCAGACACCATTTTGTATTTTGTGATTCTGGGCAATAAATCCCAACCTGCGTATTTGTCCCGAAATTAAAAATTCAATTTCTGCAGTATAAAGCGGTCCTTCGGTTTCTTCCGTAATCATTTTTCCGCCTAACTGCTGAATTACTTCAGGAGCACTGGGACGTTTTTTTGATTCAGAGGGATTCACCACACGTTGAATATATGAGTCAACGTCTACTTTCTTCAGTTGCTGAACTACTTCTTCAATCTCTTCCGTGGAAAGCAGTCCCGGGATTCCTGAATCATCAAAAAATGCGGGTTGCTTTTTCCCACGTAGAAGGGAAAGATCGTGTGACATCACTTCAGCGGCATTAAACGCTGATTTGTATTTGCTGGTTTTTTTCTTGTTTGAGCTCATATAACTAAGATGATTTGTGCAAAATTTTGGTTGAGCTTTTACGGTAGTAATAACGGTGACAATGCTTTATCAAGAGAAGGCAACGAAATCGGAAACAAGAGTTGCTCTTCCAAAGAATATAATTGTGCCGCGGTTAACGGATCGTTTTGTTGATGAAATTTGCGTAACATTTTCAATTTTTTCTCAGGTTTTTTTAAACGCTGATAAGCGACTGCCAAACGGTCAAGAAACAAAAATTGCATCGGCGGATTACCCGACAGACGCTGGCTTTGTTCAAGAGTTGTTTCCAACAACTCTAGGACTTGCTCCCAGTCTTCAGTCATGACCAGTGATGCGCTTAAACCGTCTACTAGAAAAAGGTGTCCAGGAAACTGAACCAATCCCTGCTGGAAAATTTTCTGGGCTTCCTGCTCTTTAGCATCATAACGCAGTAGATCCCCGACAAGACGATGCGCGTAACCCTGGCTTTCTTTACGTTCAAGGTAGGGTTGACTTATTTCCAGTGCCTCTTCATACTTTCCAACACGGCTTAAAGTCAAAGCATGCAGGTAAACAACTTCCCAATTTCCTGAAAGAACTTCTAACAACGGAGTTGTGACTTTCAGGACTGAACGGTACTTGCTCTGTTGATAAAGCACCCTCGCCAGGGAAAAATGTATAGAAGGCGAATCATGAACTAAAATTGCCTGTCGCAGCAGTTTTTCTGCTTCTGGATAATTACCGCGGCTTTTATACAAATCTGCCTGCAACTGCAGTGCTTCAGTATTCAACGGATGTTTTTCCTGTATACGCTTTAACTGCTTTTCAACGACAGATAACTCGCCTTTCATCAGTTGTCTACGTAAAAACAACAGTTGAAAAGAAGGATTGGCGGAGTCTAATTCCAGTGCTCTACCGATCGCTAAATCTCCCTGCAGATAATCACCTTGTCGAAACAGAATTGAGGAGCGCAGATAATGTGCTCTGGAAAGACGCGGGTTAATTTCCAGCCCACGAGTTAACCAAGTAAGTGCATCTTCTAAAAATCCCTTGCGTAACAACTGTACAGCCAAACCCATGATCGCATCCACGTTTTTAGGCTGCTGTTCAAGAATAGTTTGAAAAAGTAACCGAGCTTCTTGTTCCTGCTCCTGATGTAAAAGCAAATATGCTTCAATCAGTTGTTCTTCTGTTGAGAATGAACTTTTTGTTCTCAGTTGAACGAGTAAAGCCTGCGCTTCCGGCCATTGCTGCTGTGCGAATTTAATCCGGAGTAATTCACGCCGAATCGGCGCGTAGTCCGGAAACTGATTTAACATTTCTTCCGCGAGAGTCTGGGCATAATAGTAACTGCCCTGAAGCGAATATGATTGAACTCTCAGCAGCAGAGCTTCTTTGTTCTTAGGCTCCAGTTTCAACAAAGTATCGAGAGTACGTATTGAACCCTCGAATTCACGTTGGCGCAAATAAATACGTGCGAGATGGTAAAGCGCTTCTACATAAAGCCGATCAATTTGCAGTGCCTGCTCCAATGAGGAAATAGCTCTGCCGTCATCATCAATCTTCTCATATGTTGCTGCCAGTTTCAAATAGGCAGAAACACGTTCCGGTGAAATCCTGACTGCAATCGCCAATTCTGTAATTGCATCTCCATAACGTTCAAGGGCAAAAGCTATGCTACCCAGCAACTCATAATAACTTGAGTTAAAAGGATCAAAACGCGTGGCTCGTCGTGCATGCTTTTCTGCTGATTCGTAATTTTTGAGAAAATAATAAGATCTAGCTAAATTGTAATGCGCGTCTACATTTTTCTCTTCACTTTCAAGAATTGCATTTTGCTCCTCAAGATAACTCTTTACATTATCATTGGTGAGCAACAGTTGCTGAATGTTTTTACCGTTTTCAGTACATGCTGAAAAAAGAAAAAGGCTTAACAGAAATAATAAGTAGAAATTAACAAATCTCACAAGTCAATCAGCAGGAGTGAAATCAGCGTTTTCGCTGAAAATTTTACCATAAATTTTAATTTCCGGCAGATGAACGCTGATTGTTTCGGATGCTGAACTTTCATTTCCAAAACGATCAACCAACCGTAATTGATATAACCAAGTATCCGCATTTTGGCCTCGCAAATCAACATAAAACGGGAGTTTAACTGATGAGTTGTCCGGGTGATGGTCTTTCAATTGCTGTCGAATGACTTGATAAATCTGTAATTTAAGTTTGTCAAGGTAGTAGTTATTTGGGCTGGATTTGCTGTTAATTGGAGTTTCCGGCCATTTTTCTCCCCTAAGTATACGGTAAAGATTTACTGGAAAATTCTGCTGTCCTGCAAAATAACTTCCCTGTCCATGAAGACGTTTTAATCCTTTATCAGTAATTTGCGGCCAAGAGATCCTCATGATAAAAGTCCTGGCACGTGTTTCCGGTTGTATGTCAGGCAAGTTAGGTTCTGAACCATCAGTCTCAGTTTTTTTCCGCGGTTGCAGTTTAACAGGATCATCGTCAAGTATAATTTTTTTTGTCAAAACTACTTTTCCAAAAGCAAACCGTAGAGTTTGTTTTTCATCCTCAATTTGGATTATTTTCAAGTTTGGAGCAGGCACTTTTGGGAACAGCTTATTTTGTCTGAATTTAACTGTTTTCACTGCAGATAGAATTTCATCATCAGGACCAACATGACTTAGTTCGAATTGCTGCAAATACAAATCATTGTCTGGCAGCACTGAATAATAATACCAATGATTACCCTCACGTATAATTGACTTACTTGAAAATAATATCCGTAAAGGTGGCAGTTCCTCAGCATCACAAGCAGGACATTCGAGAGGTATTTTCGACTCCTTCAGCAGATAATACTCCTGCATTTCCGGAATTTCAGCATATTTATTTAAGACAGCAGACCGTTCTTTTTCATTAATAACCCAGGATAATCGTAGACGCTCACCACGCTGCTGGACTTTAAAATCACTAAATGTTGATTTTTGTTTTATTTCAGGAAGATTACGCGGAGTGGTGCGTAAACCGCAAGAGGCCAACCATCCGGAACTAATCAGTAAGTAAAAGTAAAATAAATTTCGACAAAGAAAGTAGCTGCGGAAATTCATTGATCAATAGCCATGTGCTAAGTCAACCAAGTTTAACAGTTGTCTTCCGGAAACGGCTCGTTTGTAGTTTTCGAGAATTTGCGGTGCAACCGACTCCGCAGGAGTGGAACAGGAATTGTGAGGAGTTATCAGAATTTTTTTGTGTTTCCGGAAAGGATGTTCTTCCGTAAGAGGTTCTATCCGGAACACATCTAGGCAGGCACCTGACAACTGCCCCTCATCTAATAAAGGGATAAGATCTTCCTCCACAAGTGTCTGTCCTCGGCCTACATTTATCAGATATGCCCCACGTTTCAGTTTTGAAAGCGTCTCAGTATTCAACAAATCAGCAGTTTCAGTAGTCAGTGGAAGTAAATTGACGAGATAATCCGTTTTTTGCAACATTTCAGTTAACCCGTCATTTCCAGAAAAACTGCTCACGCCTTCAACTTGTTTGAGAGTTCTGCTCCAGCCGGAAACATCAAATCCCATTTTTAAAAAAACTTTCGCTGCAGCCTGTCCCAAATAACCCAAACCAAGGATGCTCAGTTGATTACCAGGATGCCGTGCCGCAATTCCCCATTCAATGTAATCCGGATTTTCGGTATGCTGCAGTAATTGCCGTCTCTGTAAAAGTACAACCGCCAACAGATATTCACTCATCCACTCAGCCATTGTTTCATTAGTTAAACGTACAAGCGGTACACCTTCAGGAAGTTTGCTGTCCGCCAGCAATCCGTCCACTCCGTGGCCGTACGAAGAAATGGCTTTCAAATTAGGAAAATTAAGTAAAAGACCTTCCGGATGATTCCAGACTACCGCTAACTCTACTTCATCCGGATTTTGTGCATTTTCATGTCCAGTAACTATTTCCAACCGCGGCTCAAGATCCAGGAGTGCAGAGCTCAAAGCTTGAGGACCCATTGATTCCGGAAGACTTATCAGTAGCGACATATAACTTTCAGCTAAAACAATTTAATTCGGGAGATTCGCGGTAAAACTTATTCTAAGACAAATACAGGTTTTATCTCTTTCAGCAGTTCTATTATCTTTTTTCTGTCATTATTGAGTCGTATCATCTCAGTCACCCAATGTAAGACTTGTTTTACGGTTTCTGGGGGAAAGCCGAGTTTGCCGCAAATTGATGTCAGCATATTAACTTCTGAGTTTTTGACTTTACCATCAGCAGCAATGACCATCCCCAATAAAAAGAAGAACTGTCCTGCATGTTCACGGTCAGTGGTTAATTCCCCTAGTTCAACACTTTCACTCTTTTTAATTGATTCAATCAGTTCACCACGCTTTTCATCATTCTCAATCATCATGATTGCATCTTTGAAAAATCCTTTTTCTTCAGAGACCAATTGTTTGTCCGCAATTAAAATATTCACAATCGCACTTGCCAGCCAGACTTTTCCTTCTTCACTTATATTGTTAACATATTCCGGAATTAATCGATATTCTGCGATTGAATTTATTGATCCATCCATTGCGATACTCCTTGAAAAAAATCTATTAAAATTTTATGAAATGCAAAACTCTCAACAACATGACTTTATCCTTCCAAATAAACTGAAAATTCCGGAAGCTAACCCCTATTACTTGCTCACAGCATCGCAAAGGGAGAGCATCTTGTCAAGAATGTCTTGACCATGTTCGCAAAAAAGAGCTTTTTTAATTATTTGTTTTCTACAATAAATTTGACTTCTACACTTTAAAATAGACAATTTCATGGCTACTTCCGCTAGTCAACTACAGGCAGAACTTCTGCAGATAGAACTTGCCATTGAGTTAGATCAGGGAAAAAGAGTCTCTGAGGTAGCAGAAAAATTTGGGGTTACAATTGCTGTTGTCAAAGCTGCTGCAAAAAAAAGTGGATCTGCAGAACCGAACATAAGGAAAATAAAAACAAGAAGGTTTTCTGAAGCGGAACAGACAGTTCTAGTTGAAAGGATAGCAACCGGAGAAGCAATGGAAGATATTGCTGCAGAAGCAGGAATAACAGTTAGTACAATCCGGCGCTGGTGTAAAAAGCTCGGAGTTAGTGCTCCCAGAAATATCGGACAGATTAGTCTTGCTGAACAGAGAGAAATCAGGGAACTGCTGGAAGAACAAAATCTGCAGGAGATTGCTCGAGCATATAACATCAGCCGGGACGCAGTTGAGGAATTGAAAGAACCGCTGCACAGCATGCTTGATGCAGAAACACTGAGTTATTTATTTGAACTGCTGCGTGAACGTCCGCGTGCATCAGATAAAATACTTTGTGGAATTGCCAAAGAAGCAGGACTTGAAATTCCGGAAAGTGCTGTGGGTTCTTACAGGAAAAGGCTTAAAATGCTGGATTTGATTTAGGAGCCAAACTGGTTCTGCTGACCATCCATGCTCCTCAGTAGAGCAGCAATTTCGTTGAGTTCACGAATCTGGGGCAAATCCGTATTGCCTTTAACCGCAGAAGACTGGTTAAATTTATCTGCTGCGCTAATCACAGATTGTGACTGTTCGGTGTTAACTTTGTTCTCATTTGGTTCAGAAATTTTGACGATCTTAATTACGGCTTCACTACGTAATCCTTTCAGCATATTTATTACGTCAGTAACGCCGATACGTCTCTGCGGATCTACTTGAAGGCTGACACCGTTTTCTGTAACCATTTCACAGTTGTTGAGTTATGGTGATAAATGAGGTTCCCTTGAGAAATACTCGCAAAGTTCATACCACAACACTTAAAAACTTTTTTAACTTTGCTCATTCAGCAAAAATTTAAAGTTTTTAACATTTCAAAGTCCTCATTCATAAAACAAAATTTGCAGAAGAAAAGCTAAATGCTGCCTCATTTTCAACTGCTAAATCACGGCAGACAGTTTTGCGGACAAGCATAAAGCGTTTTAAATTTTGCAATTGAAGAAATCAGTTCACCCGCCGAATTACCGGCATCATGATCCTTGCCGCTCATTCTTAAAATCAACTTACGTTGCTTTGATGGTCGCAGCAAACTGTTTACAACATCCAGAATGTCTTCACGTGTAAGTTCTTCCAGAGCTCTTATTTCTTTGCTGTTGGAATCAAATTCCGCATTTTGTTCAAACGCAAGTGTAAACAATCGTGCGGCTTCTGCAGTTACGGAAGTTGTCTTCTGCAGTTTACTGTTCAGAACAGATCTTTTTATTTTGTTAAGTTCTGCAGCAGGCAGTTTCTTTAAGCTATCATTGAACTTTTCGAGAAATGCATCCATCCGCTGCTCCAGAGTTTCTGTATTGTACTCACCAGACTGAATTATAAAAATGAGACCTAATGTTTTTTCTAGGACAGTCATACCGGAATTTACAATATAACCCAGTTGCTGACTGGTACGCAGATCATTATAAAACTGGGGTTGCATCAGGTTGTCGATAACCATTAATTCAGCCTGCAATTTAGGACTTCGCTGTCCAACCTGAACTTCAGTCACCACAGCAGAATTTTCAACCTGCATTTTACGTGTGAAAGTATGTGAATCTCCTGCATTAATCTGACGCACAGAGTTTACAAAACGATCTGCTTCTGCTAATGGTTTAGCCGCTAATTTTTTAAGCAGCACTTCCGCAGCCTCACTCACAGTTTCACCACTAAGATTCCCGTATGCCAGTCCTTCAATATAAATTCTGTTGTATAGTTTAGCCGCAAAATTTTTCAAATCTTTCAGTTTTATTTTTTTAATTTCTTTTTCATAATCCATAATTGAAAATTTTCTGCCTTCCAACAGCAAACTTCGATAATAAAATGCCTGCTGATAAGGTTGCTGGAAATGAAAATTTTGATAGCGACGCAGCCGAACTTCCTTGAGAGTGTTAAAGGTTTTTTGATCAATTGATATTTTTTTCAACCGACCTGCTACAGTTTTAACCAGCTCCTGAATTCTGTCGGAGTATCCGCTGAAAGTCAGGTTTATGCCTACCTTGTCAACGTTGATACCGTATTCCAAACCTGCGAGACGGACTGGATAACCGAATTCATTGAAACCTTCACGGATGGCGTCAGTATAAAGTTGTGACAGGACTGCATTTCGCGGTGAAGAATAAACTTCTGTTGAATTTATCCTGAACGTCATTTGTGCTTTTGGAGTCTCAAATCGATAATCCTGCTGAAACCAAATTTTTCCAAATTCATCATCCCGTAATATCTGCGGGTTACCCAATGCATGTTTCCGCAACAGTTCCCTCAATGATTCCGCGTAGTTTGCCTGAGGCGGAATATCCACTGCAGTCAGCATCTCGTTCCAAGACCCCCACAATTCCCCCTGTGCGCTTTCCAGACGTTTTAGCACTCCATCACTCAGACTCTCCTTCCGTAGCCCTACAAGCGATTGATGAGTAAGCTGAAGCACACCTTTATAATCCAGCACCTCCAGACTTTCCGGCAGGTATGGATTTGATTCCGGAAGTTTCAAAGCAGAATTCATTTTTGAGTTACGCCACTTATTCATCCATTTTGGCTGGCTGTAGCTGAGCGAATACTCAACGCCATAGAATTCTTCCTTTTTGCTTGTTTTGACTTTACGTGCAGCCAAGACCGCCAGCATATTTTGCGGAGTCAGATTGTAAAGCAGACTGTCAAAAATACGTGGCTTGAATTCAGTGATAATGTATGGAGCAACTTCTAATGTACGCATCGGGTAGTACATCATCAGCGTTGAAAAAACATTTACCAGAG